>Ga0181391_1000299_pt1 | contig 14704 bp, 21 predicted proteins | sample 14SPOviralmetaG_FD_130080 | JGI IMG/M metagenome (GOLD analysis project Ga0181391, IMG submission 130080) | Marine viral communities from the oligotrophic San Pedro Time Series (SPOT) site, San Pedro Channel, CA, USA - 14 SPOT_SRF_2010-08-11 | ecosystem: Environmental > Aquatic > Marine > Strait...
CTCTACCAGGAAGGGTTTAAACTTACTGAAGTTCTCACAGACTCCATGATTTGACAGATTACCGCTGAAGTAGATTTTGTTTTCTCTTGAGTGATTGATGTCCTCAAAGTCAAACTCTTCAGGGAGAATGTTTGCTGCCCAACTAATATAAAACTTATCATAATCATCGGTCCAGTATTGATGATGATCATTCAAGACCTGAACTCTGCGGGTAGTTTTGGGTTGATAATAAGTACATGGACCAACCTTTTCTACCTTTTCTTTATCAAGAGTGAAGGCATAAACATGGTCCTTGTGCCAGATATCATTTGTCCTTACATCAACAAATCGTTTTACTTTACCCAGATACTTATTAGGATTTGGACAGACATGAACAAAGTATGTACTCGTTTCGTTGATCGGAATATTTTTGTCAGCAAATCCCTCTGTCCAGAACAAGCAATCATTCCAATCAAAGTCTTCTGGATACTCTTCGTCGTGGAACCAGTAAGTATCATATCCAAGATGCTTGAAAGCTTTATAAAAAGCAGCATGGATGTAAGAGTGGGTGTGTGAATAGAGGGGATAACCCCAGATGACTACCTTCATTTCAAATCCACCTGCAGTTCATTAGAGTTTTCTTTAATCAATCTACGCTGTTCTTTAATATCAATACTTCCTCTTTTCATCATGGTGACGCCAAGATCAGAGATTTCACCAGGAACCTCAGCATCACAAATGCACTGCTCAATCAACTCATGCATATGGCGTAGACCATCTTGGTAGTAGGTAATAATCTTACCATAAGTTTTATTTACCGTTTTCATATGCTCTAATGGACCAAACCAGAACCAGTCCTGGTATTCTCTTCCTGCTCCACACTGAATAGAACCATCCATCATATAGATTTTATCAGTATCAAACTCGGAGAAGTCAAGAGGTTTGGCAAACTCAAGGTCTGTGCGAGCACGGATAATCAAATCATAGTCCTTCAGAGACTCAAAAGACATAGACTGATTAATTGAATACCATTGACTACGTTGCCGTGTGATGATACTGCGGACAATATCAGCATCTAGACTTGGGTCAAAAGCACACTTGGTAGGGAAGTCATCATATCCAAAGTACTCTTTTGGTTTATGTGGTTCAATAATAATTTCTTTGGGACGAAACTTGCTAACAAACTCCTCCATAGGATCATACTCCACAGGGTAAGTATCATCACTTTCCCATACAAAAGTTTTACCTTTGTAAGATTCGTCCCACCACATGTGAGCAAATACATCTACTTCATTCTTTTCAAAAATACCTTTTTGATATTGTTCAAAAGATTTGTCAATATATCTGGGTTGACCAGAAAAACAAAGTGCAATTTTCATCAGAATCTAGGTAATGTAATATTAATAGGCAGTGGATAAGATTTAATATTGAAGAAATCAATAATCTTTTTATGGATGAGTTCGCAACACCAGGCACCACCTGTCTGTTCCATACACGCATCAATACAATAGTCTAGCATAGGAAACGCAGACATGAAAGGGTCCATAACTTTGCTACCACCAAAGTTAAACCAATCGTTTATCATTCCATCTGGTTGATTTTGAATTCCTGAGTAGAATACAACATCTTTTGGAAATAACTCATACTGTATTCCATTATAAACTTGAGCATCAGTCCTCATACGAATTACATAATCATATCGGAAATCGTTTTCATACTCATACTCTTTCTTCAACAAAGATGCTCTCATCAAAGAATAGTGATATGAGATGATATTGTTTACATCACGAATCTCAAAGTTTGGTTCTTTTTCATAATCTGGTTTACCGCCCTTATATCTGTTAAGACTAGGCATGTAATTACTTGACAACTCCGAGTTAAGAAACTTTTTACTATTCTCAACTAAAAGTTTTTTTGGTTCGTAAGTTTGTTTGAATATGTCTATGGCATTAGGACCAATACGCTGGTCCTTCCAACCACCGTCTCCACCATACTTGTATGGTTTTGTTTGAAGGTCTTCATCAAACCATAGATGTGCAAAGACATCTACTTCGTAGTCTCCAATAACATTCGCCTTAGTTAATTGAGAGACTTCACTGACGAACCTAGGTTGTCCAGAAAAACATAAAGCAATTCTCATCCTAAAAATTCACTCAAGTTTTCATTATTTCTTGGAATATTTATTGCCTCACAAGAAGGGAAGGAATTGCTTCTGGCAAAATCATTAACCACTACTCGCTTACAGTGTGGCAGTCCCATAACCAGTTGATCATAAGGAATACTGTGTCTAGACATTTCTTCCAAAGTGATATCGCGTAGATGATCTGGACGACTTGTAGTCAATACAATATAAGTTTTACCTTCAGCGTAAATGTCTTGAAGATACTTTATATTACTTTCAATCGGGTTTCCTTCACCAACATAAGGTGGGAACTGAATAGATGAATTAGTAATAATCGTGCCGTCAATATCAAGAAACAAAGTCCTGAAGTCTTTCTTATATTCTTTCCAAGATTGTAGTGTTCCCCAGTCCAGATAGCGACTCACTTCAGTTCCACTAAACTTAGAACCTGATAACATCATATCGTAAATTACATTACTTACATAACACTCACCTTCCATACCTTGTAGTTTTTCGTATGAACTACAGAAGTCTTGAGCATCAGCAAATCCATATCCACCACAAGAGAACGTAGAACTCACAACATTCTTTTCTACAATGTTAGTAAGAATACCATTGACATCAAGTTGAATATAACTCTTATTTCTAGCGTTAATATTATCCTCACTGTTCAAATCAAAGTATGCCACCTGATTGATAGGTTCAGTTATCTCACATTCATAATAATTATCAGAGTCTTTGATAAAGATGAATCCTTCAATCCCTACATTCTTAACAACTTTATAAACAGTTTCAGATTGGGATGATGTCTGTTCAGACAAATATGTGATAGTAGATTTATCACTGATGCCAATCTCTTCTAACTCTCTGATAAGACCTTTAGTGAACTGGTACTGGTCTTCATGCTCTTTCAATACAACAAAAGAAACACGGTCAAAGAAGTCCAGGTTAAGACCTGAGATCGCTTCCGTGACCATAAACTTATTCTTCTTAGGATGAGTCAACATCCATTTAGGTCTCATGTTTGGAAAGCGGCTAGACTTTCCACCCATAGGAACGACTAAGGTCTTCATATAAATCAGTTTTCTCCACTAGTGTATTCAGTATAATACGGTGCCTATCATCAGTCAAGTAAGGACCTATCCGTAAAAGATTCAACACATCAAGTAGTTTGAACTCAATAGTGTTGAGATGTGAGGAGTATCTCTCCTGAAGTTTGCTCCAAATATAGTTATACGTTTGATAGATACGCAGATTATTGACACCCTGTATCTTAAGACTCCAATTATAATATAAGTCTTGTTTTAGTTTGGCAAAATCAACAAGATAACTATCAACAAAAGAATCAAGAAAGTCTATAAAATATAGTCTATTTGGATGAAAAATAATATTAGCAAAGGTCAAATCACCATGACAGAAACTGTGAGGTATGTGCAAATTTGATACTTTGCTCACAAGAAATATCATAAAGTCTTTTCTCTGTACATCAATACTGTAGAGTTTTTTCAGCATCAATACTTTTGACGTATCTTGATGATATACTCTTGAGGTTTTGATAAGGAAATCAAAATACCCACATAGAGACTCTACAATATTGTCAATGTCTTTCACACTAGTGTGTGGAAAGTATTCATCAAAAGAAAACCCAGAGACATATTCCATATCAAAAGACAGAGGGTCTTCGTTGACATCAATAACTCTAGGTATATCAATATTTTTCAGCACAAAATGAGAGAACAGAGATTGCTTTTTAATCTGCAGTCTCAGTCTCTCATCATACTCTTTACCAGAAGAATACTTTCTTAGTACGTCATCGTTGAGTAGTTCTATCTTACAACCAGATAGTCCACTCTTCAAGTTAGTCATACTTGATATGCTGAATTATCTTTTGCTCTATGAACAATTACTGGGTCAAATTTACAAAATGTTTTAAAGAACTCTGGAAAAGCAAACTGAGGACCAAGAGTATGAACGTCGTCCTTGTTTTCAATAAAGAACTTGTTCATCTGACTCTCATCATGCCATACAGCAATAGTGTCCCGCGTCTCATCATCTTTGGTACGACGATCAAGTTCTGCCATCATACCGATGACTTCAGGAACCTTCCCACCCCATAGACAACCCTGCCAGTAGGTTGAAATGTCATCATCCTCTGTGATAGCAGCACGGGAATCTGGGTTCGTCTCAAAAGCACCTGGATACTGTGTGTGAGGGTTCATACCCAAGAAATGACAAGGATGATGAACACCCATGAAAAACTTGTCAGTAAAGATGTCTTCAGGTTTTACTTCATCAACCAGAATCATATCAGCATCAAGGAACAAGAAGTAATCATACTCCTGAATCTCTTCAGATGCCCTCAGAAGAGTGGCAAACCTGTAAAGGGTGATGTATGGCCAGGGAAGATGCTCTTGATAGTATGGAGTGATGTTGTCAGGAATACCTTTCAACTCACCATCAGTAAAAACCAAGTATCTCTTTTCACATCCAGGAGCAAGATATTTTTCACAAGACTCATGCCAACTGGGAAGAAAGTCAAGATACCTGTTAGTGCCAATAAAGGCAACCGCAAGTTTAGGCATTTTTTACAAAAGTCAAACGACAGACATTCAAGTAAGAGAAGTTTGGAACACTGAACAAGTTCTTTTTACGATTCGTCCAACGACCTACAAGGGAAAGACCTTGCTCTTTTGCCAAAGAGATGATGGCAGATGGTTTCATAAACTCACCAACATCAGTATTCATATCAACATCTGAGGATATAATAACATGACCACCTGGTTTCAGGCAACGGTTAATCTCTCTAAAGATTTTAGTAAACTGCTGCTCACCATCTGAACATACACCACTCGGTCCACAGAAGTGAGCATATGCACAGAGGTCAATGAAAACATCAATACTCCCATCTTCTACCGTAGGGAACCAGTCAAAGGCATTTGAGTTAACCATATTGACATTACTTCCTTCACAGTCATGGTCAAGACGACCACCACACACAGGGGTATCTACACCAGTTACATCATTACCCCAAGAGTCAATAATATGAGGAACACATCCTCTAGCACATCCAAGGTCTACCACCTTTACACCATTATCTGGATACAGTTCTTGGAACCTCTCCAAAACACTAATCCATTTGATGATAGCATCAGTTTTAGTCCACAAGTCTTGATGAGGAAAGTTTTGAGGATATTCCCTCTCTGCCATCACATTTAGTGAGTGATCTAAATCACCAAGATTAAACAAAGTATTAGTAATAGTCATTTGATATGAAATTCAGGAAGTGAGTTATACAGTTCAGTAGCATCCTTTAGAATAGAAGTAAATTCATCCTTCATATCATCTGGGATGAGGTCAATCGTAGAGTTTCTATCCCTCTGAACATATTGCTCAGGAACTTTCTCTTGACCTAAGAAGTCAACGAATATTTCTTTCCCATATTTCCACTGAACATCTGACTTGACACAGAGAACTGGGTATTTAATCTGCCTTTGTGTCCAGTTGTATATATGCTCATATGTCATGAACCAGTCTTGACCACCTCTTACATATTCTTCTAAAGAATATTTTTTTACAAACTGAGAATGAACCCGATAAATCTCTTTAGTCTGTGGATGAATCTCTACATTATCAGTCCTCGTAGGATGTAGAGGAAGACCTTTGTTCTCAATATGAGTGACTGGCATATCTCTACGAAAGATGGAGATAATAGATTGAACTGGGTCACCCATCACAAAGATTGCTTTCTCAATTTCATCATAAACTGGTGGATACAGAGTGTGCTTACACCTACCAAAATTAATACCTTGGTGAAAATGGTCTCTGTTACTTTCAATCCCAAGACCGTTGATGATTTTGAATAGTTGACTAGAAGCACAACCACCAATACTATTCAATACTGTTACTTCTTCCATTAGATTACCTTCCAACCTTTACAATATAAATCCTTTGTATTGTGCTTATCATCAGGAAACCATTTCTTAGGAGCAATTACCTTTCCACGATTACCCAACCAAGCTGCCCACCAAGAGAATGAAGAGTTGGCAATAATAAAGTCAGAGCACATACTCATCAGACACTGATCAATATATCCACTATCATTTTCAGAAATCATAAACCGATTATCCTGAAAAAGGTCTTGCTCGTGACACCAGGCAGAGTCATCAGAAAATACAATAACAGGAATGTCATATTCAAATTGCTTAAGTGCCTTCTTGTAATAAGACATATCAAGGGCACAGTGATTTGAATTTGTAAGATAATCCTTTCTACGAATATGAAGTCCAATGACTTGATCAACACCAAGACCATCAATCATCTCCTCACAAGGTTCACGAATTTCATCTTTGAATGTAAAGTTGTGACGAATTTCTTGCTCTACATTCTTGAAATACTTTTCACTTTGAAAGAATCCCCAAATGTTTGTCCAATCAGGACATCTCTTATGTAACTCTTCATTGTAGTGAAAGTTACCTTCAAACGCAGTAGGTCTTTCAATATCAATACTTTGAATATTCAGAACTGATGTTGTCTCCATAGTGAAACAATCAAACAGTTCTGTCCTATTAGGATTTCCTAGACCATCATCAACCGCATCCTGATAAAAGGGAAAACAATATTCCACACCCGTGTTAGCAGCAACACCACGGAGTGCTGCATATTGAAACATTTGATTACCAATACGTCCCAATCTTCCCAGATTGTTAAATCCAATCATGATTTAAAAAATAATTGTAGGTTCGCTGAAGACCTTCTTCAATACCAATCTGTGGATACCATCCAGTCTGCTTAATTCTAGAAACATCCATAACCTTACGCAATGTTCCGTTAGGTTTACTGGTATCCCACATTATGGCACCTGTGTAACCGACCACATCTGCGACGGTTTCTGCAAGGTTCTTAATAGTTATATCAGTTCCTGTACCCACATTAATGATGTTTTGTGGATCATTATATTCATTCATCAGATGAACACAAGCATCAGCAAGATCATCCACATATAAGAACTCACGCATTGGGGAACCATCACCCCAACAAGTCACAGTAGGTTGATTGGTTTCTTTTGCCTCATGGAATTTGCGAATAAGACCAGGAATAACATGAGAGTTTTCTGGATGAAAATTATCTCTCACACCATACAGATTACAAGGCATCACAGAAATAGCGTTGAACCCATACTGTTCATGATAAGACTGACACATTTTGATGCCAGCAATCTTGGCAATGGCATAAGCATCATTCGTTGGTTCTAAAGTACCAGTCAGCAATTGGTCTTCTTTGATGGGAATATTCGTATGCTTAGGGTAAATACAAGATGAACCAAGAAAGAGAAGTTTCTTGGCACCAGTATAGTAAGCAGCATCTATAACATTATTCTGAATCATCAGATTGTCATAGATGAACTCTGCCTTATGGTTTTGATTACCAATAATTCCACCAACCTTAGCCGCAGCAAGAAAAACAAAATCAGGTTGATGGATAGAGAACAAATTCTCTACTTGATCCTTTTCCCTGAGGTCACATTCCTTACTAGGAATCATGACCAAGTTCTTATGTCCCAGTTGACGAAGTTTACGAACAATAGCAGAACCAACTAGACCGTTGTGTCCTGCTACAAAAATTTTAGATTTACTGTCCATAAAGCACCATGTCCTCTATCAGTTCTTTAAACGAAATTTCAGGTTCCCAACCAAGTTTTTCTTTTGCCTTTGTGGCATCACCAAGCAAAGATTCAACTTCAGCAGGTCGAAAATACTTTTCACTAACCTTTATGATAGGACGTTTAGTGTTCCAATCATATCCTACTTCATTCATACCTTCACCCATCCACTCAATCTTCATACCAAAGTAGTTAGATGCTTTTTGTACAAACTCTCTAACCGTATATTGCTCACCAGTAGCAATCACATAATCATCAGGTTCATCCTGCTGAAGCATCAACCACATTGCTCTAGCATAATCTTTTGCGTGTCCCCAGTCTCTTTTAGCATCAAGGTTACCGAGATACAAACAATCTTCAAGTCCGACAGAAATGCGTGACAGACCTCTGACAATCTTACGAGTCACAAAAGTCTCACCCCGCCGTGGTGATTCATGATTGAAGAGAATACCAGAACTACAATGCATACCATATGCTTCACGATAGTTCTTTATAATCCAGTATCCATATAGTTTTGCCACACCATAAGGAGAGCGTGGATAAAAAGGTGTGGTCTCTGTCTGTGGAGTTTCTTGAACCAGACCATAAAGTTCACTAGTAGATGCTTGATAGACACGAACCTTGTTCTCCATACCAAGAAGACGAACTCCTTCTAGAACACGAAGAGTTCCCAGTCCATCAACATTACCAGTGTATTCAGGAGTTTCAAAAGAAACTTTCACATGACTCTGAGCACCCAGATTATAAATTTCATCGGGTTCAGTTTTCTTAATTACTCCGATAATATTAGTGGCATCAGTCAAATCTCCGTAGTGAAGTGTGAGATTTGGATTGTCGTAGATATGGTCAATACGATGGGTATTAATCATAGAAGAACGACGGACAATACCATGAACTTCATATCCTTTTTCTAGGAGTAGTTCAGCAAGGTATGATCCGTCTTGTCCCGTAATACCCGTAATGAGGGCAGTTTTCATAGTTTGATCCAGCGTTCATTAGCAAGAGTCCATTCAACAACCTCTGCTATACGCTCTCGGATATCTTGAGGTTCCCAACCCATACGACGCATCTTAGCACCGGAGAGAGCATAGCGAAGATCATGTCCAGGACGTGCAGAGTGGAAGTCAACCATCTCATACTTCAGTTCTTTACCCTGAACATCAGCAATGATCTGTGCTAGTTGAAGGTTGTTTAGTTCCTCGGCACCAACAATATTGAATTTAGGACACTTGGCACCACCATAGTTTCCAGTTTCAACCACAGTGTCTTGTGCCAGAAGAAACAGTAGAGCATCAGAAACATCTTCTGCATGAATATAATGGCGAGAACCAGGAATTGTTTTGGTCTCATCACTATGAATGGTGATTGCTTCACCATCACGAACACGCTTGATGCACATCGGAATGAATTTTTCTGGATGCTGACGCTGACCAAATACATTCATCGTGTGAGTAATGTATACAGGAAGTCCGTAGGTATTTTGGAACGCTACTGCCAGTTCTTCACCACCTGCTTTCGTTGCACTGTAAGGATTAGTTGAGTTATATCGGTCATTCTCAAGATAATTGATTCCATTAGGAGCAGGTCCAAATACTTCATCTGTACCAAAATATACAAACCTTTCAAGATTATTCAAACTACGGGCATAGTCAAGAATGTTGCAGGTTGCCACAACATTATCCATGACGAATTCCATGGGATATTCAATGCTACGGTCTACATGAGAACCAGCAGCAAGATGAAGAATATAATCTACTTTACCAATATCAGCAGAGATAAGAGGATTAACTGCTGCTTTCAGATCATGAAATACAACTTTAACACGAGCACGATCTTCTACAGAAAAATCTTTTAATACATCATGTAGACGATTTAAATTTCCACTGAAGTCTAACCGATCAAGTGTTACAACTTCCCAATCAGTTCCCTTCAGGATTTGTGATATAAGATGGTGAGCGATAAAACCAGCACCACCAGTAACAAGAGCTCTTTTCATGTTGCTTATAATTTACTATAATATTATACCAAAAAAAGATGGTTTATACAACCATCTTCTTAGGTCTACATGCACGCCACTTGCTCTTGAGAGAAGCAAGAAACTCCAGGGGGTCATAAGACCATCCCGACCAGGGCAAATTTAAAGTCGTTCCGGGACTTCAAGAATTTCAAGATCAGCGTAAATCTGCTCCATCATCATCTCATAATCATCTAGTGGTTCTCCTGAAAACACCACTCCATTATTTTCATAGAAGCGGCGCACCTTTTTGAAAAGTTTCGGATTCTTTACATCAAGGAAAATTTCGCCAGTGGCAGCAGCACGGAGAGTGCTGATGTCCTTTTTGAATTTTTCAGTCAGTGCCATTGTTGTGTTTGGTTTGCCCTTACATTATAAGGTTTTATCTATATGTAGTCAAGGTGCCAGTGAGTATACTGGCAATTGACTGGTAGGTTCCTATCGCCGCTACTTCTGAATCTACCAAAGGGAAGCACCGCAGTTGAGTTGTGTCTCAACAAAGTAATTATACTACTTCTTATGTCCCATGTCAAATGGTTCCCAGTGTTCCCATCCATACTTATGAACTGCCCACATTCCAATAATGGGGACAAAGACCAGGCACCATGCCATGATGCCAACCCCATATGGATTATTTAATACTGTTCCGCAAAATCTAGCAAATTGTAACATCATGATGGATATGCATTTAATAAACCCCAGGATACAAAACCTACAACTGAGGTTAGTATAATTGTTGCTGAAATACTAGTTACTGGTTTCATTTCTTTTTTTCCAGAGTTCTAAGAAATAACGATCAACTTGATATAAGTCTTTAGCAGGTGGTATTTCATCAATATTTTCAGACCACTCTCTACAGAATGCTCTCATCTCACATACAATATTATTCGGTGTAAACATTCTACCAAATGATGACATGGCAAACGCATATCTCATCTTAATGCGCTGTTCCGTTTCCGTCATATTTGTCACTTTCATAATAGATATTTTCACCTTTTCTGTACCCGAAATAAATGGTGGCACATATAAAGGGTAGTGATCCGAAAAGTAAGACATCAGATAAGGTCATTTAATATTACCCGGCGATAAAGATTGAAAAATTTTAGAACAAGCGTCAATAGCGTAAGGTGCTCCATATACCCCAGAGAAGATATAAGATATACCCAACTTAGAACAATACTTTTCAAGTTCCTGACATTTTGTTATATCACTGGTACTATGATCAATAATAATATCACCCTCCTCAAGTAAAGGTAGCAACTGATCAAGTGTGTCTTCTGCCTTTTGCTCTGGGAGTGTAATCTGAAAGATACCAGGAATTTTGCCAGCACTAATGAATTTCTTATTATCAGTTTTTACTGCTCTAACAAGATACTCTAGTGAAGTTACACATCCACTAAGGTGTCCTGCTTCATATTGTCCACAGGCATTCTCATAGTTAGTACTACTATAACCCCAAACTTCAATTCCCTTTGCAAGCATACGACGCGCCATACCTTCACCAGTACGACCCAAACCAATCAATCCAACTTTCATAACTCTACAGTGTAATTTTTAACCATGGAAAAAGGGGATCTATAACTCCGATGAGTCGAAGAAGACCCTCAGCAAAAAGTGCGAGAACAACCCAACCAACACACATACTGATAATTCCAGCATTACGATTATGCTTTCGTATGGCATCATCAATCATCTCCTGACATTTTTCTTCAGTAACATAATGACTGGGTTTTATCTCAGGCATCCTGTGAGACATTAGGTAGATTTTTCATCGGATCGGGTGCTCCCGATACTATAGCACAAGCTCTCCTATAATAAAAATTGTCAGTATTTCCAGACTTCTCAAAAGTCTCCTTTATTCTCACCCAATTAGAAAATTCGTCGGGGTGCATAGTTCTATTTTGAAATACATTATAGCTATAATAATTATCTCGTAAAAAGTTTTAATAGTATGCTCATATCATAACATACATTAAAAAAATGTTAATTATTCAGCAGGGTCAGGCGTGTTGCCTTCAGCGACCCACTCAAGGTACTCCTGGTAATCGGTGTTGTCTTCAGAAAACGGAATAAAAAGTCCTGTTCCAACTTTGTTAATAGATACAGGGTTGCCGTTGTTGTCGTTAAAAAGTTTATAGTTCATTCTCAAAGCTCCGCAGATAAGGATACATAATCACCATTCCACCAATCATGATGATAGATATATCGTGCGGTCCCACCACTAGCAGACATAGTGACCCTACTTGATATTCTTCCTGGCGTGTCTCCAGGGGCTTGTGGTGTAACACTATTAATTACTCCAGTAAGACCGCCAACGGCATCGCCAGTTGTCAAATCACTAACATCTACTGAAGGATTTGCCCTCATAGTAAAGGGGATATATATCTGATGCCATTTTTGATTTGCTGAATTGCTTTCATTATAAATCCATTCCTGATTTGCTAATCTAATTTTTCCATAATACCGTTGACACCTAGCAATCTCATCGCCAAAGCTTCTGTGCTCAAACGGTGTCGCCTTTGAACCGACTTCTAGCTGAACGCCGGTAAAGAAAATGTTGTTTGAAGTGCTGTCAGCCGCGTTGACTTGACCGACAGCAGCATTAGCATTGCTATACGTTCCCCAAGATGTTTGCAAAGTTCCGCTGGTGTAGGTGCTTCCTGCATATAACCACCAGTTAATTTCTAGGCTGGCTGCATTATCACTATCAAATGCTCCGGTTGTATCGCCAGCAAAAGTAATAGTTTTATACTCCCAAGTGTTTGAAGAGTTTACGGTATATGTTTTACAAATTTGTCGATTTGGTGAAGTATCAATGTCATAAAGTTGAACAACATATGTGCCTGTTTTTGTTGATTTAACCCAAAACTGCAAGGTAAGAGACTCCGCAGACGAAGTACCTTTCTTGAGATGTTGGAGGTCTTGACCTTCTATCATCTGCCGTAAAAATACATACTGAGTGCCAGTAGAACTAGCGGCTGAAGTTACATCTATTTTATAAGATTTTGCAAAACCTGATCCTGATGGTACATCTGTGTCTTGCGAGATCGTATAGGCACCGTCATTTTTGCCAAATTTATACCGATCTGGTCCGCCATATTCGTTTCCTGCATTAACAACAGTACCTCGTTGGGCAACTTGCATCGCACCATTAATCATGATGTTGCGATTGCTCAACGCACCAGCAGTTGGTAATTGAACTTCACTAGCAACTTTTACAGAGTCTCCACTCTGTCCCAGATTTAAATCAGAACCTGGTGCCGATATAGTATCAGTTGTTCCATCTAAACGAATTCCCATTTTATATAGACTTTTGAATTATTTATATCAACGAATTTCAAAGTTTAATTTACGAATCTTGCGCTGCTTTCTTTGCTCTTGCCACTGAACATCTTCTTGAGTAAGAATACTTTCTTTCTTACTCGAATGAGAACTTAGCATAACAACTTGTCCCAAATCAACTGCTGAAATTTTATCTCCGCGAACTGTTGTCATATTTGGACAACCACAGCAGACAGTTTTTATTGGATGCCCAGTCATCTCCTTACCACAGGAGCGGCACCTAACTTTTACATTATCCATTTTTTTATAATGTGATCCTTCCTTCAAAGAAGTCTTTCCGAATTTATTTATATGGGCGAAGAGGGGATCGAACCCCCGACAACTTGAATGTAAATCAAGTGTTCTACCGCTGAACTATTCGCCCTTGTCCTTACATTCTAACATATACTCTACAGTATTTGCAACATCATCCATTGCAACGCGAAGTTCTTGCTGAGTTCCAGAGTATTGTTCTATTTTTGTTACGCCGTTCTTAAATTCTTCACACAAAGTCCATCTCCACTGATGCATACTTTTGGAGTACCAAAGATTAATTTTCATTAGACAACTCAGATTCCAACATATCTAGTTTACCCTGCAACTTACCAATTTCACAAACAAGATGCATATGTTCATTTTCCATATTTTCTAATCGATACTGAAGTTTTTCTACCAGTTCGTAAAGGTTAACACAATTTGCTACATTCTCTTCACCTAGATCAGTTTGAAAAAACCAATCTAAAAGTTTTTTTGTTCGCTTCTTCATAGAAAAAAGAGATCCGAAGATCCTTTAGTATACAATAATCAGTTAGTAGTGTCAATACCTACCAGTCACGATTATATGTACATTTCTTTGGATGCTTGCTGCACCACTGCAGGACATAAGAGTCAGGATCTACTTCCATAGAGTAATGAGCATGGTTATGCAGCATACCTATGAGAATAAGTAATGAGATAGTGATTAGATTATAATGGAAGGCAGGATGGGTAATGAGTTTTGTAAAATAATTTCTCATAAAAAAGGGGGATGCCGTCGCACCCCCAGTATAACATCTAGATGTTTATGTGTCTATATGAACGATCAGAAGTTGTACTTGACGCCCAACTTAGCTCCATAACCACGGTCGATGCCAGCATCGCCAGATCCGAGGAATGAAACTTCACCATAAGCACCGAGGTTATCGGTCAAACCGAGACCCAAACCTGCCTTACCAGAAGGAACGGTGTCGCTCTCAGCACCATCAGGGGAGACTACGCTAGCGCCGCCCTGTACGTAGTACGATGCGTTCTCGCCAAGTTCGCCTTCGTACCCTACGTGAAGATCTGTCGTGGTTGAATTATAATCAGAACCAGTCCAACCAGCATTTGCTTCTACGTTGACGTAGGGACCTGCAAGGGCAGCTCCAGCGGATGCGAACAGAGCAGCGGAGGCTGCGAATACAGATTTAGACATTTTTGTTACCTTTAGTTACTTGGGGAATGGAGACCCGCAGATGAATAGGGACGCGACTGTCCCGTGTTAAGTATGACCTTTTGTTACTTTAATTGTCTGAAAGACAAAAGGTTAAGTATTTATACTAGTTTCGGATTATGGTAATCCGAAAGCGGA
>Ga0181391_1000301_pt1 | contig 14639 bp, 9 predicted proteins | sample 14SPOviralmetaG_FD_130080 | JGI IMG/M metagenome (GOLD analysis project Ga0181391, IMG submission 130080) | Marine viral communities from the oligotrophic San Pedro Time Series (SPOT) site, San Pedro Channel, CA, USA - 14 SPOT_SRF_2010-08-11 | ecosystem: Environmental > Aquatic > Marine > Strait...
TGGTCTGACATTTCAACTAAAACCACAAGAACACCAGAAGAAATACAAGAGTTGAGACAAGCTAAAGCAGAAAATGAAGCCAGACAAATGGCGGTAAATAATGCACCACTAGAGGCATCTGCTATTAAAGACTTAGCACAAGCTCGAAGTATGGAACAAAACATATGAGCAAAGTAATAGAAGACAAAGTACAAAAGATTAGAGAAATAGAGTTACAGAAAAAATCATTTAAAAAAATATTCCGAGGTAGGAACGGAAAACTAGCAATGACAATGTTAGAAAGTTTGTGTTATTACAATACTTCTACATACGTAAAAGGAGATCCACAAGGCACTGCTTTAAATGAAGGTGTACGGAATACATTGCTTAAAATAAAGGATTTTATATCTACACCAGACAGTGAGTTTGAGCGTAGATCCGAAGCAAAAATCAAAACATTAAGACATGAGCGAAGAACAAACGATGGAATCGGCAGTAGCTACACAGTCTTCACCGACTGATACAGTAGCTGAAACAACAACAGAACAACCGCAAACTAATCTATTGAACGAGGGTGCAACAATTGCATCTGCTGAAAAAGATTGGTTAAACGATATAAGCGAAGAGTTTAGATCAACTCCTTCTATTAGTAATGCTAAAAACATTAATGATATTGCTAAACAAGTTGTAAACTTAGAGAAAGTATTAGGTAAACCTAAAGTTTCTTTACCACAGGAAAACTGGCAAGAATCAGATTGGAATGAGTTTTACAATAAAACAGGCAGACCAGAAACAATAGATGGTTATGATTTAAGTTATAATTCTGAGCATATTAAATTTGAGGATAGTGATAAAAACAAACTTGCAGAATCGTTTCATAAAGCTGGACTCAGCCAACAACAAGCAAGTGCAGTTTTTACGAGTATTGCTGAGAGGGAAGCAAACTTATCTCAAAGTGTCGAAGACAAATTCATTGCTAACGAAACAAACGCTAGAGAAGTGTTACAAAAAGAATGGGGTGATGATTTCGAGACTAATTTAAAACTTAGTAATGCAGCTTTAAACAAGTTGTTGCCTAATGATGTTGCAGAACAAGTGCAAGAAAGATACGGAAACGATCCAAATCTAATTCAATTGTTAGCAAATGCAGGTAAATCATTAATGGACGATACAGAGTTTAAAGGAACACTACAATCTAGCTCATGGACAAGTCCTGTTGCTGCTAAATCAGAATTAGATCAGTTAAGGTCTGATCCAGTTTTTACATCACAATTAACAAACAAAACAGATCCAGGTCATAAGTTTGCTTTAGAAAAATGGACTGAGTTACATAGAGTTGCAGCTAGTTAATTGTCTAAATAAGTTATAATTCATAAGCCTTGTCATTAATTTGATAAGGCTTTTTTATTGACAGATATATAGTTATGAATAAATGTTAATTTAAGTTTGTCCTCACTATGTGAAGGCTCATTGTCAGATTGTCCTGTTTTTGGGGTAGCTATCTTAGAGTTAATCGAGGATAGCAGACATCAAACCAATTTTAATTTTAAAACAGGATATAAAATGTCAAATCAAGTGACTACAGCTTTTGCACAGCAATACAGTGCAAACGTAGACCTAATATTCCAACAAGAAGGATCAAGATTACGTCCATACGTGACTGAAGATCCAATGGGTGCGGAATACAAATACTTTGATCGTGTAGGTGCGGTTAATGCGAAACTAAAAGGATCACGTCATGGTGATGTGCAATATAGCGACACACCACAAAGCAGACGTAGAGTTTCTTTCGAGGACTTCTACTCAGCAGACATGATTGATAAAGAAGATAAACTCAGAATGATTATTGATCCTACTTCTGAGTATGTAACTACTGCTGTATATGCTTTAGGTAGACAAATGGATGAAATCATCCTAGATGCTGCTTTAGGCACTGCTTACACTGGTAAAACTGGAAGCACATCTGTTTCTTTTCCAGCATCACAACAAATTGCAGTAAATTTTGTTGAATCTGGTGGAGCAACAGACAGTAATCTTACAATTGGAAAGCTTAGACAAGCCATCTTAAAACTTCGTGAAGCTGAAGCTATTAAAGATGGTGAAACTCCAGTTTGTATTATTAACGCTGCTGCTGAAAATTCATTGCTGAGAACTACTGAAGTTACCAGTGCTGATTTTAACACAGTTAAAGCTTTAGTTAATGGCGAAATCAATACTTTTATGGGTCTTGAATTTTGCAGAACTGAGTTAGTTCGCAAGGATGCAAGCGGAAACAGTCGAGTTGTAGTAATGCCAAAGAGTGCTATTAAAATGGCAGTTGCTTCTGACATCTCTGCAAAGGTTGATCCAATCCCTCATAAATTTCACAACTTCCAGATTTTGGCAGAAATGTCTGCTGGTGCAGTGCGTATGTATGAGGAAAAGGTTGTAGAAATTAAATGTGATCCAACTAAATAAGGAGATATAAAAAATGGCTACTACAAAAGGTGCAATCGTAACTCTACTAGACGCAGAACCAAGACAGCGTTTAGAGCGAGGAACAATCAATGCTAAATCACGAGTGTTTCGGGATACAGCAGCAGTCGCAGATGGTGATTTTGATGCAGATGGAGATGTAGTTTATTTGGCAGAAGTGCCAAGTAATTCTAAAATCGTATCTATCAAAATTGCTAATGATGACTTAGATGGAGGTACAGACAGTGTTGTTAATGTTGGATTGTATAATGCAAAACAAACATTTACTACTTCTGGTGCTGTAACATACTCTGCTGATGCAGTAATTGACGAAGACGCTTATGCGACATTAGTAACAGGTTTCCAATCTGCTACTGGTTTCACTGAATATGCGTTTGAAGCAAGAGATATTAACAAAGTAAGCAATTATGTTTGGGAAGATGCAGGTCTACCAGAAGATCCAGCAACTAACTTGCGTATTGCAATTACACAAACCGCTACAGTATCAAGTGATTCTGCTGGCGATGTTTCAATTATTGTTGAGTATACAGAAGAATAATTTCTTTCGAGAAAGCTCATATTAATGTTAAAGGGGGAGAGATTAAATTTGTCTCTTCCCTTTTTTTATGTAGGTTATAAATTATGGCAAGCAAGACAAGTATTGCAAACGGAGCGTTAGTTAAATTAGGACAAGACCTGATAACTAGCATTACTGACACAAACAATAAGGCTGCTCGTATATGTAATGAGCGTATAAATAATTGTAAAGAGATAGTCTTAAACACGAGCTACTTTCATGGCTCTATTAAAAGAACTAAATTAGCTGCATTAACAACAGTTCCAGCTTTTAAATTTAGCAACGAATTTCAGTTACCAACAGATTGTCTAAAATTGGTAACAGTAGATCCAGAAAACAAAGACACTTTTTACAGCTTAGAAGGTGGTAAGATTTTGTTTGATGGAACAGAGTTAGAGATAATATATGTTTCTAACATCACAGATTTTAATTTATTGGACCCATTGGTCAACGAAGCTATCTCAGCTTGTTTAGCTTACGACATTGCTTATTTAATTACTAATGACAATCAAACGTCAGAAAGGATGCAACTGTTGTATGAAAGAACAATGCAAAAAGCTATTTCTGCGAATAACAGACAAAGACGCAGACAAGGTTTCGAGGCAACAGACTTTTTAAATGCTAGATTAATTGGTGGTTACGCAACTACTTATCCTAAACCTACAACATGAGAATAAAAGTTACTAAAAACTCTTTCTCAAGCGGAGAAATTAGTCCGTTACTACGAGGTAGGACTGATATACAACAGTATGCAGATGGTGTAGAGGAAATGAATAATTTCCTTATACGTCAACAAGGAGGCATTAGTAAACGTCCAGGAACTAAGTTTATCGGTGAGATTGTAGACCAACTTAAAAAAGTAAGGTTGCAAAAGTTTGTTTATAATAATGAGCAATCCTACACATTAGAATTTTCTCCACTAAAAATAAGAGTATTAAAGAATGAAGGATTTGTTACAGATAATGATGTCGCTATTACAGGGGCAACACAGGCAAGCGTTGTGGTTGTTACGAGTAATGCTCATGGTTTTTCTAATGGTGATGTTCTTACTATTAGTAATGTTGTCGGAATGTCTCAGCTAAATAATAAAGACTATAAAGTAAGCAACAAAACAACAAATACATTTGAACTAACTGATATGCTTGGGAATAACATAGATTCCACAGCATTTACAGCATACGCATCTGGTGGTGTAGCAAATAAGCATATAATTATTGATACACCATACACAGAGGACGATTTAGAAGGATTAAGTTTTGCACAGTCTAACGATGTTTTATTTATTGCAAGTGAATCACATCAACCTAGAAAAGTTAGCAGAACTAATAATATTTCTTGGACTATCGAAGCAGTAGCAAACTTAGATGGTCCTTATCAAGCTGAGAATTTAACCGATGCAACATTAAACCCATCAGGAACAACTGGAGTTATAAACGTAGTTGCTTCTGTTAGTTTGTTTTCATCAACCGATGTTGGAAGAGTGATAAGAATAGCACATGATGGATCTTCTCCGTTGGCTGGGTATGGGTATATTAAAACATTTACGGATGCTAGCAATATTAGCGTATCTTTATCTAGTAACTTAGGTTCTAGTTCAGCAACTGAATTATGGAGACTCGGTGCATGGTCAGAATCTACAGGTTACTCTGGAACGGTTACATTTCATCAAAATAGATTATGGTTTGGTGGAACATCGACAGAACCAAATACTTTCTGGGCAAGTAAAACAGATGATTACGAAAACTTTGAACCGAACAATCCAAGTGATGCAGTTGTTTCCGATGACAATGGTTTAAGGTTTCAGATTGCTAGTGAAGAAACAAATTCTATTCAGTGGATGCGATCAGCACAGCAATTCTTTATTGGAACTAAGGGTGGTCAGTATGCAATTAGATCATCAGGAGCTAGTATTACACCTAGTGATATTAACGTAATCAGGCAGAACGGTTATGGCTCTAGTATTGTTGAACCACATCTAATTAGTAACTCATTAATTTACACAGATCGAACAACACGTAAAATAATGGAGATGGGTTACAATTATGACAATGATGTTTACGATTCTAAAGAAATATCAGTAATTGCAAATCATATTCTTAGACAAGGAGTTAGGGCAATATACACATCTTACAGACAAGCACCAGATAATATTATTTGGTATGTTTTGGAATCTGGCAGATTAGTAGGCATGACGTATTTAAAGGAACAGAATATTATTGCATTCCACAACCATGATATTGGTGGAACCTATGAGTCTGAAACTGTAAATTCTGGATATGTCATTGAAGGTGAGACATATAGGATTAAATCAATAGCTGGTAGTGCAGATTTTACTACAATTGGAGCTAGTAGCAATACAGTAGGAAGCACTTTTACGGCTACAGATATTAGTCCTACCTGGGGAAGTGGATCACTAGCTAAAGTTACGATTGCACAAGTCAAAGCAATTACAACTATCCCATCGGCACTAGAACAGACAGATATTACATACCTAGTAGTCAAAAGAACGATTAACGGACAAACAAGACAATACATTGAGTATTTAGAGGATGACGATTGGGCTAATCACGATCAAGACAAAGACAATTTGTTTTTTGTGGATTGCGGTTTAGATTATAGCGGTGGTGCAATATCTACTGTATCAGGTCTGAGTCATTTAGAAGGCGAAACAGTTTCTATAGTTGCAAACAATGGGTCACATCCAGATCGAGTTGTAACAAATGGTGCTATTACATTACAAGCACCTGCAACTAAAATTAAAATAGGATATAACTATGCTGCTAGTTGCAAAACATTACCTGTGGATGTGCAAGGAGATATTGGTTCTTCTCAAGGATCTACAAAAAGAATTAGTAAAATAATTGCAAGATTCTGGAATAGTTTAGGGTTACAAGTTGGTCAATCATTAGATAAATTAGACGATATTGTTTTTAGATCGTCATTAGATAGAATGGATATATCCCCACCACTATACACAGGAGATAAAAACATATTATTAAACATGGACTATAACTCAGAAGCTGGTTTTTACATACGACAGGATAAACCCTTCCCTTGTAATGTTTTATTTATAACAACTGAAGTAAGGAGTAATTTATAATGAAATCTATAACATACTACATTAATAAATATTTAATACATCAAGAACATTTAAGATTTGGTTTTTTAAAATCTATTAAAGATTTTTTTACAGGTTCTGAAAGTGCTAAAGCTGCTGCAAAAGCAGGGGATGAAAAAGCTGCTAGACTTACATGGAATGCAGAAGAAGTTGAGAGAGCACAAGATATTAATGATAAGGCATATATCTATAATATAAATTCACAAAAAATAACATCTGAATTTAATGATAAAAGCCGAAAAAAACAAATAGCTTTTCAAAATTGGGCTACTAAGCATAACGACACAATAACACTAAGGTCAGGAATGAGGCAGAGAGGTTCGCAAAGAGTAGCTATGTCTGCAAGCGGAGTTACTTCTGGAGGATCTATGACAGATGTTATGCGAGATTCTGAAATTGAATATAATTTAAATAGGCAAGCAGAATTGTATAGGGGTTTATATGAAGTAGATAGATTGTTTGATATAGCATCAATAAAAAAATATGAAGAAGATAATAAAGCTTGGAACTTAAATTTTGCTAGAAGTGAAGCTAAAAGAAATTCTGCTTTAGAGGCTAAAGATTTAAGGTGGCAAGCAAAAATAGCACATATGGGTGGACAGGCAGGTGCTCAAGCAGCTAAAACGCAAGGATTTGCAAACACACTTAACACTGTTATGAAAGTTGGGGAGATGTTTGCATAATGGCTAAATTACCAACATTTGAAGCAAAAAAAGTAGGAGGTGCATCAGCAGCACCTGAAATGAGGGCTAATCAGAGAATGATGACTAAGCCTTTTAGAAAATCTACAAATATTAATTCTAGTGATTTTTATAATTCGGCTGGAACTGCTGCTATGGGTCAAGTTATCAACAATGCGATAAACTTGTATGGACACGTAAAACAAAAGCAAAAACAAGCAGAATTAGAAACAATTAGAGCAGAAAGAAACTCAGCTTTTTCTTTGTTTACGGAAAAACTAAATCAAAGCAATACAGGAGATGAAGATATACAGGCAAATGATTTTGTTAAAAAAAATGAAAAAAATTTTACAAACTCTAATGACAAACGAATGAATCAAAAGTTAAAGAATGAGTATTTACAACTTTCGACTAATTTAAAAATAAATGCTATAAAAAGAGCAGATAAAAATTCTACAGAAAAAGGTTTATTAGCTTATAGTAATAATTTAGAGAAAATGAAATTAGACCTTGCTGGTGATCCAACTTTAATAGAGTCATATTTAACAAAGGCAAGAGCAAATATTACAGAGCTATTAAACTCAGGAATTATAAACAACGAGGAAGAAGCAAAAGAAATACTTAGAATAGCTAACAACCAATTGCATGACGCTTCTTTAAAATCAATGGTAAATAAATCTAACACCATTGATAAGTTGAATGAAATGCAAGAACCACTAAAACTATCATACACAAATGGTGATATAACTAATAATCAATATAGTGTTATTAACAAACAAATAGACTCTAGGAAGTCAGAAATAATTAAAGAAAACAAAGAGGAATTTTACGATACATTTGATGATGTTCGTGATTTAGCAGATAAAGGAGAAGAATTTCCTGAAGAATTAATAGAAAATTTTATAATATTATTTGGACAAAATGAATTTAATAAAATGCTTGAAACTCAAGAAGATGTGTCACTTCTTAATGAAGATAAAGCAGAAAAACAAAAAAATTATAATATCCTTTTTAATCAGGCAAAAAAAATTATAGATTCTGCAATTATGGAGTCTTTATCAATGACTGATGAAGCATCTAAAGATTTTATGGATGGTTTCTCAGCTAAAATAAAATTAGATTTTCCACAATTAAATAAAGAGGATATTGATAATTTATTTAAATCAAATACACTTATAAGAGATTCTTTTTATAAACAGATGGCAGTTACAACTGCATCTGAGGCAGTAAATAAAGGTTTTTTAGAAAACAAGACTAAAGACAGTATTAAAGAAGATTTAATAGCTAAAGTTCCTGCAAAATATATAGACGTTTCAATTGAACAAGTAGAAAAGATATACGATGATCTTAAAAAAGACTTTTCTGCTACATATGGTAGTCGTATTGCCAAAGTAGATTTTAATAAATTTTTAAATACATTTGCACAAGGACTTGCAGTAAAAGATGGTAATATAACAAAACAATCATTTAATAAATACGCATCTAATATAGAATCAAATGTTGGTTATACTACTGATTATCTTACAAATTCACAAATAGGACAGATTAAAGATATAATTGATGGATCATTTAATAATCCTAAAGAATTAATTGATACAGTAAAATTTATAGAAGATTTTGCTGGGGATAGGTTTAATGTTGTTGCAGATCAAATAGCAGATGCGTTTGGAGATGAAGAGGGTCATATAGCTGCTTCTTTAAGTGCTATACAAGAAAATCTTGAATTTGGAAACAAACAAATAGGTAATATAATACATAAAGGATCTGTTATGTATGATGATGTTCGTAAAGGAGAACATAAAATAGACTTTAAAGAAAACTTTGACGCTGTTTTAAGTTCAGATTATTATAGCATTTATCGTGGAAATGACAGAGTTCAATTAGCTAAACGCATTTTTGCAAGTGTTGGTGAATTAGATAATTATAGTAAATTATCTGCAAAGCAATCATTTGACTTAGCATTTAAAGGAATGAAAATAATTGATACTGGAGATGTAAAAATGAAAATTCCTTCAAAAGTTACTAATTCAAAAGGAGGTAGGGATAATGTTGATGTTGAAAAAGTCCAAGAATCAATAAATAAAATAACTAATCATTTATTAAGTAATTTAGAAATGTATATATCAGTAGAAGAGATTGCAGATATAACAAATCAAATGCCAGCACTAGAGTCATCTAATAATATAACAGATGAAATTCAAATAGAAGAGTCATTAGGAAATATAACTAAAAAACGTAGAGGCAATAGGGAACAATTGGCATTTAAGCAAAGTGTAAAAGAAAGCATAGTAAATTCATTAGGTCCTGATGGTATAATGTTTGAATGGGTTGGTGAAAATAAAATTGCAGTAGGTTATCAACCAGACGTTACAAGTAATATGCAATTGTTTAAGAAAAATGGTAAAGACTTTATTTTAGATTTATCAAGAATGAACACAGAAACAGTTCCTAAAGCTCCAGCTAGAGGATCTTACAGAACAACTTATCCTAAACGCTTTAGTCAATATATAGATAATATTACAGAATGATAAATCCACAGCAGCGAATAAAAGGCAAAATAGAGTCTGGTAGAGTAACACCAGATGTAGATTTTGGAACACATTTTAGTAATTCATTACGATCTGCTCAACGTAATGGTATTATGTCTAAAGCTAGTCGTTCTTTTAATTATTGGTATCAAAATAGAAATAGTGATGGAACCGCTGTATTAACTCCACAAGAGGCTAATGAAAAATTCCCTGCTTCAGTTAAATATGATGCTCCTGTAACTGAAACAGTTGCTAAATTAAAACACAGAGAATACTTAAAAAATGTTGCCGAATCTTCACTTACCGAAGCTGCACATAAATCTAGTTCTATGAATTACATAGCTACATTAGGTGGTGGATTTGCAGGTTCAATGACAGATCCAATTGAAGCATCAGTGGGTTTATTAGCTGGTGCATTATCTAGTGTATCAAGACCTATTCTTGGATTGACTTCTGGAATAAAAAACCCTGCATTAAGAACTATAACTAGAGGCACTGCATTTGGTGTAGCAGAAGGTGCTGCAGTTGAGCCTCTATATTGGATGTCTAGTAGTTATAATAATGAAGCTTATGGTGCTGTAGATACATTAGCTAATATAGCATTTAGTGGAACATTTGGTGGTGGATTTGCAGGAATGAGATCATTAATTGGTGATTTTGATCCTAGTAATATAGCGTTATCCGTACAAGATAAAGTTAAACAGGTTAATAGTATTGCTGAATACCTTACAATTGGTAAGAGAACATCTGAGTGGAATCCTACAAGCAAGCAAGCAATATTATCTACACCAGAAGCTAAAGCAGAAGTTGAAAATGTATTTAAGAAAAAACAAGAAGAGTTTCCAGACCTTAAAGATGATCCAGATGGTATTTTATACAAAGATGCTGAGATGGAGGTTTATAATAGATTAAAAACAGAGGTACAAAAAGTAAACATTGCAAACAATCAAAAGGAACCAGATAAGTCTGATCCTGTAGAACCAGCTAGAACCGATGAAGAATTATCTCAATCTAGTAAGCAACAAGCAGATGAATATGATGATGAACTTAATGAATACACAACACCAGAAGAAAGAATAGAGGCAGAAAGTCAGATTGATGCTGATGGTGAAGAAGTAAGGCAACAAAGAAATACAGTTGAGAAACAAACGGAAAATACATTAGATGTAGATGTTGCAGAAGCTACAGTTAGAACTTTTGTATCTCAAGAGTTTCCAGCCATAGAAGCTAAAAGTATATTAGATGATGACGTTCCAGACTGGTTAAAGAAAAAAGGTAATAATCCAAGAGGGTTTGTATATAAAGGTAAGTATTACTTTAATCCTAACAGACTTAGAACACCTGAACGTATAGTATCTAATGTTTTACATGAAGCTGTAGGTCATATTGGTTTAAGGGCATATTTTGAAAACCCTAAAGAATTTAAACAATACATAGAATATATTAAACGTAACTATGGAAAAGAGGTAGATTCGTGGAAGAATAAGTATAAAGTCAATAAAACAGATGAAGCTGCTGAAGAAATTCACGCTATTGCATCAGAAAACGATATTATTATACCACCATTAGTCCAAGTTATTTATAAAAAGACGTTAAATAAATTTAAAAAAACTACCAATAGATCACCTAGTCCTTATGAAGATGTATTAATTCGTGAAAATATATATCAAGGATTTAAAAGAGTTAGAAATCAAAGAATAGAAAATTACATTAATAGTTTTGCAGATGTAAAAGAACTCGATGATGAATACTTGGAAGCAGTAAATAATAAAGATTGGAAAAAAGTATCATACCTTGTGAATAGGGCAGCACAAGCTGCTGGATATACAGAAGGAATAGTTTATCATGGGTCTGGAAAACAACCATTAATTGCTAATAAATTTGATAAATCTTTTCTTGGAACTAGAACAGGAGCAGCATCTGCAAAACAAGGTTTTTTTGCATCTACAGATAGAGTTAGTGCTGAAAGTTATATGCTAAATCAGGGGTGGAATGAACCTAAAAGTTATGGTGAAAAAAATAATAACTGGATTTATAATGAAAAAGAAGGTGGAGAATTATATGCGTTATATGTTAAATCTGAAAATCCAAAGCATTTATACCAAAAAGACTATACAAAACGAGAGCATAATTTTAGTAAAGAAGCAAAACAAGCATTTGAAAAAGGTCATGATGTTCTTATCATACACAACACGTCAGATAACATGGATATGTTTACCCTTAATTCAGTTAAAGGTGAAGAAAAGTTTAGACAATCTGATGTATATATTGCTAAAGAACCCAATGCTTTAAAGTCTGCAAAACTTATAACAAGAGATGATAAAAAAAATATCATTCCTCTTAGTAAAAGGTTTGATATATCTACAGATGATTTAAGGTTTCAAAGAGAAACACCAGACATTGAAGCAAGATCAAGAGAGTTAAATCAAGGTGCAATAACAAGAGCTAATAAAGGCTTAATTAGTTCTGAGGCTACATTAAAAACTCTTAATGAGGTTCAAAACAATTCTGTATATGACAATATAGTTGATGGTAATTTAAAGCTAAAAGCACAGAAGCATAATCAAATAGCTAGAGTTAGACCATTTAATGATATTGTTAATAAATATCAATCAGATCAATGGGCAGAAGTATTACAACATAGAGTAGAAGAAATTACACCATCAAGAATTAAAGCACTAAAATCTTTTTTTATAACTAGATACGCTAAAGATATTGATGCTTTTTTAGAAAAGCATAACGCATCACATAGAGATTTAAATCAAGAAGGTATTTCTTTAGATTTAGAAATAGCTGCTAAATATTCTGAGATGAAAGCTATGGGTAGAGAATCTGAAGTTCAAAAACCTTCAGACATAGGTATGGATCTTTATAATATATTTGCTAAATATAAAAAAGAACAGATAGATATGCTTAATCGTTCTGGTGGAGCAATGAGATTTAAAGAAGGTCATACTGTTAAACAATCTCATAATGCAGAAAAAATTGCAAGTGTAGCTGGGGTTAAGCGTAAAAGATTTGATGGTAAAACAATGCGTTATAAATCAGATCCTAAAGATAAAGAAAAAGCATTTGATGTCTGGTTTCAAGATATTACTCGTCTTGGAATAGACGAAAAACGAATGGATAAAGAAGGAGTATTTGACACTTACAAGCAACTTGATACAGATAACAACAAACCAATACAAAAGAGTTATCTTAATGAATATTTAATAGATGTCTTTAATGGTGTATGGGATGGTAAGCAAGGAGATTCATCTGGATCTGCTCCTGGTGGTATTATAAAAAAGAAGTCTGCTAAACGTAATATACATTTTACGACTGGCAAAGCTTCTTATGAGTATAGGATGAAATATGGCATTGAAGATACACAAGCTGCTATCCTTATGGAGTTTGAAGAAATGGCTACAAACATTACTTTATTACAAGATTGGGGAAGTTCGTATCGTTATAACTATGAATCAATTGTAGATGCCTTAATTAAAGCTAGTGATATTGGCGATGCTGCTACAAAAACAAGATTAAAAAAGTTAAAAAAAATAGGTGAAAAAGATTTTGATATTATTGATGGATCTGCAAAAGACACAGACCATATGACTTTAAAATCTGTAGTAAACTCACTTAGAGTTGCATCTAATGTAGCTAGAATGGGTGGGTTGTTTTTTACTTCACAGTCAGATGTTGCATTTGCAAAGTATGCTTTGCGTAGATTTGATATAAAAGGACAAAAAACAAATGACTATTTTGGCATTTATAGACCTAGAAACGAAGCTGAAAAAAAAGCATTAAAAGATAATTTAGCTATGCTTGAAGCATTAGAAGGTGCTGCTGCAAGCAGATTAGATCCAGATAGTTTAGATATAAATAGTTCTATGGCATGGTTGCAACATAAGTTTTTTACTGTCAATGGAATGAATTGGTGGAATAAACACGTTAGAGAAGCTATGTTATTAGGCATGATGCGTAGACTTGGAGTTGCTAGTAATTACTCTATGAAGCAACTTGAAGAAATGGGTGGAGATAGTGCAGACTTTAGAGCGTTAATGAAAAAGTATGATATTGACGATAAAGAATGGGATTTATTTAGAAATCAAGCAAGGTATATTGATAAAGAAAATGGACAAATTACACCTAATCGAGGTCAAGATGAAAGTGTGTATCTTACTGTAGATATGATTGATGATATTAATCCTGAAGATATACGAGCAATGCTTGCATCTAAAGGACGTAGAGCTATTACTGGTAATGTAGTCCAAAAAGAATTAGATAGACTTAAAGCTAAGTTAGGTGGAATGATGAGGGCTGAAATGGACAGAGGTGTTTTAACTCCTGGTGTTCGTGAATGGAGAGTATTAAGTTTTGGAACTGAGCAAGGTAGTTGGCAAAACATAATGATTAAGTTACTGACTCAATACAAAAGTTTCCCATTAGCTATGTGGAATAAAAATTTAGCACCAGCATACAGAGAAGGAAAGATTGGATCATTTCTTACTTACTCTGTTATGGCAGCTAGTATTTCTTTATTAGTTCAACAAGCTAAAGATGCAGTTACAGGTAAACAAGTTAGACCTTGGAATGATGTAAATATTTATGCAGACGCTGTCGCAAGGAGTGGTGGTTTGTCATTTGCAATGGATATGATAAATAAAGATTGGACTAATTCTGGGATGGAAGGTGGATTTACTGAGTTTTTAGGTGGTCCTACTCTTGATATGGCGAGTGATTTTATGGGAATGCTTTATCAATCTGCTAAAGCAATTACTTATGAAGATGAAACAGACAAATTAGGAATTAAGGTATCTAAGTTTTTAAAAGATTGGACTCCAGGAGCTAATATTCCAATTTTACAACAAATGTATAGAAGTCTTATTATTTATAACATGATGGATTACTTTGATGACAAGACTCTTAGAAGGTCTGAGTCATGGTTAAAAAGAGAATTAGGTCAAGAATACTGGTATGGTTCCCCAACTGACAGGAACAAAAGTTTAACAATAGAGGATATATTCTTTAATACATTGAAAAATAACGATTAATAAATAACTGTTAAGATTATGGCAATAACAACAACAACATCAAGAGTTCAATATACAGGCAATAATTCTTCCACAGTTTTTGCCATTAATTTTAAATTTATTGAAAATTCTCACATTGTAGCAGAATTGGATGACACTGCTGGGACTGTAACAACATTAGTATTAGACACTAACTATACATTATCTGGTGCTGGCAACGATTCTGGAGGAACTTTTACTGCAAGTGTAGCACCACCTACAGGTCACATATTAACAATATACAGACAA
>Ga0181391_1000302_pt1 | contig 14610 bp, 10 predicted proteins | sample 14SPOviralmetaG_FD_130080 | JGI IMG/M metagenome (GOLD analysis project Ga0181391, IMG submission 130080) | Marine viral communities from the oligotrophic San Pedro Time Series (SPOT) site, San Pedro Channel, CA, USA - 14 SPOT_SRF_2010-08-11 | ecosystem: Environmental > Aquatic > Marine > Strait...
GGTGCAAAGATTTGGATAGCGGCACCAGACTCGGCGGCACAGTTCAACGCCACTATATCAACTATAGGATTATAATAATCATGGGTAGATTTGTAAAAAACCCAGAGATAGGAGACAACGCTTCTGCTGTCAAGATTCCTAACGTGACCACTGCACAAAGACCCGCAGGTGCAAATGGACAGATTATTTTCAACACAACGACTTCAACATACCAAGCGTACAATGGATCTGCTTGGTACAACATCTCTGAAGCATCAAGACAAAAAACTATAACGATCGATAGATTCCAAGGTGATGGTACAACAGTTACTTTTGGAAACGGTGCGGGAAATACAGTGGATGGATCAACGGCGGCAACTTTCTCAGTTGGTGTCAGTGATGCGACAGACATAATGGTGTTCGTTGGTGGTGTGTACCAGGTTCCAACAACAAACTATTCCATCTCAGGTTCAGGCACAACAGCGACAATCACATTTGGTTCCGCCCCTCCGGCAAACGATGGTTCAACAGGTGGGCACATCATCTCAGTAGTCCACGGACTTCCTAAACTAGGGGAGTAATGCCCCAAGACACTCACTATAATTGGCTTTGGCCATACGTGAAAAACAATCCACTACGTAGAGCAATTGACTGCGGTGCACACAAAGGCGAATGGACCGAAGCATGGACAGAACGTGTACAAACCATAGAAGCATTTGAACCTAACACCGAAGTACTTCCTCTCTTCAAAGAAAGAGCAAAAAACTTCACAAACGTCAACTTATACGAACACGCACTAGGAGATACGTCAGGGACGGTGGCCATGGACTACGAGACACACCTAGGCACTTACCACATCGTGTCTAAAGAAGGCCCCTACGAGATTAAAACCCTTGACAGTTATAATTTCACTGATGTTGACATAATGAAAATAGATGTGGAAGGTTATGAGATACCATTACTGGATGGTGCAAGAGACACTATCATGACAAACAGGCCTTGGATACAGATAGAGGCAAACGAGACAGGTGCTAAATTTTACAACAGACCAAAAAAACAAATTCTCGACAAGTTAATAAGTTTTGGTATGAAAAGAATTGTTAAACAATGGCCAGATCAAATCTGGAGTTTCTAGTATATTTGTCCGAAAGGTCTCCAAGCACCCGGCTTGCCACCTTTGACACACACCCAACCCACTGGTTGGTTCAACGCAGGTTTCTCATTCCATATTACTGATCCCGTGTCCCACCTTCCTTCGCGTGGTTCCTGCTCACCAGCCGCGAATATTCTTTCAGCAAACTTGATGTTTCCATCAACGTGTAGACTTTCTTGTGGGTATTTCACATTGATCCCCACTTTTCCATACACATTCATGCTCACGGGTTTTCCGAGCTCTGTACCTATAACCACATCGCCGTTGGCCCGACACGTGAGCCTCGGTGTGTCGTCTGTTCCTATGGCAAAGGCAACGTGTGTATGTGTCCCAACGAATGCATTTGACTCATGCATCCTGGTTATGATCTCGTAACCGCCGGAGTTGACCGAGAAGTCCGCACTGGGAGCCGTGGTGTTGATTCCCACCCTACCGTCGGCCACATATAACGTGTTTCTCACTTGTAAATTTTTTAGAACACCCAACTCGGATAGATGACTTTTAGTCACACTCTTGCCCAGTCTGTCTTTCCAGAGTACTTCATTATGGTCCACCATGACTGCTTTGGTAACATTGAGTTTAGGAACCTGTGCTGATACGTATTCTAGATTCTCTACACGTATAGTACCCTTGACATTGAGATCGGTTGCCACCTCGACCACATCATTTTTTATCACAAGATTGATAGAATCTGCGGAATCTCTGATCCCAGATGAGTTGAAATTTGTTATTGTACCACCGTCGATGATATCACCACTCAATGCATTCTTGTGTAGATCTATCTGCTGTACAGCAATACGAGATTTAGATACTTTGTCAGATTTATTGATAGGTAATAGTGCCATATAATGATTATTTAGTGTGTGTTTCCAACCGTAAGACTAATTGGTAAATATTAAAGTAGTATTATGGCAATAAACAAGATAGCAGGCGAAACCTTAGAATCGAACCTTATCCGGAGCACGGATCTCGCCTTCAATACGAATTTACTATACGTTGATGTATCAAACGGCAGGATAGGTGTTAACACCGATTCTCCCGGGGCCTTCGCACTTGATGTGAACGGTGACACACGTATCACTGGCGACCTTATAGTCAACGGTACTACGACCACAATAGATTCACAGAATTTAACAGTAGAAGACAACATAATCACAATCAACGAGAACGCTTCCAGTGCCACAGATGCTGGTATCATGATCAACAGGACAGCACAAGACAATGCTGTATTCTATTGGGACGAGACAGTGGACAAGTTCAGATTGGCGACCACACCAGATGATGGATCAACAAGAACAGATTTCTCAACAACCACTCTGGCAAAATTACAGATAGCAGAACCGTCCGTTGACCAAGACGCATCAACCAAGAAGTATGTCGATGATGCCGTAGCAACCGTGTCAAGTGGAGGCACAGTTTTACTGGGCACACCATCAGACTCAACTTTCGGTGATGGTGCCTTCCTCGGACTAGACAATAGTGGCACAATGACTGATGCCATTGATGATCTCAATGAAACAATGGAGAACATCAGAAATGGAACTTATGTGAAATCTGTGTCATTCGTTTCAGATGAGACATCAATTTCACTGGGAGATACAGTTACTTTAACAATCACAACGGTACCAGCGGCAGACGGAAATATCAGATACACAATCAGTTGGGGAGACGGTACCTCTACTACTGCAACATCAGATTCAACTCCGTCACACACTTACAATGAGGCATCAGGCTCACCTCACAGTGTAACAGTAACAGCATTTGATAACACAGCAACGTCGGGATCATCTGGATCTACAGCATCGTCGACGAGATCGAATTACATCACAGTTGCATCAGCGGCGCCAGTGGCCGCATTCGCAATAAGAACTTCAGCAACAAGAGATGGAGGCAGTGTGATAACAACCGCTGACACTGGAGATACTGTGTTCCTACAAAATAATACTTCAAACTCTGTGTCAGATTGTACATATTCAGTGGACTGGGGAGATGGCCAGACCGACACCGTGGCCAATGACTCAGCGGCGGGTGGTGCATCAGGCAACAACCTGTCCCACACTTACACCAACTCCGCAACTGACGACGGATCAACTGTCGCAGGTACAGGATCGGGTGACACCAAATATCAAATCAGGATGGTGTTATTGAGCCACTCTACTGCAAATCCTGCCACTATCCCACAGACAGTGAATGCAAACTTCGAAGTGTACTCAACCCATGTGCCTAAGATAGACATCGCTGATTCAACCCTAAGGGGTGTCAACGAAGAATCAACTTCTGGATTCCCAAGAACATTCATCAATGGCACAGACACCAACCCTGGTGCCAACAGTTCATTCAGTGCAACACAGATTTACCAATGGCATTTCACAGACGACTCAACACAGACTCAGGTCAACATAGGAAGTGGTTCATCAGGGGACACAGACCAATCTATTTCAAAAACTTTCGGCTTCTCTCAAGGTTCAAGTGCAGGAGTGCAAGGATCTACTACAACGTATCCTGTCAAACTTGTGATCAACAACGGACACACAACAGGAGTGTTCACAAGTGCAATTACAAATATTATTGTTGAACCAGACGTGAGGGCGAACCTGGCAGGTGCGGCAGTGACAACTAACACCGGATCTGGTGACAACACCCTTTCACTTTATGATGTCACAGACCTTGACGGCACCAACAGGGCAATAGGAAGATTCACAAACACATCACAGAATGCAGACAACTACGAGTATGATTTCCAGAATGACTCGTCGGATGTGCTGTCATTAGCGGAGGATGGATCAACAGCAGGCACAATAGGCAACACGCTAGACAAAAATTTCACAGGTGTCAGTGCAGGCAACATAGTCACTGACTTCAGGGCGACTGGGACACCCGACACCATACACCAAAATGACAACCAAACCATAACTTTCGTCATGAAATCAACACCAAGTGCACCAGCAAACCTAAGTTCTAAGAGTTTGACCATGTCAGATTCCGCACAAGGGACAAATCCACACCTGTGTGCGAGTTTCGATGACGCCACTGGATCTGCAGACACACTTGCGGCAGGAACTTCCTTGGAATCAACGACAGCGAGAAGGTACACGAGTACATCAACCATTGACACAAACACTGTAACAAACTTCTTAACAAACAATTCTAATGGCACAGGTTCGACAGTGAACCAAACTGTGACAGCATCAATAAACGGAAGTGCCAGCGGTGCGAGAGCGTTCACAACAGCAGAAGGTGGCGCAAACAATGGCACATTCACTGACCTTGTTATCACTAACCACAGAGACTACGACGAGGTTGATGGTTCATATCCTCAGAGATTATACCTTGTTGCAACTGCAAAAATCACACAAGGCATTACAGACTACTCCGCTGGCTTGAATGCACAGAGGATTGAAAGTTCAGCAGGTGGCAACACCAACTATGTACATGTGTGTAGAGACCTACTCACAGGTACGCCAACATCATCCATAGGCACTGTCACGCAAAATGCGGCAGGAAACCTGAGATATATCTCTGGTGTTCCATACTACAACGACGGTTCTCCAAGCCTGACAGTGACAGGATCCACTGTGGCCAACTTCACAGGGCAGGCATACCAAGACGCTTCTAATCCTGTTGAGATTGACCCAGGCACCAATCAAGAATCAACATCTGGAGCCATCATCAGCAACCTAGATTTCACATACGCCGACATAGATGGTGCTTCAACAATGCTATCAAGTGGCATACCAGTTAAAAATACTGGCGTTGGAAGTCCATACACCCTAGGTGCACTCACGGTACCACTATTGAACACACAAAGACGTTCAATACAAACTATCAAGATGAGAGCAAAGAACGCCAATGGCGATGGTGCTTATTCAGAAACATCAACAAAAATTCAGTTATACTCCAACACTCTATTGACATTAGACAATGAAGCAGGTGGTATAACAGTATCAGATTCTCTCGGCGCCGGCTTTGATGACGACGCTGTAAGGATAAGTGGATTTGGATCCCTGTCAGGTGACACACCGGCACTGTTCGATTCTTCAAATGCCAACTACTACACAGACTCAGCATGGTCGGGTGCAGTCACAGTGGCAGGGACCAATGAAGCAATATCAAGATTTGGAACAATCAAGCACTTCACAACTGATCTGAGTTCGGGATACCTACCTGTAGGTCCAGACCTTAACACAGGCAGGGATGGTGGCGAGGCACAGTACTACACCTTCGCATTCAGGAGGACCACTATGTCTAACTTCAACTTGACCATGTCAGGCAAAGTATCAGGCATGTTCATTGCGGCACCGGGTACAGCGATCGATAGTGCAAGTTCATTGAATGGATGGTTAGATTGCTCAACCACATACGGTGGTTCGGGCGTGCCAGGAGCCAACACAGGTTCGGGCGGTAACGGATCCAACGGTTGTGCGTTCAACTCGGGAGACACGGTGGTAGATAATACTACATACAGTGGACAGGAATTCACGTTCACACTGGGTACAGAGAACGCAACCAACGCCACAGGTAATGTGATATTAGTAAGAATTAAATTAGAATCGGGAGACAGTGTCACAGCACTGAGCATTGACTAATGGCAATAACTGACGCAAAAAAAGTAGACTATCTTTGGAAGAAAATCGGATATGGTGCGACCAAGACGGACACCAATGCGGCCAAGAAAGCACCCAACGAAGCCATTGCATCACCTTTATTATTAAGGGGTGACAAAGTATGGAACCAAGCAAGTCTTGTACCTGGTACAATGCCGGGATCCAGTGCAGGTGTTGTTACAGTCTATCCAACAGGAACGCCAGACGAGACTACAAATGACGGAACGGCGGCCGCGAACAGGACATGGAAAACAGGTTTAGCAGACTGGATACCACCTGAATTTGGATCCACATACCAAGTAAAAATTTACATACACACATCAGGAGATGCCGGCAATGCCGCTTCTGGTGGTGACCAAGTTTTCGCAACAGGTTCTGGTAACAACGACGAATGGTTCTTTGACTATCAGTCAGGTGTGGTACACTTCATTGGTGCAAACCTACCCAACGGTATCAACTTTTCAGGCAAATCGGTGTATGTATCAGGGGCAAGATACACAGGTACTTTAGGTCTACAAAACTTTACAAGTGGTGCCAGCACTGGAAACACAGAGTTTGACGCCAACGCAATAAACAACACAGTCACAAATGCTGACATGAGTTTTGGTACAACAGGCACCGGACAGTATGTGTTCTCAGCAGACACTGGTCTAGTACTTCCTACAGGTACAACTGCTCAAAGGCCAACTGCACAAGAAGGTGTCATTAGATTCAACACTACAACAGGCAAGTACGAGGTATCACAGGATGGCTCAACATACACTAATCTAAGAACTGATGCCGATGCGGCAGATGTAACGAAAGACATCTTTGCGGGTGATGGGTCAACACAAAGTTTCACTATGAGCATAACACCAACTGACGAAAATACTATTGTTGTGTACATAGATGGGGTGATGCAGGAACCTGATCAGAACTACACCATATCGGGGACTACAATTGACTTTGGTGAGGCCGCACACGCGGGTGCAAGAATTTCAGTACTACACGGATTTGCTGATTAATCTATCGTAACACCGGTCGGTGTGTACACTATGTCAAACGTTTGCAGTTGACTGGTTATCGCATTCATTACGGAAAGCTCAGGTTGTATCTCCCATTCGAACTCAGGCTGTCTTATTATGAAATCGTAGCAGTCCTGACCTGACTCAAACCACAATCTCACACCCGACATCATGTAAGCGGCGTCCACTTGATAGTGCTTACGACACACGATCTTTAAAACATTCTCGATCTTCTGTCTGAACTTGTTCATCTGGTCCACGAGGTCCGGACGATCCTTCAGTATCTCCACACTTCGATTACGACACATGGCAGGCCACATCAGTTTGACACTGTACTTGTATATCACTGCTTTATTCTGCACGATCTATCAACTCCTGAAATTTTACGAACGTGTCACAGAATCCATTGTCTAGATCATCCAACTGGTATGTTCTCGGCGGATTACATATGTACATGAACTTGGTGTTTGGGTTTGCTATCATTATACTTTTTAATCTGGTCAACTCCGTGGGATTCGATATGTCATAGCCCAGCAGGAACACTATGGTCTGCCTCAGGTACACTGACAGCATCAGGCTCAGGGTCTGTGGTGAACATTTCTCTGGATCTATGTCGTAGCTCTTGAGTCCTGGGAAGTCAGGCATGCAAGTGACGCCATCAAAGAACACGTATTTCTTGAATAACTGTTCTGGCACCAATAGTTCTGTGCCTTTGAATGATGCTGAATTCAACATGTCCTGCAGGTTTGTCTCTGTGTTGACCGTTGCATAATCAAACACTATGCTCTTGTTTGCGTTGGCCGAAGCGACCACTGGTCCCAACTTACGGGCCTGGTCTATATCGAACCTAACGGGTAGGTTCCCCACAACAGTAATATACGTGTTTTTCATAGTCTAGCGGTATTTAACACCGTCATAATCACTATATTAACATAAATATCAATAGTTTTGCAAGACAATCAATTATCGAAGGGGATAAAACAATGGCAATAGGACGAATAACAGGACAGATGTTAAGTGCCAACCTAGCAAGGTCTGGGACGGATTTAGCATTTGAAACAAATTTATTAGCCTTAGATGTATCAAACAGCAGAGTAGGTATTGGAACGGCTACGCCGGCAACAACACTACACATATCTGCCACGGATGCACTAAGATTACCATCAGGTACAACAGGTCAGAGACCAGGTTCACCTGCAAACGGTGACATCAGGTACAACAGTACTACTGCAACCATTGAAGGTTACAGTAATGGCGCATACGCCAACTTGGCATCTGGTACATCAATCGAGGACGCTGATGGAGACACTAAAGTTGACGTTGAACACAGTTCAGACGTTGATGAAGTTCACATTTCAACAGGTGGAGATCAGACAGCGATATTCAGATCGGCTACAACTGATCTAGGTGTAACAAGAATATCAAACACGGCAAGTACAATCACAGGACAGGTTACAAACGGTGACATCACACTTACTCCAAACGGAACAGGTAGTGTTGTTATTGGAAAAGCAGACATCAATGGCGGTGCCATAGATGGTGTTACGATTGGATCTAACTCAGCGGCTACGGCACTAGTTGTCAGTGGTGGCGTTAACATCGATGACGGTGGAGACGGTGCTATTGATGGTTGTGTGATCGGTGGAAGTACAGCGGCGGCTGGATCATTCACTACACTGGCAGTATCAAGTAACGCTACCATCTCAGGAAACTTAACGGTAAATGGTACAACAACAACCATTGATTCAGAAACATTAACTATTGAAGATCCGCTTTTAACATTGGCGAAGAACAACTCAGGTGGAGCGGCCAACACGTTTGACCAAGGTTTATTCTTCAACAGAGGATCTGACGCTAACGTATCATTCTTATGGGATGAATCAGCAGACCAATTTGCTTTTGCTGTAACATCAGGTGAGGATGGAACAACAGCAGGTGCAGTAACAATCGACAGTTACGCGGCTGTAAAAGCAGGTGTCACAACAGTTTCAGATTTAGAAACAGGTTCGATCTCAGCGGCAGACGGTACAGCGGCGGCGACTATTGCTAACTCAACAGGAGTTGTAACAGTTCCAAGTGCAGTATTGACTACAGCAGACATCAACGGTGGTACAGCAGACAACGTAACCATTGGTGGTTCAACTGCGGCGGCTGGTACTTTCACAACAGCGATTGCGGCCAACATGCAATCAGGTACGTTGAAAGCGAATGACGGAACAGCGGCTATTGCCATTGCTGACTCAACAGGTGCAGTTACAATTTCGACTGCTGTTGAATTAGACGGTGGAAACGTTACGATCAACGAGAGTTCAGCAAGTGTTGACTTCAGAGTTGAATCAAATGGACATGCACACGCATTGTTCGTTGATGGTTCTGAGGATCACGTTGGTGTCAAGACTGCCACTCCGGCATATGACTTAGACTTATCAGGTTCAACTGATGCTCTTAGACTGCCGAATGGATCAACAGGACAAAGACCGACTGGTGCAACAGGTATCATCAGATTCAACACAACAACTGGAAATTATGAAGGTTGTTCAGATGGATCTACATTTGTTAACTTTGCAACGGCTGGATCTGCTCCAACGTTCACAAAAGAATCAGCAACAGGTGACGGATCAACTACTACGTTCTCTGGTTTCTTCAGCTCTGCTCCAGAATCAGCGAACAACGTTTTCGTTTACATTGACAACGTGTACCAAGAACCAACTGAGAACTACACAGTATCAAGTACTAACATCACATTTACTTCTGCCCCACACAGTGCGGCGAGGATATTTGCGATAACAGGTGCTGATAACACTTCATTGGTTACTGGTGGTGTTGCTAGAACAGAGACTAGTTCAACTAACTTCACTTCAAGTGCGACAACTATCATGAGTTTCAATGCTACTTCTTACAGAAGTGCTGAGTTATTCATACAGTTGACTGACACTGCTAACACCGAGTATGCGGCGATGAAAGGTGTTGTTGTACACAATGGAACAACAGCGTTTATCACAGTACACGGTATCACAAACACTGGCGACAGCGACTTGGCAACAATCACTGCTGTATACGACAGTGGTACAGTAAATGTACAAGCGGTCAGCACAGGTGGTGTAACAGCAGGTAAAGTACAGTACTCACTAGCGGCAGTTTAGTAGGCAAAACTTAACCCTAGAGATAATTTTAAACGCCCTAATGGTAAATACTACTGTTAGGGCGTTTTTTTACGGTCTGACTTTATATTAATATAAATCATAAGGGATATATGGAACTATGACAACAAGAAACTTCAGAGTACATAATGGTATTTCAGTTGGTGATATAGTAATATCAGCAAGTGCGAATACAATCACAGGTCTTACAACCTCGGCACCAAGTGCTGACGGTGACGTGGCCAACAAGAAATACGTAGATGATTCGCTAGGCGCACTATCATCAACGTCTATTACACAAAACAATACAAACGTAACTGTTACTGACTCAGGAACAGGTAAAGTTGAGATCACAGCAGACGGCACGGAAGTGGCGGACTTTGCGGTAGCGGCAACAACTATCACTGCAACAGGAAACATCAACCTGACAGCAGGTGCGGATGTGGCGATACCTAACAACATCGGTTTATTGATGGGATCAGGCGGTGAGAAGATTGAATCAGACGGAACAGATTTAACTATCACATCAACTGGTGCGTTGAACTTGACTGTAACAGGTGAAACATCTGTATCAGGTGCATTGACTGTGACAGGTGACTTGACAGTTAACGGTACAACTACAACCAATAACTCAGTCAACTTGACAGTAGATGATAACTTGATTGAACTTAACTCGGGTATATCAGCATCAAGCAATGACGCAGGTATCATCATTGAGAGGGGTACAACAGGTAACAACGCGGCAATCATTTGGGATGAGTCAGCAGACAAATTCACAATGGGTACAACAACTGCAACAGCAAGTGATAAATCAGCAGGTATTACCGTGTCAGCAGGTACATTGGTAGCCAACCTAGAAGGTACAGCGACAGCGGCCCAGTATTCTGACGTTGCTGAGCGTTTTGCATCTGACACAGCGTACACACCAGGTACAGTTGTGGCATTAGGTGGCGCTCATGAAATTACGCAGGTAAATGAAGAAGCATCAGACGAAGTTTTTGGTGTTGTTTCTAGCATTGAACAAGCGGCATTTAAAATGAACGGTGGTGCAGGTAACGACTCAACACACCCATACATCGCAATGACGGGTAGGGTAGATGTAAAAGTTATCGGTACAGTGAACAAAGGTGACAGACTTATATCTGCATCAGTTCCAGGATACGCTAGAGCGGCTACAAAAGCGGAATGCACAGCATTCAACGTGATTGGTAGAGCACTTACTAGCAAATCTGAAGCGGGACAAGGTTCAGTATTAGCGGCAGTGAGAGTTAGCCACTAGTAAATACCCATACTTTTTAGTAGAATCAAAAGGCGGTCTTCGGATCGCCTTTTTTTTTAGGCGTATAAATACCTATACTGCTGTCAGTCGGCAATGATAACGAGGCTGTGTACGGCGTATGCTGTACTAACATTATTATAAGGAGTACCCTAGTATGGCCATAGGTCGTATATCTGGGTCAGTACTGAAGTCAAATTTGACTAGGAATGGTACGGACCTGGCATTTGAAACAAACCTACTGTATCTCGATGTCACTAACAGTCGTGTGGGTATTGGTACTTCAGAACCCTCAACAGCATTAGAAGTAAACGGAACAATAACTGCGTCAGGATTGACCGGTATCAGTTCTCTATCTATAAACAACACATCAACAGACGACAGCCTACTCATAACCAGCACTGAAGCATCAAGTTCTGCGGCACCTGTGATAACACTGAAACGTAACTCAGGATCACCGGCAGATGCTGATTACCTAGGACAACTGAAATTCAAAGGCGAGAACGACGCTGACCAAGAGGTTGTTTATGCCAAAATCACAGGTAAGATACAGGACGCAAGTGATGGCACTGAGGACGGGATAATAGAATTTGCAAACAGGAAAGCAGGTTCAAACACCATCACAGCAAGATTGAGATCGGACTCTTTCCAACTTTTAAATGACACAACTCTAGTCGTACGAAACATCACGTATCCATTGGCTGACGGATCAGCAGGTCAGTTTATGACAACAGACGGATCTGGAAATCTAAGTTTCGCAACTGTATCAACAAACAGTGTATCACAAGGTGACTCAAATGTAACTGTAACAGATTCTGGCACAGGTGCAATCACCGTGGCCGCAGATGGTGGCACGATAATCACCATGAATGCCACAACGGCTTTGGACGCATCCGGCGTCACTAATGCAATAAGATTACCCAACGGTACCACTGCACAGAGACCAAGTGGGGCAGTTGGTGAGATAAGATACAACAGTTCAACGGACACGATAGAAGGATACACCTCAGCGGGAGGCTGGGCACAACTGGGTGCCACAAGTTCAACGTCTGAGAACACTGACGACACTACAACCGGAAATTCAACAGCAATCAGCACCACAGAGAAAATTGTAAACCAATTCACAACCAGTAGTTTTGATAGTGCTTGGTACTTAACAGTGACCAGAGACGAAATCAACGATGAAGTTTCTACTGCAAAACACAGTTTGGCACACAACAATTCTGCCGCAGTCGTTTCAACATCACACATCACAAGGAGCGATGCCACAAACAGTTTCGTGACTATGGACGCTGATGTCACTGGTGGTAGTGCGAGACTCAAAGCCACTGGAACAAGTGTTGTAAACTCCGTGAGCTTCTACAGGATAGCACTGGGAGATAACACATCAGCGGGCACCACAGGTAATGTGACCAACGTGATCAACACTGATGTTGACTCTGCTTCGGAAAGCATAGACAGTTGGGCACATGCATCATACCGGGCGGCCAAGTATTACATATCTGTCAACAACGCATCAAAGACAGAAATAACAAACATGGAGGCATTGGTTGTCCATGATGGTACCACGGCATACATCACATCATATGGTGCGACCAACACAGGATCCAATGACCTTATAAGTTTAACGGCGGCCATTAGTGGTTCAAATGTTGTGGTCAGTGCAACCGGTAACGAACCAAATCTGAGAGTCACTGCATACAGGATTTTATTAGCGGATGATGAGTCTGCATCTTCAGGAGATAATGTCAATGTAGTTGCCGCGACCAACGTGAGTTCTACAGCCACAACAGTGGACTCGTTTGTTAATTCTGCATACACAGGTGCGTTCTATGTGTTCACAGGTTACAATGCCACGGAAGGTTCAGCCAGTGCCTCTGAGGTCATGGTTGTATCAAATGATGATGCATACATTGCCGTTGGTCCAACAGTTTCCACAAAAGGCACAGATCAATTGACGTTCTCTGCTACACAGTCTGGATCAACCGTAACAGTAAAAGCGGCATCAACGTCGGGTGCGAGCACAACGGTGAACGGTTACAGGGTACACATGTTAAGAGGATCAGCAGGTGCATCAACGGCAGACACAGTATTAGTATCCACAACACAAACGATATCAGGTGCAAAAACATTCAGCAGTCCACTTGCACTGACCGTGGGAAGCGATCCATCCACAGTCGCCAACAATGCACACATATACGCCAAGGACGACTCATCCAGTGCTGAAGTATTCGTTAGGGACGAAGCCGGGAACGTTACTAAAATATCTCCACACAACCAACAAGGTGAATGGGAATACTTCTCAAGGAACGTAAAAACTGGCAAGACTGTGAGGGTGAACATGGAAGAGATGATACGAGATATCGAAAAACTTACAGGTAAAAAATATATCCAGGATTGTTAAACAATCAAATCTAAAATAGTTTGTAACTTACCTTTTATACTTTTGTTATTCAAAGTATTTTTAAGACCCATGTGAAGGTTTTTTGGCCAACATTCGAAAGCGGTCCAACAGTATCCTGAATGCTCTTCATTCAACTTGGGTATGAATTCTGCGTCTATGGCTATCAAGTACGTGTGGAAGAAGAACTTCTGATCGTTTGACGTGAACATCTCCAAAGGTATCACTTTCTTGAACTTGGGCAGACTGCCTGTTTCCTCTTCAACTTCACGCTTCAGTCCTTCAAAAGCACTCTCTGTGAATTTACTTTTACCACCAACCAACCCCCACATGCCTTGGGTCTTGCGATCAGTCCTCTGTAGGAACAGGAAACGCTTGGTGTTAGTTGCATAGAACAGGGCACCAGAACAGACTATGTTTTCTTTCATGCTTTATTATAACAACTATGGGGTGGTAGCGTCAAGGCTTGAGTTGTATCCATTATCTGCGCCACCGTCAAGCACTATACTCCAATTACCTTGGGTGTAAACACCTTCATATGATTTGACCCATTCCGTGCCATTGAACCTGTACTGTATACCTGTGTTAAGGTTTGTGACGTAGTGTTGTGTGCTGTCAGGATTTGATGCATCAAAGGCCACGTTCCATTTAGATGTTGAGCTGTTGTACTCTATGATGTCGCCAACACTGGCTACTAGACTGCCCCAGGTAGCACTTTGGAAACTCGCTGTTGAATCGCCAACATCATTTATGACCAAGTATCTGTCGCCATTTGCTGGTGTGCCTGGATCAAATGTTGCAGGGTTGATTATCTTCTTGACTGCTGTCAGAGAGTTGCTTGGTATCGTGTCGCCGTCTATCGTGTAAAGTAATATTGTGTCATCCAGTGTTGTCGTTGCTATGGTACCAATAATCTCATTCCCATTTGGTTGTGTCAATCTGATCTGTGATGTGCCGTTTGTGACCTTGCCATACTGGTCTAGCAACACTTTCCAGTTCACCGCTGGACCAAATGTTTCAAATGGATCATAGTTGTTTGGCTCGTTCGCACCA
>Ga0181391_1000315_pt1 | contig 14372 bp, 35 predicted proteins | sample 14SPOviralmetaG_FD_130080 | JGI IMG/M metagenome (GOLD analysis project Ga0181391, IMG submission 130080) | Marine viral communities from the oligotrophic San Pedro Time Series (SPOT) site, San Pedro Channel, CA, USA - 14 SPOT_SRF_2010-08-11 | ecosystem: Environmental > Aquatic > Marine > Strait...
AGAACTTGAAGTTGTGCTCGATCCTGATCGAAATTGTGGAACGACAGGCACGGCTAATGTCCTTATAGGTAATACTAATAAAACTAACCAAAAAAGTCTAGTCAATGGTAATGCGTACAGTTGTGGAACCTATGCAACTTGTACCAGATCCTCCAGCAGTACAGGTATGAACACCCGATGAAAGTGACGTAAGAGCAAGAGATCCAGCAGTTCCTCCAGAAATTACTGTTGTTTGTCCACCAAGAACAGGAAGAGTTGCTATTCCAGAACTAGGAGTGATTGCTGATTGTGTTACGTCACCAGCTTGATATGATTCTGTAAGAGAAAAAGCTGATCCTGCCGAAGTTACTGTCTTATTAGTATTTACTAAAGCTGGTACACCATTACTTAAACTTCCTAAATTCAGACCTCCAATCGCATTTGTAACAACACTATCTCCTGTTCCTGTAGATGTAGTCACATTGTTTCCACTTATGCTGTAGGAACTTGGAGCAGCATTTGTAATGACGTAAGGAGAATCAATAGAAATTTGTGCAGAAGTAACAAACTCCTGTTTTATATCAGCATAAACTGGTGCTGAGAACAAAAATAAGAATGGAAGAAGCTTTTTCATTTTTTTGGATCAACTTTAATTACTTCGGGTTTGGTTGTAATTAGCTCTATGGGCTGCTTTATTATTATAGTTTGTACACCTCCATTGGAGTTACCATTAGTACCATTCTCTCCTTCTTTCTTTTTCTTCTTAGCTCCTTGTGCTGCATTAACACTAATTCCTAGTCCTCCGAGGATGTTTCCTAAGAGTCCAGCAGCAAAAGTACTATCTACTCTAGGTTGGTCTGGTATATCTATTCCAAATAACTTATTAGGCAGTTTTATATATCCAAGAGATAGGACTACTAAACACCAAGCCAGAATAAAACCTTGTGCAACTGTGGAAATTAAAAATGTAATTTTTTCCTGGTAATCAGGTTTTTCATCCTCTGTTATTTGCAACGGAGGCTCAGAAATTTTCTTTTTATCTTCTGCCATAACTTGTTTTATTAGTCATACTAAGCATAATTATAACTTAAAGCAATGCCAGAGGTTTATGGAGCGTTAATCGGAGCAGCAGCTACCGCTTTTCTCATGGTGTTGTCTAACATGAGCAATAGAAGAGAAAGAGATATTAGAGAATTATTTAATCGAATTAATCAGTTAGAGAAGGCGGTTAGTAGGATAGAAGGCCAAAACTTGTAATGTTTGGTATGTTTGGGATGTAACACATATTTTTTTATGTATAAGATTCTAAAACCAATCTTGATGACGTTCTTAACAACAACGGCTGTCAAGAAATTAGTTGTGGACTTAATGAAGTCACTTGCTAAACAAACAACAAATACACTTGATGATAAAGCAGTTGAGATTTTAGAACAACAACTCTTTCCTTAAGATGGATATCAAAAAATTTCTCAATATAGACGTTGAGCCAGCTCCTTTAGAAATGAAGTTAGATGTTGAGATGCGTTGTAGAGAAATTATGGCAAGTGATAATATAATTGATATAAAAAGATATTGCACTCATCTCGTAAGACATAAATTGGATCAGGATTTATTTATGGCTTCCTTATTAGGAAGATTGATAGAACTTGAAGCTAATCTTGTTGTAAAAGAATTTAGAAAAGAAAAAAGAACAAATCCTATAAAGAAGTTTTTTCATATTCCCTAATTTCATCATCAGTAAAATCTCTGACTAATAATTTATCTATTTTGTCTACTTCATAATTAAATTTAAGAATTGCAGTTCTTATATGTTCTGCAACCCATTGTCCGTCCTTAAAAACCACTTGTGCTTTACCATTATCTTTAATAAAAACATAGTGATCCATGCCTTTCATTTGAATATCTATAAAATTTTTCTCTAAATTTTTACGTCTTATTTCTTTAAGTTTGCGTAATTTAAGAATTGATTTTTTAACTGGTTTCATTTGTAATAAAGATCATGTACACGTTGAAGTGGGATTGCAGCCACAGCTGGAACAATACTATTACCTAAGGCTTTAGTTCTGTCCACCCGATAGGATAACCCATAACTTCCTCTAGGAAGTATGGGCTTACTGACATATGATCTCCAGTTTGGGTCAAGACGTCCGGTATGTTTCGCTGACCATATTCCTGATTCCATTTTACTGAAGACCTCCCTTTGTAATCCCTTGCTGTTGGGGTCGGCAAGAGTTGCGATACACCACCACCTTGAACGTCTGTGGGAGGCTCCCAATGAACTTGCAGATATAATTGACCATTCTGCATTGTACCCTGCTTCGGAAAGCTCTCCGAGAACGATGTCCAATCCGTTATTAAGGATCGCTGCCACGTTTTCCATGACAACGAATCTTGGTCGTACCAGGCATATGACTCGCATGAGGGAGTAAAAAAGACCTGATCTGGATTGTTCTGTAATTCCTTCTCTTCTACCGGCCACCGAAATGTCTTGGCAGGGGAAGCCTCCTGTGATGACATCATATTGTCCAGGGATAGCTGAGAAGGTTTTGATATCGTCATGACAGGGAACTGTAGGAAAATGTTTTTTTAATATTTTTTGACAAAAAGGATCAATTTCTACAAATTGAGTAGTTTCAAATCCTCCAACTAATTTATGTGCAGCATAAGAGAAACCCCCGATACCCGCAAAGGTATCGAGCATTTTTAAAGGTTTCACTTAAAATAAACCTTGCGTATCAGGGGCAGATTCTATTTTCTGTGGATTAATGTTGCCATAAATGCCGTAGTCTCCTTCCATCGCTTTAGCGTTGATATATATACATTTAGTTTGTACGTTTTCTTTTTTGTTGAAGTCATAAACTTTTCCATCACTTGTTTTTGTATTAACTAGGTTTTGTAAGTGCTCCATTAAATGTGTAACAGATTCAACTGGTATACACATGGTTAATTGATTACCAAATTTTCCTTCGTTGATATTCCATTTTATAGGTAAAGGAAGAGCTGGGTTGAATTGAGAATTAGTCATTGAAATAATTTTGTAAAAGATTTTTTAAGAATTGATTGGGAGGAACATTATTAGCTTTGCAATAAGTTCTGATTTGTTCGGCAAGTTGATCATCGGTACGAACAGTGAATATGTTTCTGTTGTAATCCTTATGGCGATCTTGCTTGCGTTCCTGAAGTTGATTTAGAACTTGTTTCCCTGCAAATTCTGCTTCGTCTGTTGTCATAGAGATGAATCAATTTCATTTATGGCGATAGTAAGAAACTGTCCTTGTTCAGCAGTTCTTATATCAGCAGGGCCAATTTTTTCAGCCTTGATGCCAAACTGCTTTTTGAATTTATTAATGACAGTATCTTTTTTATCAGGGAACTGTTCAGTTAAATTCTTCATTTTAGAAACAACAGCAGATAAGGCATCAGGACTTATAGGAGTACCATAGTTCTTATCTTTAATTGATTCAACAGCTTCAAGTTGTTGTTTAGGTTTTGTAGGAGTTCTTGCAATACCTTTTTTAGGTTCAGGTGCAACCTGTTTCGCTTCATCAATTTCAATCTGAGCCCATAATTCATAAGCTAAACCGAAGGCAAAACAAGCACAGGCACAAAGACATCTACGATGAGAATTTTGAAAATTAACACATGAAACTCTATCCATTGTTATAGGTCTGTTTGCATTGTCAGTAATAGCAAAAGGGAAAAGAGTAGTCTTAAGACCTGTATCTATGTGTTGAAAATATCCCATAAGAAAACCTGAACCATCGGGAGCTTTGAAAACATATGATGATAATTCATTTTCAATAGAAGATTGATCTAGACAGAATTGCCAACCTGGAGCGTGTTCTCGAAGTATCTGTGCAGTTTTAGCCCAAGCGACATAATCAAACTTCATCTTTTTATAGATATCAGTAGTTTTGATTACCCCAGCTAGATTGGGCAGAGTAGTTGTCATGTTTAATTAGTAATTAGTATACTATTAGTATACTAATCGTTAATTGAGGATATTGCAATATATGCACCAGGCAATTCATCTTTATTGATATATCTTTTTTTTGTATTCAGTTCAACAACTAAGCAGTCATCTTCCAATACACTTCCTCCCGCACTAACAGACAATCCATCCAAAGTAGATCTTGCAAGCTTATCAATATCCCCATTACCTCTACTGGTACTGTATTTAGGTGCTGAAGCCTTTAATACATCTGCATTCTTACCAGTTCCGAAATGAGATTTAGGTCTTGGGAATACAAATTCTATATCTGCCTTTACGGGTAAATTTAATGCCCCACTTGAATAACAGTTCAATGCAGCTTCCTTTACATCAGTTCTCCAGGGCTTTACTTTTTTAGATGCTTCGATCATTGCACCATATCTTGTTAAGGTTTTAGATCCTTGAGGAGCAGGGATTCCCACTACCCTGATTGTGATTTCATTCATCCTTCTAACTCCCTAATACGTTTTTGTAAATCATCAAACTGTACGATATATTCTTTATCTGTAATCTCCTGTTGAAACCATTGCCATTCCAATCCTGCAATTTTATTATTTAATTCTGTAATTAAATACTTTTTTCTTCGACTAAGTTCTCGATAAAAACATTTCATTTTCTAGTCCACCATTTTCTTTTGATTTTATTGTTAAGTTGTTGTTTTTTCATTCTTGATATTTTAAAAAAAACATCATCAAGATCATCGATTATAGTATCAAATTCTGCCTGATCCGATAGTTCTAATGATCTTTGAAAGTTAACAATGGAAGCTCTTATAAGTTTTAGGTCATTACCTGACACATCAAGTATGTATCTCATAGTTTTTTAGTCCATTCAGCGATAAGTTTTTTTAGCTCCTCGATACGTTTTTCAGCAGCTTCGATCTTTTGTTCTTTTGTCATTTTTCTCCTCTGAGTTTTATTTTTACAGCTATTTTATTTCCTAGCAATTTTTTTATCTTGTTAACATCTCTTTCTGTTAAATCATTAAATATTTCATATCTACCCACTTGATTTTTAGCAAACATCCTATGTATTTTTTTCTCTAAGTCTTTGTAATCTCCTCTTGCTTCACTAACTGCAAGCACTTCATCAGGTAATTGTTGCCTAACTCTATTTTTTATATTGTTTGCACAGGAACAACCTACTTTATGACTTCCAGCACTTTTAAAAAAATAAACGTGACCTAAGTTTTTTTTATGATCCCATACTTTTTCTTTTTTACGTTTAAAGAATGTAGCTACTGTTCTTCCATAAATACCTATGTTTCCTTCTGCAACATCAATCGCTAATTGTTGTAATTCAGTTTCTGAAATCAAATAATGTTTTTCATCTTCTGGTAAATTATCAAAAGCATTGTTATCGTAAACAACACCAGTTGATGTAGGAAACATATTAGTTCCACTTGTTGAGATAGTTATAGTCCTTGTATTGTAAAAAGGACTCATCTTTGAATATAAATATCCCATATCAAAACACTTCCTGTTTAGCTTCAAACTTTTCCCATGCTTCCTGCCATGCATCAAGACATCTCTGCACAGGTTGATCTTCATTTAACATACATTTGCCTTTATAAGCCCAAAGAGTATTACAGAGATCAGGTTCGATATCACAGTTCAACTTAAGCATTTCGATATAACAACCTAATTGTTTATCAGTACTGTAAGGTTCTCTCCAACCTGTCCTTTTCTTGAAATCATATTTAGTACTTCCTTTAGTTTTAAGATCAATAAGTCTAATCTTCTTAGCTTTTGTGTCATAACCAATAAGATCCAGCTGACCTCCTAAATCCTTTTCAGGATTACTCATCATATACTCAACACCCATAGGTTCAAAATGTGTAAACAGTTCATGTTCAAATAATGGGACAGCCCATTCTTCATACTCACCCATATCGATATCATCACTACCTAACATTTTCTGTTCCAGGCAGCTATGAACAGTTTCTCCTCTCGGTTGCCAGATATGTCTTAACCTTTCAATGTTTTCTTTCGCTTCTTCTGTCAGATCACTACATACAGCAGTAGTTGACCATTTCAACCACTTATCGGATTTCTCACAATAATATTTATGAGTTTCTTCATCTCTGAAGACAGCAGGTTTAGGAAGTTTTTGAATAGTGTTCATGTTTAATTAAAAATAAGTTGGTAAGTCTTTAGGATCAGTAAGTTCTACTTTCTCCTCTACAGGTTTAGGTTCTTTAACCCTGGCAAGATTTTGGTATTCGACACCTTGATATCCTTGAGGGAAAGCAGGGTTACCTTTGCAGTTGTTAACTACTTCTGTCCAACCTGGGGGAGGTTGATCCAGATCTTCGATAGTCCACCTACCTTTTTTAATACCATCTTTCAAAGTTTTGATGACTGAAATATCAAATAGTTTTTGCATTTAGAAGTCCTCCATAAACTTATTAGCATTATTTTCATTCAATTCAGCAAGTGTTGGTGGAAGATCAACATCACTAGCTTTGAATACTTTCTGATTTGGATGATTTTTAGGTTCTTCTGGTTTGTAACCCTTCTTAAGTGGGAATATATCCTTCCAGCCATTACTGATTGCCTTCTCAAGAGCTTCTTTCCTATCCTGTGATGGAAATGACCTGAGCGTTTTAAAGATGCGGTTAGCGACCTTTGTAGAGCAAACTCCACCTTTTTGCTTTCTGATAGGCCACCATTCAACTAGAAGATCAGCATATTCTTTCAGATCATCAGGAATTAAATCAGGTGTAATTGTGTTAAATCCAAAAACATCCATAGGTACGGATATGTTTGGTTTAGCTTTCCTTTGCTTAATTCTCATTTCTTTTCTGAGAATTGTTCGGATGTACTGAGATTTTTTTAATTCTTCGCCTTTATTCTTTTCCAAGAAGTCATTCAACTCAGGATCGAGATAAACAGCTACTTTAATCTTATCGGACATTGGATACTTAGTGTATGTTTTAGACACTAAAGGTATATATTTTATTTGTCAAGTATCAATTTAGAAAATTCTTCTCTATATCCTATAAGTTATATGTAATTAATAATATATATATATAATATATATATAATATATAATTTATATAATAAATATTTACTTACTATTTATATATTCTTTTTCTTTTGGTTCTTTTCTTTTTCTTTCAGCATTAAATATTGATATATTAATATGTCATATATATTTACATTCATATCACCAATCTGTTATATACTTAAGGTAGTTGCTGCTCCTTTGATAGAGATTGTTATTGATGACTCTAAATAACCTCGTAATTTCTTTCAAAGATGTAAAAGAGTTCCCATTGAGGATGTCTGGGGAGTCTACGTTTATGTTTCATGACGTTATTAACCCTTTCATAAGCAATTAGTTACTTCACACGGGTAACGATCCAAGAAAATCGACTATCGAGTTTTCACTTGATAGTCTTTTTATATTATGATATATATATCTTATATCAACTTATATTCATGCCAAGAACTAAAAACGATTACATCAGGTATATGTGCCAATTTGCACCTGATCAATATGAAGAATTAAAAAAAAGAAGTGAAGAAGGTATTCCTATGGCTTATCACGTTAGAATTGCACTTAAAGAATACCTGGCTAAGAAAAATTAAGTAAATCAATATCACCTGGTTCATAATCTTTATAAGGTGATGGATAATCACTATCGATTGATTCAAACCATTCATCGATAATACTTTTATCATTTATCAAGCTATAACCCTCATCTGATTCTTTACATATTTCTATGTAATATTCAGAAAAGTCATCAATAAATTCTGGTAACAGATTAAATTCTGAAGCTATTTCTTTAGCTTTATCAATGCAATGTTCATTGAATTGATCAGAAATATATAAATCATCATCTTGATTCATAATCTGATCTGGTAATGGGTTGTCAATCATTTTCAATGTCCTTTTTTAGTGAAAGTTCAAGGTTTATTGCCTTTAAATAAATATTCATGCTTTCTAAATCTTCATCACATAATTGATCTACTATTTCATCTATTGTGTGAGTTACTACCTCATTTACTGGGTGATCTTCATCTGGATGCATTTGCTGTATCTTTTGTAAAAACAAAATAATGTTAGCTAGCATATTGAATGAGAATTTAAAATTAAATTCTTTTTTTTCAAGTTCTTCAAAGTTCATAGTTTTCGTTAGCGAATTTTCGTGTATGTTATTTTTTAATAAAGTATTTAAGTCTATCTTCATATTTTTCGATATTGTTTAAAATTTCAGTATCCTGGTTTTCTTCATAATCATCACAATATCTATCGTATTGTTCCATATTACGATTAAACATTCTTTCTAAAAGATCCTGTTTAACTTGATATTCAGATACTATTTCAAGCTTTCGATCTTCTTCCCAGCTGACTATATCAGGATCATTGATAACCTCATCATACCAACCATAAAAAGTTGATTTGTGAACGTCATCAAATTCTCTCATGCATCTTTTAACTACCTGATTCCTATTGAGTTTTTTAACTCGAATAAGCTCTTTCATCCTTTCTCTACAGGATTCTTTATTAGGATTTTCTTTTACCATTTACCATTCGTCTCCAATATAGTCATAATCATCATCATCACCTTCTTCTTTTAATTCAATTTCACCAATAGGTAAAGCTTTAATAACTTCAATAATGTCTACAAGTGCATCACTTGAAGTTTCATCAAAGTTAAAGTTTTTATATTTAGTTAGACCTATGTGTTGTTGTATGGCCTGATCAATAAATTCATAAAGTTTCATTTTAAGCAATCCTATAACCTTCAGTTTGCAGTTGTATCGACCAATCTTTTATAGAGTTCCAGGATAAAGTAACTTCTTCGCCTAGAATACTTTCAGGATCATTTTCCTTAGTCATAACAACAAGAATTTCATGAATATTTTCAATATTCACTTCCCAATGTGAAATACGATATTCAACACCATTAGGATTAGTAACAATTGAATGATTTAAAGTTTCAAGTCTAATTGCTGAACATTTTTCTAATTTCATTAGTTTTCATCCTCATCAGGGCAGGTTTCTTCGATTATTACAAGCTTTTCAAATCCTTCTATATCATCGATGTAAGGATTTTCTAAACTTATATCTTTAATTCTGTTCATTGCGTGTTGTCTGTAAGTATGGTTATGTGACGCTAAATGATTGATTAATCTAATAATCGTTACCTGATATTCAGGTAATAGTTCGTTCAATCGATGTTGCATGACGATTAAATGACTTTGTGTCTCTCTCATGATTAATTAAATGATATAAGGTTATGCATTCATGATATCATAGAATTAGTATACTAATCAAATTTGGCCTTTAAGATGTCTTTAATTAAACAATTTATTCATGATCACAACATCACCACTAATGATGAGTTTAAAAACCATTTAACCAGGTTAAATAAACTTTCATCTAATGATAAAAATTTAGATATCCTGGTTAATTTACTTTTAATTAATTACTTAAAATCTAAGCTATAGCTAGTTTCTTTTTACGTTTTATAAGTTTTAAAGCTTCCCCAGCTTCACTTCCTTTTTCTTGCAATCCATGAAGTAATAAACCGAAAGGTTTATTTCCAAAGCAAAGAGAGTCATCTTTATCTATTTTTAAATTAAGTTTCTTTGCTTCTTCTTCACTAAATACAACTTTTGAGTACTTAGTAAAATAACCTTGATTAATCAAGTAATCAAATTTTCCCCCGTAACTGGCTACCATATAAAAATTATCTGGTAGAAATACTGTCATAAATAAATCTAAGCTTTTACTATAACAATAAAATTTTATATCTTTATTTAATCTGGCTACATTTATAAAAGCTTTTAAATAGATAATATTAAAAAAGTCTCCTGATTCATGAATCCTAAACTTTTTAATATTCTTTTTCTTAGCTTGTATTGATTCATTAATTAAATTAGTTAACCCGTTTATATCTTTTTTTACTACATAACTATTAATTAAATTATAGTTATATCTCCTACTTTTAAATACGTTAGGGTAACGTAATTCTTCACTTGCCGCAAAGCAAGTGAACATACTTTCAGGACCTCTATTTAATACTCTTTTATCATTTTTAACTGTTACCCATGCTTTGCAATTATTGCTACCTGGACAAGTTATACCAGCTGATATCGATAGTATCAAAGTATCATTAGATAACTTTGCGTTACCTTTACTTAATTTAAGTAAGTTCATTTTTTTAATTAAATAAGTTTGAATTTAAAAAAGAAGTTTTTACACTTCTAATATTTATTTTAACATATATTGATATATAATAATATCAATTATTGTTTAATCTTGATATCTTACTTTTAATCGAAGAATACATTTTTCTTTTTTCATTACTCATATTTCTTACATCCAAACTAAACCATGCTTCATATAAAATTTCAGCAAGAAATTTAGTTTCTTCTTCTGTAAGAATTTCTCCTAGTGCATCAATCATTTTTAAATATCTCCCATATCTTCTAATTTTCCTAACTTGTATAAAACATAGTTAGCCATCTTTAATTCATCCTTTATTAAATCTGGTTCGTGATTATTTTCTAAATTTTCAATTCGATTGTTAACTGTAGAAATTAACCATTTAATAATTTCTTGATCCATTGTTTTAATTAAATAAGTGTTTACGGCCTTTAACCTTATTGGCCTTTAACGGCCTTTAAGATATCCAGGATATTTGAAACTAAAATAAAATAGCTTCATAAAAGGATATTTAATATCCCTTTGAGCAACTATTATTATTTTTTATAAATAAAATTAAAAAGTTTTTTAAATGCTATTGGATCTCCATAATATAAATTTCCATAAAAAACAGAATATTTAAAAGGATCATTTAATAATTTAAAAATTTCATTTACTCTTATTTGTAATTGTTCAATCTCCAGCTCTGATAATCTGCCTTTAAATATTTCTATAGCTGGAGTATCAAAATGAAAATCTAAATCATTTATAACTAAATCTTTTATAAACTGTTTAGCTTTTTCAGGTGTTGTTAGTTTTTTATTAAATTTCATTTATTCCCCAACATAAACAGAAACTACCGAAATCATAATATTCTTTATTATCTCTAATTACTTTATTTATTTTTTTATCACAGAATTCAATTATTTCTTCAATCATTTCTTCTGTATTAGTTTCTTCATTAGTATAATATTCAACTATTTTATTAAACTCTTCTTCTTCAAATTTTGGACACTTCCAACCATTCCATGATTCTGTAATATCATAATATCCTTTAAATTTAGGACTATCAGTATCTAACTTGTTACCACATGGTAAATAAAAATAAGCTTGTTTCATTTTTCTATTACTCCAAAACTTGTTAATTCTTTTTTATCTACTTCTTCTATATCTATAACTCCCATATCTATTGCCCAATCAAATAACTCTTTTTTCATTGTCTTTATTTCTTCTTCTTCTTTACTCATCCAATCTTCATTACCTAATATTAAATAATGATTTCCATTCTCCAATATTTCATACCATCCCCCATAATGAAAAACTCTAACAAATTTTGTTTTTCCGTCACTTGTTTCTTGACTCCATAAAATAGTTTCAGTTCCCACTCCCATTGATTCCAATAATTTAAAATTTTCTTTTATAAATGGTACATCGTAAAATTTAGACTCCCATTTTTCATAAGTAATCTTTTTCATTTGTTTAATTAAATAAAGTTTGATAATAAAACTATTTATAAAAATAGTTTTTTATAACTCTCAGTATTTGAAAGCTATAAGAAACTATTATTTTATTTTTCTTCTATTAATAAATTATCTATAAACTTATAAACATCTTCATAACCTACATCTTCAAATATCATTAAAGCTAATCCAAATTGTACTCTCTCTCTATGTCCAAATACTTGATCAGCTTCAAATACTTGATGCTTCCATTTGTGAGTACTTATTGAATTTCTTGCTTTATATCTTTTTTCATAGTCTCTATAATTTTTATTTTCTTTTTCTTCTTCTTTTAAATTTCTATCCGTTGTATATCCTATGAAATCTAGATAGAAATCAAAAGGAGTACTTTTAAATGAATTCTTAAAATCAGAATCCATATTATAAAAGTCTTCAATGTGTTTATAATTTTTATTCATAATTTTTTAAAATAGTTTTGTGTCTTGTAAATGGATAATTCTATTTTTTATTTCTATTTGTTCTTTTAAACTTTTTATTAAAAGATCTTTTTCAATAATTAATTTTTCTTGATCTTGAATTTTGCTATGTAGAATATTTATCATTTTTATATCTCCGATAAAATTGTATTTATGATTGTCTCTTTTTCTAATTGCTTACAAGCTAATGAGATATTAGACTCTTCACAATCAATCTTTGTTGACTTATGCAAACTAGAACTAACTCCAAAATAAAAGAGACTCCCAACTGATAACCATAGAAATAAGTGTTTGATCATTTTTTTTAATTAAATAGGTTTTGGATAATTTTATTATTCTTAGTTTTATTAAAGCTAAGAATAAATATTCTCTGAAGTAATTAGTTATCAAAAGGTAAGATAATAATTAAGATTAGAGAAAATTTAAGAAGTACTATTATAAGTATTCTTATTACTATATTAACATAAACTTATGTTAATTACTAGCAATATGAATAAAATTATGTTATTATAAATATAGTTAATAAATTAATTGAACAATGAACAAACAACAATTTAAATATCAAGTTTTATTTATTGGAGATAGCATATCTCAACCTAGAGTAATTGGAGAATATGTATCTAGAATGAGAGCTAGTAACAAAGCTAACAAGTTAGATTTAGATTATGGAGCTTACAGACATTCTGTTAAAAGAGTAGAGCTTCAGAGCTTCGGAGAATATAGGTAATAGGTTGGGGGAGTAGTTGTAAAAAAATTTATATCTACCTGGGTATACGGGTAACCTAAATATATTCTGGTTAATTTTTTGGTTCTATGCGGATAGCAAGTTCTGGAGCTTGAATGTTAACAGTTTCAACGGATTCGCCTACGACTTTACCTAGGGAGTCTAAGATTTGTGCGGCTGTTTGAAGTTGACCTTTAGAGATTGCTTTGTTGAAGAGTCTCATACGCATTGCTTGAAGTCTGGGGATCATTTTATCTCTTTCTTTATTCCAATCTTCATCATTCCATTCTTTAACTTTTTTCCAGTCAGCCCAACCTGTGGGTTCTGAGATGTTTTCTCTTTTAGAATGTTCTATAACGAGTTGTCTTGTAGTTTTACCTTCTAGCTGACGAGAGTATAGTCGTTGGCAACGAGCTTCTATGACTGCTCTTGAGTTAGTTCCTCCTGTGTACTTTTGTACTCTGGGTTTACGTTGAGGAGCTGGGAGGTCATTATTGAAAGTATTAATAAAAGATTCAGTCACAATCTGTAGGTGAGGGGGTTAATAATCCGATGATAGCCTTAAAAGTATGAAAAATGCTAGAAAAAGGGTAATATTGTGAAAAAAAGGGTTTTATGAGCTTGAATGAGGTCAGTTTAAGATATGCACAGGGGGAAGTGTTCAATAGTGAGAAAAGATTTAGGTTATTGGTAGCTGGGAGAAGGTTTGGGAAGAGTTATCTTAGTTGTATAGAGCTATTGAGAGGAGCGATAGAGAGGCCTGGGGAGGTATATTTCTATTGTGCCCCTACTTATAGGATGGCAAAGGATATTGCGTGGAAGGAATTGAAAAAGTTAGTGCCGAAGGTGTGGGTGCAGGCTAAGAATGAGACAGATCTGAGGTTAGATTTGATAAATGGATCAAGTATTGAATTAAAGGGAACTGAAAATGCGATGGCATTGAGGGGTAGGAGTTTAGCTGGTGTTGTATTGGATGAGGCTGCATTTATGGATCGTGATGTATGGGCTGAAGTTATCAGACCTGCATTGGCTGATAAACAGGGTTGGGCTTTATTTATTAGTACTCCTGATGGAACTGCGAGTTGGTTTTATGATATGTGGTGTTTTTGTGGTGAGAGGGAATGGGAGGATTGGCAAAGATGGAGTTTTACTACAGTTGAAGGGGGTAATGTAAAGGAAGAGGAAGTAGAAGCAGCTAGAGGTCAATTAGATGAGAGGACATTCAGACAGGAATTTGAAGCTAGTTTTGAGAATTTAACTGGACTGGTTGCTGTTAGTTTCGGTGATGACAATATTGATAAGACTGTAGAAGATTTACATATGCTGCCGTTGTTATTGGGTCTGGATTTTAACGTAGATCCTATGGCGGGGGTCTGTGCTGTTAAACATGATGATACACTATATGTCTTTGATGAGATTATGCTGACAGGAGGTGCTACAACTTGGGATTTTGCTGAAGAAGTCACGAGAAGATATGGAATTGATCGAAGAATTATTGCCTGTCCTGACCCTACTGGTAACGCAAGAAAGACAAGTGGGGTAGGTGTTACAGACCATACGATCTTAAGAAGGAATGGATTTACA
>Ga0181391_1000316_pt1 | contig 14370 bp, 8 predicted proteins | sample 14SPOviralmetaG_FD_130080 | JGI IMG/M metagenome (GOLD analysis project Ga0181391, IMG submission 130080) | Marine viral communities from the oligotrophic San Pedro Time Series (SPOT) site, San Pedro Channel, CA, USA - 14 SPOT_SRF_2010-08-11 | ecosystem: Environmental > Aquatic > Marine > Strait...
ACGTTTTTAAATTTAGTTACACCGTTTATTTGAAATGTATATCTTTTCATACTGTATCGTTAGTTACCCGTTAATAAAATGTTTTTACTATCTACGCGAACTCGTCTTCGCTATCTTCTTGTATACTAGCGACAGGTGTGTCGGTAGTATACCTTTGTCCTTGGTATGTAAAATTTTTACCATTACCAAATCTTTTTGTTGCTCTTGCTTTTGCTTCTTCAAGTGATTGTGTCCAAGAAAAGTCCTGAGCAACCTCTGGTCTTAAGTTTGCATTAAAGTTTTGTTCTGCGTAATTAGTATAATACTCAGCAACGTAATCTCCTAATAACTGTTCGTCTTGAAATATCATACGAGCTATTTGCTGTGCATCTTCAGGTGTTATGGGTGTATCAGGAGTTGGATCCATAGAGTCTAGTTTTTCTGCATCTTTACCTATACCCATTTTTTCATATGAGCCGGCTAATATAGATTCTTCTAGGTCTTTTTTAAAAACTCTTCCAAACGAATTTGTGTTTGTAGCTAATGATCTTAAGTTACCACCTTTAACTATCTTATTTCTAATTCCATTGTAGTAATTATGGTGGTTAAATTGAGAGTTTTCACCAACTTGTCTACTAGTTGCGTCTTTAGAAGCTTGAGCTACAAGAGTATCTATAGCTTCAAAAGACTTTGTATCAACCGCCCCTTCTTGTACCATTTTTTTTACGTCATCTATTGACATGAAGTTGTTATCTGCTTGTGGTTTACTAGTGTGGTATTCTTCATTGTTCTCTACACTTGTATCATTAGGTGTATTTTTTTTATAAGGAGAACTTGTCATTTTCATTGGGCTACCATCTACACTGAAAGCTTTATTGGTAGATCTTTTACCGGTTTGAGTGTTAACATCTAGTTGGTTAAACTGGCCAAGTTCATTTTCCTCATTTTTTTCAGCCCAATACTCTTCAGCTTTATTAATAAACTGTTGTAGTCCTTCTTCAGTGTTAGGGTACTCATTACCAAACTTATCTGTTTTTGTTTGGCCATCATTAGAAATAGTAAACCTACCATCATCCCAAGCTGTTTCGTAGCTTGATATGGTTGGATTACCGTTCTCATCTTTTTCAACAAACTCATTTAAAGTTGGGTTAGTCTCGTCAGCGGCAAAACAAGCTCTACCAGCGTTTATGTTGTAACCAGGTTTACCATCGGCATCGTATACTATTTCTTGTTTACCTCCAACTATACTCTTTAGTGAATTTGCAGCGCATGGCCCTAGGTCTTCTTCTGGGTTTTCTATTTCAGTATTAGCTATTGTGTCTTTTAATATTTCAGTTTCTTGTATAACCTCCGCTTCTTTAACTAAATCTTGTTCAGCTTTATATCTACCTCTTTTATTTAAATATACATAACCAGCTCTTTTACTTTTAAGATCTTTATAGAGTTTATCATAGGCTTCATCATCTAATCCAGCATTTCTTTGTAATTCATCTCTCATCGCCTTGTTGAACTCTCTGTTTCTAGCTTGCACAACCGTAGCTGTACCTTCAGCTATAAAAGCACCTACATTTGCTGCCGCATCAGATGCCGCTAAATTACCTGTTCCTTCTGCTCGAGCTACTTGACCAGCGCCCGATACTAACATTCTGTCTCCTGCCATATTTTATATTTTACTTGTTTTTTTGATACTTACTAATCGCCCGTGTAAGCAGGGTTAATTTGCCCGCTGTTTAAATACTTTTGTGTAGATGGTGCGCCAGCTGTTGCGTTGTTAACACCAGGAACAGGTATGTTAGTACCAAAAATAGCTGGACCTCCACCGCCACCTCCGGCTTGAGCTGCAGCATCACCAAATCCAGCAAACATACTAGCTGCGCCTGTTATTCCACCTTGTATAGCTGACATCTTTGCTTGCTTTGCTTCACCTGCTTGTTGAGCTGCTGCTGCTGTTTCTTGTTGCGCCATACCAAGGAAAGTTGTTGTTCTATCTTTTTCATCAGCTCTTCTTTGATATTCTCCTTGTATTTCTAAACCTTGTATTCTACTAGCTTCTTGTCTTTCTTTCATTTGGTTTGTTTTCTCTTGTCTACCTATATCAGCAGCAGATCGTTGAGAAGCTAATTGACCTTGTTGAGAAAGAGTTTGAGCTAATGCTGCAATACCACTTCCTCCAGCAGCTCCACGTAGACCATCTAGTATATTAGACTGACTTTGTTGGTCTTGATCTTTTTGAAACTGAGAAGCCCTTTGGTCTATGGTTAAATCTTCCATAGTGTTTTCCATGTTTAAAAATGGATTACTAATATCAAGATTAGCGTATATCTCTTTTTGTCTTTCCATTTCTTTTCTAGCTATTGCCTCTTTTTTTTCGGCTGCTTTTTGCGCTTTATTAGCACCAATAGCACTAAATATACTACTACCAATTGATAGAGCCGCTCCAACTGCTGGAGCAAATTTTAAAGGACTAGATTGTTCTGACATAATTTATTATTTAATTACTAATATATATAGTTACATTTTTTGCTAATTATTTACTACTTTCTTCTATACCACAAGCTGTTGCATATAGCTCAACTTTTTTCTCTGAGTCATTGACAAATTTAGCTGAACCATAGTAACCCTTTATACCTGACATGTTAACAGTGTTGCTTTTACTAAAAAATATAAAACTAATATTAAGTTGAGGTTGAATAATATCTTCTGGTACATCTATAGAAACCGTAGTTGTTGTTACTCCTGTTACAAGCCCTAGTGGTAGTAGTGCACCTATGTCCACATCAAACCCAGTCAAGGAAAAACCTGTAGATGGGTTTGTAAAATAAGCTGTGTCACCTATTTGAACTGAGGTGTTAACAGACGGAAACGTATATGTTATTATAGCCATGTTTTTTATTTAAGATATTGTTACTATTTTGTCTAGGTCTAATTCAAAAACCATATCTTCAGCACCCCAGTTTGTTATTTCTAATGTAGCTGTTATTGTTATTGTTTCTGCGCCAGTGCTTGTAATTGCTGTGTTATATATTTTAATATTTGAAAAGTATAAAGCTTTGTTTATTGTGTTACTCCAATCAGATCCTCTACTAATATTACCCGCAACAGTACCTAAACCATCGTACGGTATACTGTCTGAAAAGAATGGTACTCTAGCTGCTGAAAATACTTTTGAACTTTCTGAGTCCAACAAGTAAGTTAAATTAAACTTATTCTTAATGTTACTAGATTTAAGTATTTTTCTAGCGTCCTTCTTTGCTTTACCTGAGTATACAGTATCATACTCTTGTCTAGTGGAGACGTGTCCTGGTAGATCTTGGGCATTTATTTTATATAAATGTGACGCTGTAGATATTCTTATTGTTACCGTGGGATCTGTGTATTGATTTATAGTATAAGTAGGTGTTGTTGTAGGTATACCAGAGCCAAGAGAAGACAAAGGCGTTATATTTATATCATAAGAAGTTGATCTTTTAAACTCAACGGATATGTCATCAGCTATAGTTATAGCTTGATTTAAAATTAACGTTGTTGAGTTTGTAACAGAAGCAACCTTTAAGCTAGTAACAGCTGGCATTGATGGATAAAATAGTTGATCTCCAACCTCAACACCATCGGTTTTATCTAAAACTAAAGTTTTTGAAGCTGTTGTTATAGCTCCATTTACTAAAGTTTTTAATATTAATGGCAAACCAGGGAAGGTTTGGTCAAAAGAATATACTCCACTTGAACCAGTAGTGCTATTTATTGCTGGTGTAGATCTACCGTTTGCACTAACAATACTGTGGTTTATAAAACTTTTAGTTAGTATCGATGAGCCATACGGATCTCTTTTTTGGTCACTATTTAAAAATTGCTCTAAAGTTAGAACAAAAGGTACGTTTGCACTTCCTATTATTTTTATATTTCTACGTTCACCTATTCTATTTAAACAATCGGAACCATACTTTATGTAATTTATTATAGAAGACAGGGTAACTATAGACTGTTGTTTGTAATTTAAGTTTACTTTTAAACCATCAATAGCAGAAGTTGCTACATTGTTTTTGTATTTAATATCAAGTATATATGCTGTGGCCTTGTTGTTTGTTTTCTCTACACTTTTAACTGACATTTTTATAATACCGTTAGTATTAATCTTGTTTGCTCTTAGAACTGAATCTCGCGTCAAAGAAGGTGTATTTAAAAAGTACTTATTAGTATCTGCATCTATTCTAATAGTAGCTATTACTGTAGACTTAGATTCAGGTACTACTCCTGATATAGAATATACAGTTGCTTCATTTGTAAAACCACCCTTTTCAATAATTGATGTTACACTTGTTGTATTAGATGTTCCATATATACCAGTGTTTGTTGATCCAGTCACAGTGACCGTGCCACTATTACTGCTTAGGTTTACAATATCAATATAAGAATCGATATCAATTGCTGGCATACCACCTTGTCCTTGTATTATTGGAGTAGCTCTACCAGCAAAAGCCATACTAGAGTTTAAAGATGAAAAAGACCCATCAACAATTAAATCACTTTGGTTAACGTAAGTAACAACAACTGTATTATCTGCAGAATAAGGAGTTGATGTATTAGAAAATACTAGAGGTATTTGCACAAAAGCAGCTTGCCCATTACCTTGATTCCATTGAGTTATATCATCTAGTGAATCAGGGTTTTGAAGTTGGTTGTTTTGACTATAAAAATTATAAGGCTGAACACCAGGACCCCCCACAGTTTGAATCTCTGTTTGAGGAAAGTTACCATTAAAAAGAGGATTAAAAAAAGAATTATTTGCACCAAATTGACTACTGCTTATACAACTTGGTTGAGGAATCGCTGAAGGAGTAATGTATGGTTGGCTACTTGATACACTTGATATATAGTCCATATCTACCTGGGCAAAATCACTAGCCGAAACAACATAACCAGGTAGTGGTTTTATTGTCCAAAATACAGAAGAAGCAATAGTACCCTGGTTAATAGAAGTTACAGTATCAGTTGGTTGACCTAAGGATATTCTATTTGACTTAATTTGAAAATCATTTCCCTCAAATCCACTTGATGGTTGTTCAGCTGCATTTTCAGGAAAAACACCAACGTTATTAGAATAAGTTGTTTGAGAGGAGCCGTTTACACCATAAGTGCCTTCTAGTATTATGTTTTGTATATTTTCGTCACCAGCTGAAAACGTGTAACCACTGATTACTCCGGTTTGATTTACACTTGCATTCCCACTATTAGTTGGTATTCTAGTGGAGTTTGCTACTGTATCACCTACATACCCAGCGTCATATAATTTATAACTAATAACAGTGCCAACTTGCGTTTCTATTTCGGGGAGTATTGGTTCAGCTACTCCATCAATGTCTATATTAATAGTAATATTGTTGCTTGGCATAACAAAATCATCAACAAAAGTTACGTTTACATTTATAACGTTATTTGCAACACCACCACCTACTACTGAATTAACAAAACTAACCTGAATAACTTCACTTGGTAGACTAACATTTGAATCAAAAGCTTGATAAAAATATATAGCACTATTACTTCCACTAGCTGGAAAAACAACACTTGGTGTAGCACCACCTATACTAAAATCATTAGCAGAAACAGTAAAGCCACTATCAGGAGTTATTACTAATGTTACTAGTGATTGTGTTAGTTGACCAGTTCCAGTTCCAGCTCCAGTGTCAAAATTGTCTCCAGATGTTTCAGTTGCTTGGTATTGAGATACGCTATAATTTAATTCAGGCATATTATATATTTTTAATTATCAGGATCATTTTGTACAGTTAAAGTAAAGTCAGTTTGTGGTGGAACGTCAGATGACGTTGGTATACCTATACCTTGAACTGTAAATTCACTAGAATCTATATTATCAGGTATTTCATTTTCAGGTTGTAACACACCTGTGATTTTATTAAACCATTTGTTTTCTTTATTTATAAACTCTGGTACATGAGCACTTTGACCGGGGTTTGTTATTTGATTAAATTGATCAGTTTCAAAAGACTCAACATACCAACCATGCTTACCCACTAAGTTGTAATACTCACCATCTGTATAAAAAATTCCAGGGTTTAAACCAGATGGATCTGTTCCATTCAAAAATTGATTTACTCTACTTTGAGTTCCTTCGTAGTTCATTGTTTGAAAAGACTTAATAATACCAGGTTGATCATTAAACAAAACGGTTAACGTTGACTCAGCTGCGTTTTCCGCTCCATAGAATTTATTTCTATTTGTGTCCTCAAGGTTTGCATCTAGTATTTCAACGTAATGCTGGTACATGTCACTTCCTTGAGTTGTTATATATTTACCACCAACTGATTCGCCTGATTGAGGAATAAATGATTTAAAACTAACCCAACCCTTACCAGCTTCGTTAAATGATATTGTTCTGTTTAAAATGTTAGTTTGTTCAGCTTGTGTAAATTGCGTTAAATCAACTGGTATAGATGGATTATACCCTAGTGTAAGGTTATACTCTCCACCAACTTTATCAAAAGTACCTAAAATACTAGGTGCTGTTTTTAAGTTTTGTCTAAACCAAGACTTCATACCAACATCTGATATTGGCGTTAGTCCGTCTATTGATAACCTAAGAACTGCACCTCTTTGTTTGTCTGTGAAATACATTCTATATTGGTCGGTAGCTAAAGATTCAGGGTTTTTAGATATACCGTAATCTCCTCTGAACGGCTCAGCTTCACCAAGCACTCTATTGGTTGCAAGAAGTTGAGGTTTGTTATCAGCATTAAATAGAGCATCTCTATTAGATAAAACTTTTAGTACTTTATCTTCTGTAAAAACAACGATGTCTCTATCTCTTGTTTTTAAAGCTTGAATAGAACCATAAGATGGATTTAAATCTTTAGTTATTTTTTCAGCCATGTTAAACTCATTGAGATCATTTACTCCAGAAGTAGAATTATAAATACCAGAGTATATCATACCACTTTTTTTATTCTCTTCTCTATAACCAGATACCGTTGTAGAAACCTTAACTCCATTATCTATCATAGACGCGTTAAAATCATCTCTTATTCTATCAGATTCAACAGCATTACCAAATGAATAACAATTAAACCAAGATAATTTAACAGGATAGTTCCAAACATCAGGATCGATAACGTAAAAACCAGTTGCAGTTAATGAAGGATTACCACTTGAGTCAACAAAACCAAGAACCCTGCTTGTTGTTTCTAATCCATCGTTATGCACAAACGTAATAAAATCATTCACACTAATACCAGGTGTGTTATTGTAAATGCCAGTCGAAATAGTTAAGTGTTGCACATTAACTACAACACCTGTGTTGGTAAAAAATATATTTTGAAGGTGAAAGTCCTCTCTCTGAGCAACACCTGGAACTGTTGTGCTTGGCCCATCGTCAGGTGTACCTGGTACTCCATCGTCACCAGGATCTATAATAGTGGTAGGTGCAGTTGGATTAGATAAATCTACTACAACTAAATTACCGTTAGCGTCTTCTTGTTTAACTATAATACTAGAGTTTATTGGTGCAAATGCAGACCAATTGCTTTCATTTATAACCATAGGTATAGCTTGAGTAGCTTCATAGTACAAATCTAATCCAATATCTTCTTTTGGTTCTGTTTCCCATACCGCTCCATCTGTTGACGTGTCCTCGTCCCCGTCTCCAGTAGAAATCACCTCTAACATTTCAATCACAAAGTATCCATTACCATCATGCCTAGTTAATGCTCTTGGGTCAAACACTTCTGGTGATATACCTTCGTTTGTTAACTCTCCAGTTTCTGGATCTAATCTTCTAAACTCCACTCTAAAGCCAGCTCTTTTAGCGTCAGGATCTAGGTTGTTTGGCGCACTCATTCCAGATCCTCCTTCACTAAAGTTGTCATATAAACTTATACCAAATTGCACAAAGCCATTACCCGCACCATCGCCAACACCAGGTGACAAGTTTGGTACACCATCTATAACAACACTCAAACTTGGGTTTGTTGGGTCAGTGTTGTTCATGTTATCTGTCCAAGGAGCGTCACTTAAAGATCCATGCGGCCCAATACCATAACCATATTGCACGTTTGGATTAGTGCCTTGTTCAGGTTCATAAGTATTGTTTCCGGACCCCCAATACAAGTTATCATCCCAAAACAAACCATTCTGATAAGACCCATTTGTGTCATTACCTCCAGTTCTACCAAAGTTTATAATATTATTAAAATCTTGTATACCAAGGGTAGCATTACCATTTGGATCTAGATTTATTATTTGATATACATGTGGTTCACCGTTGTTTGTTGTGTCAGCTTGAAATCGAAAGAAGTTACCTGGAATAGCCATGTCTTGTTTGAATTGTATGGCTTTTAGATTGAAATCATTATCTGTATTACCAAACACACTAGCGTTAGTAGGGTTTTCTGTTCTATCTTGATAACCAAAACACATTCTTCCTAGTGTTCCATCGTCTGCTGCACCTTGATCTAAAGCTGTTGGTTTATAACCCATGCTACTTCTCCCACCATCAATATTAGTGTCGTTCATTGTGCCCCAAGAATAACTATCTGTAAAAGGTATACCAGAGTTACCATTATACTTTCTAGCTCTAGCACCATCTAGAAAAACATACATTAAGTCTACTTCAGCGGTATTTATGTATGTATTATTGTACCCAACCCAATTATCCCAAAAATCTTTAGTTGCTGATGACCTGTTATATATAACATCACCCGTTTGATTACCTCCATCATCTGTCTCGTTTTCTGCAACAGATGGAACATTACGAACACCTAAGCTAAACGCGTTTAGTAAACCAGTTTTAGTAAAACCATTTGACATTTCAACTTCTCCAAATTGATTTATAAAATTGTCTCCACCATTCCCAAAGTCAAAACCGCCATTAACATACACGTTGGCTCCTGAATCTACTCCGAATGGATCATTGCCAGCAGTGTAGTCTCCAAATTCATAGTTACTAAACTCTCCAGCAAAAGGAGATGGATGAAGTCTAGTGGTGTCTATATAGCTTACCAAATAAGTTGCATTAACTTCTAATTCTGTTTGACCAACAGCTTGTTTCATTATGTTTTCTTGAATAATAATATCCTTCTCTATTAAAGCAAAAAACCTACCGTCAAACTCTGGTTTGTTTTTAACAACCTCTTGTTTGAACTCAAGAAAATAAGTTAAGGTATTACCAGTAAATGGCGCCGTAAACCCCGCGTTTTCAAATGCTGTTATCATGTTTGCTTCAGATCCTATTTGTTGATCCCAGTGTATTTCACCTGAAATAGCGCCAGTACCTGCATCTATTGGTTGAGTCCAGTGTGTAACTGTTGTCCACTTGCTAGACCTTTGTGTTCCGTTTATTGTTTCGCCATTAGCTGTGCTTATTAGTCTACCAACAACTCTAAATTTTAGATCACCTAAGTTATCGTAGTATCCTAAAAAATTCATCCAATTATTTGAAGATATTTCTATTTTAGATCCTGCTGTTAATACGTTTGGTGAGTCTGTGTTTGAAACATAGTTAGCACCAAGACTAGAAAGATCTGCTGGATCTAACTCTACTAAGCCCATACCTTTAGTTGTTGTTTTTATAAAATCAGGCGCTTCGTTTTCTATTGCTATTATTTTATATCTAGCTGCTTCTTCTACTGGAGTTTGATTACCATGACCATTTTTTAATATGATATATGTTTCTTCATCTAACTTGTTTCTATCAGCAGAAGGAAACGATAACCAAATGTTACCATCTTCTGCGTTGTACCAACGGTCTAGAACTAAGTTGTAGTACTCATTAGTTGTTTCTTTAACGTAATACTTAACATAATCCATCCACGTTAAATCAGGTTCACCACTCTCCATTACATCGGGTTTAACCCAGTCTTGTTTTAAAGTAAATCTATTAGAGTATTTTGCTAGTTGTTTTTCAACAATTATATCGCCAGTTAATGTATCAAAACCACCGTCTCCATCGTCAATAGAATAACCAGTTGATATAACAGGTGTCTCTCTACCGTACTTATCACCAATAATTATTCCAAATTTATAATTTCTAATAGACTTTATAGATTTTTGTGGAGTTGTAAGGCTCGCCGTATCTTCACTTGATATTGATTGTATTAAACCTGGAGAATGAGTTAAGTTATATCCTTGTACGTAGTTTCCGTATATTAATCTATTAGCTGATACCTCTTGAGCTTTTGCGTACCTAGGTACGTTATCCCAAGCTCTTAACATTTGGTTCGAAGGTAACACCTGATGTATCATTTCAGATGTTATATTAAGTTGACCTGTTAAACCAAACGTTCCGGTTGTTAAGTCACCATTAAAAGAATATAGCTCCCACTCTGCGTCTTTTTCTCTTTCAATAGTTTTTACTGTATACACGTTAGGTGAGTCAGTAGTCTTATATAAAACATCAACAGCAACAACGTCGTGTGGCCTATTGCCAATCCAAGGAATAAAATCTTTTACAACAAGTTCACGAACAGTATTTACCATACCTAGGTTGTAACCCTTTTTTACTTCGTAATCATAAGGAGCAGGTAAAAACGCTAGCTCAGACCAAGGTGAAAAACTTGAATACTCTCCATCTTCGTATCTATACCTATAACCAAATCTAACAAACTTTAACTCAAATATTGGTTTTGTTAACTCAACAGAGATCTCCCAGTTTACACTTGAATCAAGTACCTGTTCGTTTTTTGAAATTATTTGTATTTTTATAGAATTAGTACTCACTGTTACCTCTTCATTACTATTATCAACATATGAAATAAAAGTTGCCTTTATAGTACCAGGCACGTCACCATCAGCAGTATCTAAGTCTACAAACTTTATTATATCTCCAGATCTAAAAAGAGTGGACAAAAGATCTGTATCAGTTATAATTATTACATCTCCATTCAAAACACCACTTAAATCAACTGTTGGTCCCACGTCAGCAACTGATGTTAAAGAATCACTTCTAGAGTCCATGTGTAGCGTTGGTGCTATTATAGGTGCTCTTCTTAAAACCGTTATGTGTTCTTCTTTTAAATCTGAATTAGGAGCAAACTCTAAATCAGAAACAGTAACAAGATCATCACCTGGTAAAGCAAGTGGATCTTCAACCATTAGCCTAGTGTGAGTATTAAAGTTATCTGTTCCAGCCTTACACCTTTTTATATTTATTTTTTTAGGTTCAGTGATGTTGTCTGTCCAAAACAATAAGTCATCTATAATATTTAACCCTGTTATTCTAACGGTTCTGTTAAATTTTAACAACCTATCTTCTTCTGGTATTTCAAATTTTAAGGCAACACAATTGTTAAACGTCCAGGTGACAGGATTATTTTGAGTATGTAGTGTTATAGTGTTACCAGATATATTGTTTATTATAGCGCCTGGAATTAAATTAACATCATTTGCATCAAGAGCTGTAACTACCATATCTTCTCTATATAGCGTTCCATCTGCAACATCAAAAGTAACATCACTAGTAAAAATTGGACTACCAGCATTGATATACGTAGATGTAACAGCAAACCTATCAACCACAACAGGTGTTGTTGTTCCGTTGATATGTTGCTCAACTATGTTATCGTAATAAATTGTTTGTGAAGTTATATCGCTTGAACTACCTGGAATATCAGTGTTACAAGCAAAAAAGAAATATGCTACATCATTTTTTTCGTAAGAAATACTAGCAACGGTGTGCATTAAATCATTTGAACCAGGTTGAATAGAACTACCCATTGATGCTGTACCCATTATATTTTGTACGGTACCAGCGTCACCAAGACCTACGTTTTCACCGTTAATACCAACCTGCCCATCGGTTGTTTTAACCTGTACATTCATAGCATCTCTATACTCACCATTACGAACTAATCTCTCGTCGAGATCTTTGTTCATTTTGCCAGATGTAAAATCATGTTTAATCTCTGCCATAATATTACTTTATTTGTTTACCCATACCCTTTAGAACTTGAGTAAATTCTTCAATCTTAATATTAGATAATCTTATTTTTGCTTTTCTAGTTTCAGCAAACTTTTCTTTTTTAAACCTTTGTACTATAAATGGTGGTATATTTGATCTTGTAGATAATATACCATACGCTATATGTTTATACACTGCTTCTTCTGCAAACTTATGCACAACCATTTCTGCATCAGTACCTAGCCCATCACTTATATATTTTAATATAACTGTTACTCCAGATAAATCAGAACCAAAATGTATGAGACCTCTTAAGTTATCTATATAAAAACTACCATTATTTTGAGCGTGTTGAGGATCTAGGCCATACCTTCTACCTTCCACTGATATTTCCATGTCAAGGAGATCTTGTTCATAGTATGTGCTTTGATTTAGTTGAGATTGACTTTGATAATTAGTCCAAGTATCACTAGCTGCTATACCGTCACTATTTAGTTGTTCTATTAAATCACTACCTGTGTTAGTACCAGTAATAGTAACTGCAAAAGCTAAATCTCCATTACTTGTTCCACCTAAACCAGAAGCAGCTTCGTTTTGGTTGTAAGATCCTTCGCCAGGTGCGGAACTTGAACTTAGAGCATTATTATAAACCACAGTTACTAAACCATTGCCGTCCACGGTAGCAGTATGTTTCCCAAGCACGTTGATCATATTAGCTAGATTTGTACCTATAGTTAACGCGGTATCACTAACAGTATAGTCTATATAAAATTCAATCCCAGTAGTAGTATCACCTGGCTCAGTTCCATCTAATGGGTTAGAATCACTATCAAATATAAAGTGAGCTTTTTGTGTAGTACCCATAGAGGTTAATGTGTTTAAGTTTGCACCATAGGAGGATGGGCTAAAACACAAGACTATATAATCACCATCTGCAATACCTGCTCCTCCATTAACCGGAGGAGTTATAGTTACTGTTCTTTTTTGTAGGCCAAAGTCGTAACTACCATCTGGTAAATTTTGAGTTATAGCAAATGGATCAGAGGTTTTACTTGTTGGATATAATATTCGCTCAATTCCATCACTACCAACTCTAGTTAATTTAACATAATTAACGTAATCTTGAGGAAGTATCATTGTTAGTGCTGGTATACTTGATCCTTCTTCTATTATAGCACCAACAGGCACTTCTATTTCTTGAGATTTAATAGATTTAAGAACATCATAAGAAAGCTCTTGTATAGCTCTCATTCCATGAAACTGAACATCTGTTCTATTAACCTTTGTTAGTAACTTACTTTCTCCAACGTAAGCTACCATAAAGGCATTTATAATATTTTCTAATGAGGTAAATTGATAATCTCCATAGTTAGCAGAGTTGCTACTATTATAGTATGTTGATTGATTTATTCCGTCTAGTAATCCCATAGTTAACTATTTTGTTCTTGTTGTTTTATTTGCATTTGACCAGCGCCCGCTTGTTGTAAATCTGGTTTTTGTATTGTAACTCCAGCTAGTATTAATATTTTATTTACTAAGTTTTCTTCTTCACTTTCATGTAATTCAAACGCCTGCGCGTCTGGAGACGAAACGTTAAACAGTGCTTTTTCATTAATTATAACATACGTCCAATTAGGTCTAGAGGGTAGTCTAAAGTAATCAATGGAAATAAACACCCCACTATTTCCTGAAAAAGAACTTGCTTCAAATGTAGCTGTATTATAAGTTTGGGAAAAACCCATTCCTTGTGGCATTGGATATAACCTGCATTGTGGTGAACCATGTATTCTTTCAAAAACAGGTCTAATTGAGGTTGCCTTTGTTAGTGGGTTGTTTTCTGAATATCCAACTTCTTCCGATGTTAACTCTCTGCAAGGATGCCCATTTACTAATATATTATTTATTTTATATAAATCAGTTGGGAGAGCAAAAGTATTGTCACCTCCATTTTGATTTATTTCTGAATTTGCTTTAAATACGTGTAGCTTGTAAGGAGATTCGTCTGCTAAATTAGACTTTAATTTAGTTTCTTTAACGTGATGAAAATAACTACTATATATTTCTTTTTGAGCTTTATCAGCTAATAGGTTAAACTCCTGAGGTGTTAAATAACCTCTTTGTTCTTTATTAGCTAAAGCTAAAACCTTTTGATAAACTGTGTCTATTGATACCGCCATGATTATTTTTGTTTATAAGGAAACTGTCTATTCAACCAACTTTTTCTATCATTACACCCACAGTCTTTGTACCCTGTTGCCTTTATTGCCATGTCTGTTAGTGACTTAATACCAGTCGCCTTTGTTATTTTTTCTATAGAATCTCCTAAACCTTTTGAATTACTCATATGATATTATTTATACTATTATAATTACATAATAAAGCGAAAGGTTACTATTCTAAATAAAAATAGCCACCCGATTAAGAGTGGCTACTTTATTAATATAAAAGATTATTAGTTAAATCTTTTTTCAATGTTGGAATAT
>Ga0181391_1000321_pt1 | contig 14246 bp, 14 predicted proteins | sample 14SPOviralmetaG_FD_130080 | JGI IMG/M metagenome (GOLD analysis project Ga0181391, IMG submission 130080) | Marine viral communities from the oligotrophic San Pedro Time Series (SPOT) site, San Pedro Channel, CA, USA - 14 SPOT_SRF_2010-08-11 | ecosystem: Environmental > Aquatic > Marine > Strait...
ATGGGCTATCACTTATTCTAGCTATAATATCTCTTAAATCATTAATTACAGTTGCTGCTGAACCACTGCCACCACCTTCTACAGGTCTTGTACTTTGTAAATTAATTTTAACATCTTCTTTAGTACCTATTTGACTAATGTCAGGTGCATCAAATTTTTTACCATCTTCTGGTACAGCTTTAGATTCTGTTGTAGTAGCTGCAGCTTCAGTTGTTGTAGCTTCTACTGCTGGAGTTTCTTGAGGTAATGTTCCCGTATAACCTTTAATACCTCTTGAATCCATTACAAGCTGTATAAATTTATCTCTTGCATAAACTTCAAAACCAAATTCATATCCTTGTTTAATTGCATCAGAATAACCTTTTTTTAAACGTTGCACAGTAGGATATCTGCTATCTACAAAATCACCATCTTTATTTTTATCGGCACTTATACCAAAATTAAATCTTTGAGTATTTCTATCAAAAAATAATTGATTGAATTGGGTAGCACCTATTCTCTCAAGTTGTCTGTGAGCTGTATTATTAAAATCATACATACCACTACCAGTGCCTTCAATCTCCATTACAGATTTAATTTCTCCAGGTAATACATCACCTTGTTTAACCCCTACTTCAGCAATGTCTTTCCCTTCATTTGGAAAAAACATACCAGTAATATTCATAGCACCAGGGCCACCTTTAAGGTTAGCAAACTGATCTGTTATAAATTTATTTTTTTCATCAAATGTTTGAGTTCTTTCTTTTTTTCTTTCAGTAATTGTGCTTTCTATTTTATATTGGTCTGCATTACTTAAATCATTTATACTTTTTATAAACTCTTTAGTATTTGCATCACTTAATGTAATACCTCTTGCATCTGCATAATTAGCATATACTGGTTTTAAACTAGTAGATATAAGGTTTACATTATTGTCTCTCTTTTTTTCATCTGCTACAAAATTAGGTTTATCTACATTAAAGTATTGGTTAGTTGCTTGTAAAATAAATTCTCTATTAAGTTCATCTTGTGCTTCAGTATCTGCTATCTTTGCTGAAAGATAGCCTGTAGCTATACCTCTAGCTGCTCTTCCAAAATCTATTGCCATTATTCAGTCTCCTCTGGTTTAGCCATTAAACCTTTTTGTTTTACTTCTTCTTGAATATCTTTTGCAACTTTCTCAGCTTCTACATTTAATCTAACAGCTGATCTAACTTCTTTTTTATTTGTAATATCACTCATAGACATTTTAATATCTTTAATGCCTGCAATAACACCTATAGTTGCAATCATTTTCATTACAGGTTCTGCAATTATAAAAGCTACGTCTGGAGAAAATTTACCTTTTAAAAATCCACCAAATAATACAGTTCTAGCTATTGCTTCTACAGGTACACCTGCATCTAACATAGCTATAATTTGTTCAGCAAACTCTGGCTCTGACATTCTATTCCATAAATGATCAGCAGCACCATCTGTTGTTACATATTGCGGTGGGTGTTCCCATGGGTAATTACCTGGTTCATCTGTTAGTGATTGACCAGGGATTGGTGTATCAAATGGGTTACCTATTCCTTCTCCAAATTCATCCATAATATCTCCTTATACTACTTTACCTTTTACTGTTCTTGCAACTTTATATTTATCAGAATAATATTTACTTAATCTTCTATCCCATGCAGCATATAGTGTTTCAGGGTTTACTGTCTCTGCGTAACCTCTAGCACTACCTGCCATTTGAGATCTATTAAATGGTAATCTACCACCAAAATTTGGCATTTGTTTTAAACTGGTATCAATCATTTGAAACTTACCACCATTACCTTCTCTTTCAAATAAACTTCCAGCAATATCACTTGCACCTTTTGTTATACCTGATGGTAAACCTAGTGTATTTCCAAGCCAAGTAATAGCACCTTTAGTTGCTGTTCCTAATATTTCTTTAATCATTATTACTCCTATAAATCAAATCCAAATTTACCAATCAATTGATACAATGCATCTTTGGATGCTTGATCTTGTAACTCAAAAGCTGTAGATCTTTCCATAGCTGCCATAGCTAAGTTATGATTTCTATTCTCCATATTCTCTGAAGAAGTATTAACCCAAGATGCTTCATCTCTCCACTGTTGCCATACTGATGATAAGGCCCAGTTAGATAGGTTTAATGTGTTTTGAGCATTAGCTTGATTAGCAGCATTTACTGCAGCTGTGTTAGCTGTATTGATTGCTCTTCTCCAAACTACATTTGATTGGTCTATTTCTTTTTGATTATTAACATTAAATTGTTGTCTTTGATTCTCTAGTGTTGCATTGTATTGATTTAAACTAGCTTCTCTTTTTGCATTAGCTTCATTTACTGCAATAGTATTTTGTGCGTTCAATGCATTAATTTTGCTTGTCTCTGCTTCTGCAAATTTATTCATTGCATCTACTCTAGCAGAGTTTTGTTCAGATATTGTTGCACCTAATTTATCATAAAATTGATTAACTTGATTTTGACTAGATGCATTAAATTGAAATGCAGCATTTGCCGCTGCTTGGTCTGATAATAAAAACGATTGTCTTGTCTGTAGGTTTGCTAAGTTAGCTTGTTGTTTATTAGACAAGTTAGCCATATCCATTTTAAGATATGATTGTGCATTTGTAATATTAGCTTGCTGATTATTTGACAAGTTTTGAAATATCATCTGCTTATATGTAGCAGCATCTTGTGCAGCTATAGGTATAGCAGATTGCATAATACCTTCAGCCAATGCTTCAGCAGCCATTGAACTTGCACTTAAACCTCTATTAGCCATTGCGGCTTCAGTAGCTTTTGCAGCACCTCTAGCCCATACTGGTAGGGGATTACCAGAAGACAATGCTGTTTGTACTTCAGTTTGTAAACTTTCTAATTGACCTTTAACTGTAGCATCAGATGTAATAGCACCTTGTGCAGCTTGCATAGGCTGACTTACAGTTCCTTGTGCAGCAGTTACTGTAGGGATATTTGAACCAACAGTTGCAGCTGTCATTTGTGCTGCAGTTTGTGCAGTTGGTGCTGTAGTTGTTGCAGCCGTTAATGCACCTGGCCCAGCTATAGTTGGTGCTGCTGCAGTTGTAGGTACAGCCGCTGCTAAACCTGTTCCTGGTGTTTGCCCTGTTACTGTAACAGCAGCTTGACCTGGTTGTCCTAATAATTCTGGTTTTTCTGCTTGCTGTAGCTCTGGCTTAATAGTTGTACCTCCAGGTAAACTAGGCCCTGTTTGGCTAAAAAGCAAATTATCAATTAATGATACAGCTTTAGCACTACCTGTTTGTTCTGCCTGTGTAGGTGCTACAGTACCCTTTTGTAGTTTTACTTCATCTGGTGTTGCCATTATCTCCCCTGTCTATTATATTTCTTGAAGCTACGCTTCTCTTGTTTATTTTTTGATTTTTTATGTACTCGTGGTCGTTTCTTAGGTTTTGGTCTTTCTTCAAACGATTTAAATTTTCTTGCCATTATGAAACTGTAAATTCTCTAATACTTGTAAAAGGTTCTGACCATTCTTCTGTTCCATCTGGGTCTATACCACCTCCAAAACTTAAAGCTGCTGTTGTAATTCCTGCTCCTTTATTTCCAGTTGCTGTTTGATTTAAATCTGCAACTTCTGACCAACAAGTTCCATTATATTTTTCAGTTGCTGCAGTTGCAGGTGCTGGATCAACTTCTCCTCCAAAAGCTAATGCATTTGTATTTGTAGTTCCTGCTCCTCCTAGAGTAGCTCTTGCTGTATTTAAATCTGCTACTTCTGACCAACATGTGTTATTCCATGACTCTGTTAAAGCAACAAAAGGTGCGGCTCCACCATAAGCTAAACAAGCAGTTGCAGTACCGCTTCCTGCTATGTTGTATCTTGCAGAATTTAAATCTGCAACTTCAGTCCAGCATGTACCATCCCATTGTTCACAATACCCCTTAGGACTAGCACCTCCTCCAAAACCTAGTGCAGATGTGTTAGAAGCTCCTGCACAACCTGTTGCAAGATGCCTTCCAGTATTTAAATCTGCAAGTTCTGTCCAAGCTGTATTATTCCAAGATTCTGTAAGATCTCTGGTATTATTTGGAGTTTCTCCTGCATAGGCTAAAGCAGATGTTTGGGTTCCTGAACCTCCTCCTTGTGATCTAGCAGAGTTTAGGTTTGCAACTTCAGTCCAACTAGTTCCATCATATTTTTCACAATTTGCTGTATTAGGACTTCCACCAAATGCTAATCCTGCTGTCTGAGTTCCAGCCGCCATTCCATTTTCTCTTCCAGTACCCATATTTCCACCAGTTGCCCAAGCTCCTGTAGAACTAACAACAGCTCCTCTTAATTTTGAATCTGTAGTATTATACCAAACTTGTCCATTAACTGGATTAGATGGATTATCTGATCTAATTTCAATTTGAAATCCGTGTATGTCTCTGTAATTTGCCATGTTAATCTGTACTTACTGTTTTAATAGTTAGTGTGGGATTACTCCATTCTTCTGTTGCAGTTCTCATTTGATTTGAAGGGCCTTCTCCACCAAAAGATATAGCAGATGATGAAGTTCCTGCTCCTGACATAGAAGTATACTGAGTTCCAGTTAAATCAGCTTGTTCTGTCCAAGCTGTCCCATTCCATAATTCAACTTTATTTGTTCTTAAATCTGTTGGACTAGCATCAAATCCTCCAAAAATTAAACCTGAAGTATTATCTGTTCCTGATCTACCTCCCCCTGCTCTTTCAAAACTTGAATCTGCAACCTCTGTCCAACTACTACCATTCCATGATTCTGTTTTTTTTACATATGCTGGAGCTGATTCTCCACCATTGGCTATAGCAGAAGTTTTTATTCCAAATCCCATTAACTGTGTTCTAGCTAAATTTAAATCGTTTACTTCAGCCCAAGAAGTTCCATTCCAAGATTCTGTAAGATCATATGTAGGAGCATTTGGTGGAGTTCCAAGTCCTCCAAAAGCTAATGCAGAAGTGTTATCTGCTCCTGCTGCTGCTAAACTTGATCTTCCTGTATTTAAGTCTGCTACCTCACTCCAACAAGTACCGTTCCATGATTCTGTTTCTGTTTTAGCTGGATTTGGTGTTCCTCCAAAATATAAAGCTGAAGTTTGAGTTCCATCTCCACCGCCAACACCTCTTGCAGTATTTAAGTCAGCAACTTCTGTCCAAGTAGTTCCATTGTAAGATTCTGTGTGATCTCTATCAACATGATATGGTGGACTACCTGGATTTGAATTTCCTCCAAAACCCAATGCAGATGAATTACTTATACCTGCTCCACCCATTGATCTTCTACCAGTGTTCATACTTCCACCAGTTGCCCAAGAGCCAGCACCTGCTGCTTGAAATTGTAAAACGTTATTAGTTTTATCATACCATACTTCGCCTGTTATAAGATTATCAGGATCAGTTGTATAACTACGAACCTTAGTTCCATGTATGGTTTTATAGTCAGCCATTTTAATTTTATTCTTCTAATGTTATGTCAGCAGGTCTTATGTTCATAGGATCAGCTTTTTCCTCATCCGTCTGAGCATCCCAAGTAGCTTGTGCTGCTTCAACCTCTGCAGTAACAATCGCCTGTGCTTCATCCTTAGTTTTAACAACGCCTGCAACTTTAGCAATCCAAAGATTACCATGTTTGTTGTATGCAGGAACTTGCCAAACATTACCAGGAAAGCTACAAAACGTGATTCTTTGAGATTCATCGTGATCAATAAAACCCTTTCCCCAGTTTTCTGCTACACAGTATTGATATGTTTTTGCCATTTATTTTTCTCCTTATTAATCTGTTAATACTTTAGTTGCGATAGAACTTCCACTCCATTCTTCTGTTGATGCTACAACAGGAGGGGTTTGACCACCAAATGCTATAGCTGCTGTAGTTGTACCTACACCTCCATGATTTGATCTTGCAGTACTTAAATCTGCAACTTCTACCCAATTAGCTCCATTCCAGTCTTCTGTTTGAGCATTCAAGCCATCTCCACCAAAAGCTAGAGCAGCAGAAACTGTTCCTGCTCCTGCATTAGAAATACCTGATCTAGCAGTATTCAAGTCATTTACCTCTGACCAAGCACTACCATTCCATAATTCTGTATTAGCTACATTAGCACTTCCTGGATAAGAATAACCTCCCCATGCTAAAGCAGAAGTTGCTATTCCACCTGCACCATGACCTATTCTTGCTGTGTTACCATCACCGACTTCTGTCCACGAAGTTCCATTCCATTGTTCAGTTTTATTTGTTCCGTTTGGAGCACGATCAAATCCAAAAATACACAATGCACTTGTATTATCTGCCCCTACACCAGCATGGCTTGCTCTTTTTGTATTTAAATCTGCTGCTTCTGCCCATGATGTTCCATTCCAACTTTCATTAAAAGTTATCTCTGCATCAGGTGGAGTTCCACCAGAAGGTTGACCTCCAAAAGCTAAAGCTGATGTATATGTTCCTGCATTACCTGGTCTAATTCTTGCAGTATTTAAATCTGCTACCTCTGTCCAAGTTGTTCCGTTATATTTTTCTGTTAAAGCTAGTTGAGCATTTCCAGGATCTTCTCCTCCAAATGCTAAAGTTGCTGTCTGAGTTCCCGCTGCACCAGCTTGTCTCCTACCACTATTTAAATCACCACCAGTAGACCATGCTCCAATCGATGCACCCTCACCTGTCCATTCTTCTGTCTCTCCTCTAGTTTGAGGTGATAATGATGGGGCTTCTCCACCAGATGCAAGTGCTGAAGTTGCAGACCCTGCACCTGCTAATTCATTTCTTGCTGTGCTTAAATTAGCTTGTTCTGACCAACTTGTTCCATTCCATAATTCTGTATATCCACTACTATAAATTAAAGCAGATGTTACAGTACCAGCTGCTCCTGGCGATGCACCTCTTCCTTGATTTAAATCTGCTACTTCTGTCCAAGCTGTATCATTCCAAAGTTCAGTAAATGCAAGTGATCCCCCATCACCATGCGGGTTTGATCCTCCAGCGGCAATAGCAGAAGTATTATCTGCACCAGCACCTGCTAAAGCATATCTTCCTGTATTTAAATCTGCAACTTCTGTCCAACTAGTTCCATTCCATTTTTCTGAAACTGTAACTCCATATGGGTTTCCTGGTGTATAACCACCAAATGATATAGCATTTGTATTACTAGAACCTGTTCCTCCTACAATATATCTTACAGTATTTAAATCTGCAAGTTCAGTCCAAGTACTTCCATTCCAAGATTCTGTTGCTCCTGTTTCTGATGGAGTTGCTCCACAAAAAGCTACTGCTGATGTGTAAGTACCACCACCTCTTATACCATGTCTTGCAGTATTTATATCTGCAACTTCTGTCCAACTAGTTCCATCATAAGATTCTACATTTGTCACTTGAGTATTTGTATAACCACCAAAATTTAAAGATGCTGTTTGAGTTCCTACTCCATCGAAGAACATTCTAGCAGTATTTAAAGAGTTACCAGTTCTCCAAGAACCAGCTGTGGTTATATTTGGATGTCTATATTTAAAATGTTCATTTGTGCTATCATAAAAAAGTTCACCAGTTTTTGCACCAGTTAAATCTCCAGCGTTACCACGAACTGTGGTTCCAACGATATCTTTATATTCAGCCATTATTTACTCTTCAGCAACCAACCTTGAGTAGAGTCTGTAAATACCAAAGTGTTAGCTGCTCTTTCTACTGCTATAGTTAAATCTTCTGTAGCTCCGTGTATTTTAGAACTGTTTCTACCAATCGTTAGATTGTTAGTATCAAATGTTCCTGCGTAATCTACAAATGAAACCTCATCACCAATTGATGGTGAAGCTGGAAGTGTTAAAGTAAATGCACCACCAGTTGTATTACAAAATACACCTTGACCAGCTGCTGCTGTAAAGTTTGATGTTTTAACTGCTTGCCACGATGTACCACCACCAATATATGTTTTGATATCAGTCATCGCAACTTGAACCATTGTACCATTGTCATTTAGTACAACTCTGTCCGCATCTGCAACTGTTGTTGAAGTAGCTGTTGTTCCACCATCAACTATATTTAGTTCTGCTGCTGTAGAATCTACAGCTGCTAATTTTGTTAAGTCTGCTTGTACTAATCCAGAAACACCATCTAATAAATTAAGTTCTGCTGCTGTAGATGTAACTGCCGTTGAGTTAAGAACTAGTTTACCATCACCTATAACAACTTGATCATTAAATGTTGCTTTACCAGCTTCACTACCATCAAGTGTAAGCATAGTAATATCAGAACTATTATCAGTTCCTTTAAATATAATATCAGAGTCATTTGCAGCTGCATCAATTGTAATGTTACCAGATGAAGTTGTAATATTAACTGCTGCATCACCTGCTGTTAAATCATCTGCTGCTGAAGATACTCCACTTGTAAAATATGTTTTAAATGTTGCAGCACTAGTAACTTTCATAGTACCACCATCATTGTGAATTATACCATCACCATCTGCAATTGCTGTAGTTCCTATTGAAGAACCGCCATCAATTAAATTTAATTCAGTTGTAGTTGCCGTTACACCATCTAATAAATTTAACTCTGTAGCTGTTGAAGTTACTGCTACATCTTCATTAATTTTAGGAGATGTTAAAGTTTTATTTGTAAAAGTTTGTGTAGCTGCTATACCAGCAATTGTGTCTGTAGTTGCAGGTAAAGTTAATGTTACATTACCAGAAAATGCTGAGTGTGCAGGTGCTTGAACAGCTGCATAATGAGCATTACTTGACTCACAATATAATCTTAATGCAGATTGTGATCCACCATTTTTAAGATCAATAACACCAGTTTGAATATCTACATTACCATCAATTCTTACAACACCAGTTCCATTAGGTGTTAAAGCAATATTACCATTTGATGTTGATACTAACTCGTTACTATTAACATCTAAATCACCACCTAATTGTGGAGTAGTATCTTCAACTAAATTTGATATTGCACCTGATGTAGCAAGTCCTGCTACAACTGCTGATCTTGCAATTTTTTTAAGTCCACCACCTGAAGTATCAACTGCTAAAAATACATCATCATTAGCAACTGTAGATATTTCTGATAATGAACCTACTGCTATTGAATTAAAGTTTGTACCATCTGCAATTAATAAATTACCTGCAGTATTAGTGCCCATAATAATATCATCGCCAGTTACTGTAAGATCTCCACCAACAACTACATCACTATTAAATGTTGCTTTACCTGCAGCACTACCATCTATAGTTAAAAAAGTTGTATCTGCTCCACCATCAGTACCTTTTAAAATAATATCTGTATCACTACCTTGTGCATCAATTGTAATATTACCAGCAGATGTCGCAATATTAACTGCGGCATCTCCAGTGCTTAAATCATCATATGCAGTAGATATACCTTCTTGAAAATAAGTTTTAAATGTAGCAGCACTTGTAACTCGCATTGTGCCACCATCATTATGTATAATACCATCTCCGTCAACAACTGCTGTAGTTCCAACAGTAGCTCCACCATCTATCAAATTAATTTCTGCACCAGTTGCAGTAATACTAGTACCACCTAAACTCATAGCATCAGCTACTAAGCTGTCTATATTTGCAGTACCATCTAAGTGTAAATCTTTAAACTCAAGAGAGGAAGTTCCTAAGTCTATATCATTATCTGTTACAGGTACAATAGCACCATCTTGTATTTTAATTTGCTCAACAGCAGAAGATGATACTTCTACATAAAATTCTAAATGATTATTAGAGGTATCAACTAATATTTTGTTATTTGAATCTGCATCTCTAAGTGTACTAATAGGGCCACCCTCACCAGCTGTGCCATCATGTGAGTGTCCTGTTGTTGCATGAAATGCAGCTAATACCTGGTTAAACTCATCGTTAGAATGAGCTGCTAGTATAGTATCACCTGTTGTGAAACTAGACTGTCGTGCCGAATAGCCTGCCATTATCTTCTTCCTCCTGGGGTAAATTCTAATTGAAATCCTTTAACTGAAAATGAGTCTGCACTATTTTGATCATCTATTTGTAATGCCACTGCAAATCCAGATCCTTCTACTGTTTGTCTTACTAATGGAACACCTGATGCATCATACAATGAACTACCATAAACTGCAGCTCCATATTGCCCAGCACCACCTACAGTTGGTAGTGCAATCTTATCTGGTTGTGGGCTGTTCTGGTCATCGTAATTATATCTAAGAGCTAGGTTTGCATCAATAGATGTACCTTCACCTTCATAGTTTAAATTAACTCTTTGCATATATTTTCTAACACCTGGATCTCCCATTACCATATCGGGTGATCTGTACACTGCTTGAATAGTAGTTGTAGTTGCACCTGTAGCAAAAGTATTTCCTGTTTCCATTTTATAGATGAATCCATCATAACCACCAAATACTTGTGTTTCAACATTACTTATAAAATCTGAATCTGTGCAAGCAGGTTTAATACCCACCATATCTGCATATTCAAATCCTATAGCACCTGTATTAGGGTTATTTTTTAATACACCTATAATTCCTTTAGCTGATAGTTGTCCTCCACCATCAGTTGGGTAGAATAATCTATATTGTGATTTATCTCTAATAACTAGAGATGTTATTCTATCTAATCCTATATCATCAATTCTTGATTGTATTTGTCTTGAAATAGATCCAAGCTCAACGTCACCAATTCTAGCAGTACCAGCAATAGTTCTTAAACCATCTGGTGCTAAGAATATAACATCACCACCAATCTCTTGAATACTACCACCATCTCTGCATCCAATATTTCTAGTAACTTCTTGTACTGCAAAATTACTTGATGATGTTCCTGTTAATTTATAAATTCTATCTTCGCAAAATACTATTAGCTCATTCCTAAATACTTTTAATCCAACAACAGTAGAGTCAACTTTAAATGACCCTGCTCCACTAGCTGATGTAAAATTATCTTCTTCAAAGGGAACACTAAATATAACTTCTTGTGAATTACTTGCACCAGCATAAAACATATGGTTTTGAAATGCTTTTACAAACTTAGGATTTGTAGGTGCAGTTCCACCACCTGTTGCATTTACTACATCAACTGCAAAACTAGAATTAATTATCTGTGCAGCTGAATGTCCTGTAGCAATAACTAATTTATCTGTACCATTAAAATTAAATTTTTCAAAATCGTATGCTCTAGTTGCTGTGCCTAGTCCAGTTGTTAAACTTGTCCAGCTACCACTAGTTGTACCTCTATGTATATCACCACCTCTAGCTACAATAATCTGTCCATTAAATATTATTGAGCAATCTATTACTAGACTGGTTGTGCTAGATCCTTGTGGTACAATTGTAGTATTATATAGAGCTGTTCCACTAACACGTCTATACCCACCTTTAATATCAGGCTCAAAATTTTGTAAGATAAGTGCTTCACCAGGTTGCATTGAGAATACATCTTTATTCAATGTCAACCCACCAGCACAACTCACTACAAATGGTGATATTAAATCTGTAGTTGGCATGTGTTAATCTTCTTTTTCTTTTATTAATAAATCGTTTAATCTTTCTTTTTCTTTTTCTGAAAGAGGCCCAAATGTATCAGAATTTTCGTCTTTAGTTTTTAATAAAGCTAAATCATTTTTTTCTTTACGATTTAATTTAGCTACCATCATTTCATCTGGCTCATTATTAAGACCATTAGTTTTTTGTCTTTCAAATTTTTTTTCAGAATATTTTATATTATCTTCTGGTTCTTTTATTTTTTCACCTTTAAAATTTATAGCCATTATGCCACTCTGCCTCCTATATTTGTAGCGATACTTTCTGCAATTGTGTCACTACGCATATAATCATTTTTAGTAGCGTAGTCTACTTTTAATAATCTAAGTTTTCTTTGGAAATCTCTATCTGCTAATTGTGCATGCTGTGGATCTGACCTAAGCATATAAGTGTAATACTTAGCTCTATCTACTATTAATGTACCAAATCTATCAGGTAAGCTCATATTATCACCATGTGCAGATAAATCTGTATGTGTAGTATAATAATCATAAGCTACTGTATATTCACTAGTGTTTGGTCTTGGGCTTACACCAAATGCAGAATGATCAGGTAATATATAAACTCTTATTGGTGCTGAGTAATTACCTTTATTATTTGTATCATCAGTTACTTTGTAAGTTTGTAAATAATTATCATATGATATATAAACTAATTTTCTAAGTGCTATATCATTTCTAGATATTCTTACATAATCTACATCAAGTTGTACACCATCTGATTCTACATAAATATATGATGTTTGTGCTGTAGCTGTAAATGTTGTATTTAGTATAGCACCTTCTCTAAAATTAGTTACAGCCTGTGTTGTATTTAAATTTTGTGTTCCACCTGCAGACGTTCCAACTCTAATAATTAACCCACTTGTCGAACTGTTAGGACTTAAAACTCTAACTTGTATTTTATATTCTTTATTAACTGTAGTGCTAATAGCTTGATATGCTGCTGCATCATTTAAATTTAATCTACCATTACCACTAGATGTGTAAGAAGGTGATCCATCTCCAGTTGTCCAGCTATTTATGTTAGATGTAAATTCACCATTAGTCACTAATTCTGTTGGTTTAAGAACAAATGAATCCATATCTGCTTTTCTAAAATCAGCTGGAAAATCATATTCATTATCCCCAACAAATAAATTTTGTGTAGTTCTAGTATATAACAAAGGTATCTCACCTGTCTCATTATAGATATCGTGAATACCTTTATTTACAAAATCTTTAACCGCAGTTTGTATACCTCTACTAGAGGCAAACGTACTTGAAGTTAATTCTGTTTCGTTAAGTTCTCTAAGAACTCTATTTGTCAGTGTTAGGTAGGTTGTTGCCATTCTGTAATAACTCTATAATTTTATCAAGTTTTTGTTCTTGATTATTAATTCTATTTTCTAAATTACTCATCCTTACTTTATTTGGATCCATAACAATCCTTTGACCTGTGCTTGCATTAGTTTTTTTTCTTAAATCATGTATAGCCATTTTATTTGTTCTCCTAGTTTGTAAGGGGTAATATAATAAGGGGGACATATAGCCCCCCTTAAAATTATGCAGTATTATACTGCTGTATCGTGTTGTGCGTCTGTATTTCTATCAGTTTCATCAATACCTGAAACATCACATAGAATAGCAAATACACGGATTTTACCCGCACTAGATGCTGCTCCAGCCATTAACGCATCAATTGTATCTGCTACTTTTGTAGTCAATACAGGTGCTGCATCAGCAACGTCTCTTGGTGCATAAGCTGCACCAGTAGCATCGTAAGCATCAACGAAAGCATCTGGATCTGAGAATCCAGCTGAACTTCCAGTGATACCAATATCAATAACTACAGAGCTTGAACATGCTGTTAGTACCTCTAGTCCTGCGTGTAATACTACACTTTCTGCAGGAACATCAAGACATCTAATAACATCGTTCTGAGCTGTACCTGAATCTCCATTAATTGCAGAGATATCAATTGTGTTTTCTATCATATAAGGTGTTCTGCCATTAGCAGAATGTCCAGTAGTTCCACCAGCACCTGTTACATCATAAGTTGCCATAGTTCTCTATTATCCTCCTAATTAACCTATTGTTATAACGCCTCTTTGAACTGCTTCGCTTCTTAGAATTTTTCTTCCAAAAACGTGTAGTCCTCTGACAACGTCTGCGAATGAATCAGGGTCTCTGATTAATTCAGTTTTAGCGATATGATTTACCGTTGCAACTCCTGACATGTGTCCGTATACGAATGCATACTCATTAGATCCAGCAGATCCAAAAGTATGAGACGCTACACTTCCACCTGATACAGCAATAGCGTTTGATGAATACATATTAAAACCAAATAATGGTCTGTCTGTGACTTTACCATTTCTGATTTGTGATGCTCCACCATCGTTCATTACTGATTGGTCAGATAGTTTTCCGCCTGCTTTTCTTAATTGCTCAAAAAATTCAGGTGGTGCAACTAGCCATCTATTTTCTTCTGGCACATCATTTTTATCCAGGTTCTTTTTAAGTGTTGATACTAAATTAGCTAAAGTATCTACAGCTGCGTCACCATCAACTGGTGAACTATCAGTTCCTGCACCCGTACCATCTGTAGCATTGTCGTATATAAACTTCAATACATTATAGTCGTAGTTTTTCTTTAATGAATATGCACCTGAAGAGGTTGCAAGAGCTTCAAAGTTTACATGAGATTGTCTTTCTTCAATATCATCTACTTTAAAAGCAAAGTATGAACC
>Ga0181391_1000322_pt1 | contig 14219 bp, 14 predicted proteins | sample 14SPOviralmetaG_FD_130080 | JGI IMG/M metagenome (GOLD analysis project Ga0181391, IMG submission 130080) | Marine viral communities from the oligotrophic San Pedro Time Series (SPOT) site, San Pedro Channel, CA, USA - 14 SPOT_SRF_2010-08-11 | ecosystem: Environmental > Aquatic > Marine > Strait...
AGGTATCAATCATGCTACTAGAGATATGGCTAAGACTTTTATCTATGCTTGGCTACTAGGGGCAGGTGTTGCTAAGACAGCACAGATACTGAAGGTTAATCAGCGTCAGGCTACAGAGGCCAGAGAAAACTTTGTTAGATCTATTGATGGTCTAGCACAACTAAAGAACAAACTAATACCTAACGTTGGAGAACAAGGTTACTTCACTGGGTATGATGGACGCAAGGTTAAAGTTCCATCCACACACAAGGCTCTAGCAGGTATGCTACAGTCAGCCGAAAGTATTCTCATGAAGCACACACTTTTAAGGTGGACTTCTGAGGCAAGGAAACTAAATATAAACTTTAAGTTAGTAGGGTTTATACATGATGAGTATCAAACAGAGGTGATAGGAACAGAGGAAGAAGCAAAAGAGTTAGGAAAGATACAAGCAGATTGTATGCTTGAAGTAGGACAGGAGCTAGGCTTTAAGATACCTACTCCAGGATCTTACGACATTGGAAGAAACTGGCTTGACACACACTAAATATTATGTTACAAGCCGAATCAGTTCAGTAACGTCATAAACATAAGAGGGTAAAATGGCAAAAGAATCTAAAACACAAATCGTAGAAGTCTTCGGAACATTGGAGTGGGCTAAGGTCTTCGAACACAATCGAGATCGTGCCGCTTGGAACGAAGAGAAAGATGGTGAGTACAAAGTTACTGTCATCATGGACGATGAGAATGCAGCTAAACTAAAAGAGTCTGGCTGTGCTAAGGCAATGCACGAGGTAGAGGGTGGTACTAAAGTAACTCTGGCTCGTCCACATAAAGGTAAGTTCGACTGGCAGGGTGGAGAGCCTCAGGTTGTAAACGTCAAGGGTAAAGCTTGGGCTTTCGATATAGATGGTTACATCGGTAATGGCTCGACAGGTGTTGTTCGAGTAGCAATCTATCCTGCTGGAAATTCTGGACGTATTGGCTCACGTCTTGAATCTGTTCAGGTTGTTGATCATGTTGAGTTTGAATCAGAAGGTGGTGGATCTTCTGGTGGGTTCAATGATCTGTCCAGTTACTCCTCAAAAGAAGCCAAACCAAAGCCTAAGAAGTCAGCAGCTAAGAAAGCTGTTGATGGGGAAGCTGTTCCCTTTTAGGTGATTCCTTTTTGTTGTGTTGTGTGAGAATGCCCCTTCCCTTAGTTGGGTGGGGGCAACAAATAAAAAGAGGATAGAATGAAAAGTATAGACACATTAGTACAAGACATCGAGCAGACAATCTTTGGTAACAATGGTTGGGATAATACTCTTGGTGATGCTATGGCTACAAACATATCTCATATGGCAGAGCAAAGGTTTTCTAAACCGCAAGAGCCAAGAGGATATTTATCTCTATCTTCTCTAGGTACTAAGTGTGAAAGAAAACTATGGTATAAAATAAACAAGACTAATGAAGGTGAGACACTAACGGCTTCAACACTGTTAAAGTTTTTCTATGGTGATATCGTAGAGGAGTTAGTCTTAACGATAGCTGCTGTGTCAGGACACAGTGTTACAGGTATGCAGGATAGACTGAACGTACATGGTATCAAAGGACATAGGGATGCAGTGATTGATGGTATGACTGTTGATGTTAAGTCAGCATCGCCTTACTCGTTTAAGAAATTTAAAGATGGTAACCTACGAGAGGATGATCCATTTGGATATATCTCTCAACTATCTTCTTACGTTTACGCAGCTAAGGATGACCCTAAGGTAACTAATAAAACTCAAGGTGCATTCCTTGTTATAGATAAAGTTAACGGTCACGTCTGTTTAGACATATACGACTTTACTAATGAGTTGAAAACAAAAGAAGAAGAAGTTAATCACTTGAAGGATATGGTAACTTGGGAGCAGCCACCAGATAGAGGATACGAACCTGTACCTCAGTCTGCTAAGAATCCTAATGGTAATGAGAAACTAAGCAGTGCCTGTTCGTACTGTGATTTTAAGAAGGAGTGCTATCCTGGATTGCGTAAGTTTATTTATTCTGATCGTCCTGTTTTTCTAACTAAGGTTGTAAAGAAACCTATGGTACACGAAGACTTGGAGTATAGTAATGTCCTTCAGCAAGAATAGATTAAAGGCTATACAGGCAGGGTACAGGTCTGGTCTTGAAGAAGACATGGCTAAGTATCTTAAGAAACTAAAGATAAAGTTTACCTATGAGAAAGAAAAGATTAAGTGGGTAGATCTAAAGATAAGAACGTACACCCCTGACTTTGTATTAGATAATGGTATAATAATAGAAACGAAAGGAAGATTTGTATCAGTCGATAGACGAAAGCACAAAGAAATAAAGAAACAGTTTCCAGATCTAGACATTAGGTTTGTCTTTAGTAATAGTAGGTCTAGACTTTACAAAGGTGCTAAGAGTTCTTATGGTGACTGGTGTAAGAAACACGGTTTTAAGTATGCCGACAAAACAATACCTAAAGAATGGCTAAAGGAAATAAAAGATGTCCAATAAAACAGCAGTGATATTCAGTTGTGCTCACACAGATCCATCCATACCTAACGATAGGTTTGATTTACTTGGTGAGTTAATCTACGATGTTAATCCTAGTTATGTTATAGACTTAGGTGATGGGGCTGACATGAAATCTTTAAATAGTTTCGATACAAAGTATCCAGAGGCTATCGTATCTCAGAGCTATGAAGCAGATGTTGATCACTACAATGAAGCTATGGAAAGACTACGAAAGAAACCTAGCATTAGAAAGTATAAGAAACCATTTTGGATTGGATTCGAGGGAAACCATGAGAACAGAATTAAAAGAGCAATCGCCCATGACCCTAGACTACAGGGAGAAAAGTATGGGATATCCTTTGGGCATCTTCAAACGGATAACTGGTTCGATGAATACCATGAGTATCAACACTCAGCACCTTCAATCGCTGACTACGATGGGATATCATATGCTCATTACTTTGCTAGTGGTAACTACGGCACAGCTATGTCTGGTACTCATCATGGTTACACCTTACTACAGAATAGAAACCATTCTTCTACCTGTGGTCATAGCCATAAACGTTCTATCTATTTTAAAGATTCTGCACACCCTAATTCAATTATCGGATTGGTTGCAGGATGTTTCAAAGGTGGGAGTGAAGACTGGGCAGGACAATCTAATTTAGAATGGTGGAAAGGTTGTGTCATCAAAAGAGAGATAAGAGATGGTGTATACGAACCAGAGTTTGTATCTCTTGATAGATTGCAAAAAGAATATGGTTGATTTAATAATTAGTTTGAATATAACTAGGGGTTCTGATTATGCTAAGATATGAAATCAAAATGACTATGGCTGTAGATCCTGATGCTAACTTTATAGAAGCAGACCTATCAGATATGCCTAGAGTTATTAATGAACTTGTATCATCAGCAATGTATGATATAGACGATGTTATTGTAGAGGAGTGTGAAGTAGAAGAATGTTAAATGAAACTGATTTAGAAGCGTGGGAATACTACAACGAAACTTATAAGAATAAAGATATGAGTTTGAACGAGTATCAGAATGCAGCAGCTAAGACTGCTGTGTATAAGACAGCACACCAGATACTTTACCCTGCACTTGGACTAGCAGGTGAAGCAGGAGAGGTAGCTAACAAAGTAAAGAAGATGTTACGTGACAATGACTTTGATCGTGATGCAATAGTAGCTGAGGTTGGTGATGTCCTATGGTATATTGCTGCTCTATCTAGAGATCTTAATGTTAGTCTTCAGGACATTGCATTAGGTAATATCGAGAAACTATACGGACGTAAAGAAAGAGGAACACTACAAGGAAGTGGGGATACAAGATGAAAGGTTTGATATGGCCTTTTCTTTTCTGTACTTTTGTTATATGTATTGTACCTGTGTTGTTAGTAGATAATGCAAAGTATTGTAAGCAAAGTATTGTACCATGTTATCCTTGGACTATCCCAGAATGACACCAAGAGAATCAGCAGAGACAGAAGCAAAGAAAACATTTGAAGAGTTTATATTGTGGACTAAGCGAGTACTGTACGTATCTACATCTTTCTTATTGATGGTTGTTGTAGGATGTAATAGTGGAGTAGAGACAGGTAAAGGTGCAACAGGTAGTAAGTATAATGGTGAGGTGTACGCACCTACAAATATGGGAGAAAATAAATGAGTAACTATTTACCAACGGACTATCAAAGTTTTATACACACCTCACGTTATGCACGTTGGCTAGAGGATGAAGGACGTAGAGAGTCTTGGCCTGAAACAGTAAACAGATACATATCTAATATTGTTCATACAAAAGTTGATGAGAAAACAACTAATGAAATAGAGCAAGCTATACTTGGGCTAGAGGTAATGCCTAGTATGAGATCAATGATGACTGCTGGCCCTGCTGCTGACAGAGATAATACCTGTATGTACAATTGTTCTTACCTACCAGTCGATGACCCTAAGTCCTTCGATGAAGCTATGTTTATTCTACTGTGTGGTACTGGTGTAGGCTTCAGTGTTGAGCGTCAGTTCGTACAAAAGCTACCAGATATACCTGACTTGTATGATAGCGACACAATGATAGTAGTTAGAGACAGTAAAGAAGGTTGGGCTAAAGCATTCAGACAACTACTAGCATTGCTGTGGGCAGGAGAGATACCTAAGTGGGATGTATCAGCAGTACGCCCTGCAGGTTCTAGGCTTAAAACATTTGGTGGTAGAGCCAGTGGCCCTGCTCCTTTGATTGATCTGTTTAACTTCTCTATAAAGATATTCAAGGATGCACAAGGGCGTAAGCTATCGTCAGTAGAGTGCCATGATATTATGTGTAAGATTGGTGAGGTAGTAGTTGTAGGTGGTGTCCGTAGGTCAGCTATGATCTCTTTGTCTAACCTGAGTGATGATCGTATGCGTCATGCTAAGTCAGGCAAGTGGTGGGATAACGAACCGCAACGTGCATTAGCTAATAACTCTGTGTCTTATACAGAGAAACCAGATGCTATATCTTTTATGAGAGAATGGATGGCATTAGTAGAGTCAGGGAGTGGTGAACGTGGGATATTCAATCGTGAAGCTAGTAAGAAGCAAGCTGCAAAGTATGGTAGGCGTGACCCTAACTATGAGTTTGGTACTAACCCCTGTTCAGAAATTATTTTACGGCCTTACCAGTTCTGCAATCTCACTGAGGTTGTGGTTAGAGTTACAGATACATATGATGATCTGGCACGTAAAGTTAAGTTGGCAACAATTCTTGGAACTATTCAGGCTACCTTCACTAAGTTTCCATATCTGCGAAAAGTGTGGCAACGAAATACCGAAGAAGAACGACTGTTGGGTGTGTCGCTCACTGGAATAATGGACAACCCATTAATGACTACAAAGAATAAAGGATTAGAAAAGACACTTGCAAACCTACGTTCTGTTGCAGAGGAGACTAACCGTAAGTATGCTGACATACTTGGTATAGCTCAGTCTGTCTCTATAACTTGTGTCAAACCTTCGGGAACAGTCAGCCAACTTGTGGACTCTAGTTCTGGGATTCACTCTAGGCATTCTCCTTACTATGTTAGAACAGTAAGAGGTGACAACAGAGATCCTCTAACACAGTTTATGATGGGCCAAGGAATACCTAGTGAGCCTTGTGTTATGAAGGGAGATACTACAACTGTATTTAGTTTTCCAATCAAAGCACCTAAAGGTTCAGTTGTTACCTCAGATCAAACTGCAATCGAACAACTAGAGATGTGGTTAATCTATCAGCGTAACTGGTGTGAACATAAACCAAGTGTTACGATCAATGTTAAAAAGAATGAATGGTTTGAAGTAGGAGCTTTTGTTTATGATTACTTCGATGAAATGTCAGGGGTATCTTTCCTACCATACGAAGAGCACACGTATCAGCAAGCACCTTACCAAGACTGTACTAATGAAAAGTACAAAGAACTACTAAAACAAATGCCAAAGAAGATCGACTGGTCTAGGCTTGGTGAGTACGAACAAGAAGATAACACTGTAGCTATGCAGACAATGGCTTGCTCTGGAGATGTTTGTGAAGTTGTAGATATAGGTTAGGGTTGACTATTATTTAAAAAGGAAGTATCATTATGAGTAATACTTGTGAACATTGTGGATACTTACTAGACGATGATGATTACTGTTATGAGTGTGAACAGAGGCATAAAGACATTACTAATTTAATAGACTTAGCAGGGAGAAAAGAGATAATGGAAAAGAAGAAGTACGACTCAGTAGAAAAACCTATACACTACAATGCAGGTGGTATCGAAGCTATTGATGCTATCCTGGCTGCAACAAATGATTTAAGTGAAGGGTATCTACAAGGTAACATTCTTAAGTATGTATGGAGATACAGATATAAAAATGGTATAGAAGATTTAAAGAAAGCACGTTGGTATTTAAATAAGTTAATTGAAATCAATGAACATAAATAAAAAAAGAAAAACCCTTGAGCAAGAAGCCCAAGAGTTCCTAATGAAAGACAAAGAGATTATTCCCCAAGGGTCTATAAAGCTTGGGGATTACTTTGCTGGATGCGCTCTGTCTGGTTTGATTGCATCTGGCAAGTACCTACGATCTGACGAGATTGTGGATGAAGCTTACAAGTATCGAGACAGGATGCTTAAAGCCAATAAATAATAACACTCCCACAAACTAAACCCCTAGCTGATCACTAGGGGTTTTTCTTTTAGTAAGGTTGGCTTGGTTGTATTTGATTTACAGCAGTCAGAAGTCTTAACCTTCTGTCTATTTCCTGCCCAACATTATCAGAAGAGGATATCATATCGTCTGCACTTTTGTATCCCATCCTAGTAGCAGCAGCATCAAAGACATCTGCTCCTTCTCTATTCCTAATTATAACGTAATTGTTTCTTATAAAACCTCTAGCCTGTACTGGTTTAGTAGCTATGTAAGCATCAAACATATTTTCTAAACGTTCACTTTCTTGATTTATACGTTTCTTAATCCATCCCTCTAGTAAATCTTTTTTTTCTTCAGAAGATATGCTTGGTTCGACTACAATCTCATCGTATGTCATACTACCAAATCTTTTAGATGCAGGAGCATTCTTGCGCCAGTCTGCAAACTCTGTAGATAAACTTGGTTCGTTAGTAGCAGCATTACCTCTAGCCAATCTTTTCCTTAGTACAAAATCAAGACTAGCGTTAGGCACAGTTCTCTTATTATAAATCTGATACTCTTTTAACTGCATCTTATTCATCTCTTCTTCAAGACCAGTTAGTGGTGGCTCATCAGAAGAACCAAATATTTGTTTTAACACTGGGTTCACTGTACCAATAGCTACTGGATTAGAAAACCTGTAGTATTGTATATCATTCTCACCGTTGAATGACTGAGTGTACTGAAGAAAATCAGTATCCATCAACATACGAGTAGACTGACCAACAATAACACCTGAAGTTGAGAACTTAGTTCCTTTTGTACTAATGTCAGATGTTATAGCTAAGTCACGAGTAAAGGCAGAGCCAGCAGCATCTGGATTAAGTTGTCCTAACATATCTCTAGCTATCGTCTGAGGGTATGTAAAGGTAGACACTACCTTACCAAACTCTTTTTCGAATGATTCTGAGTTACCTGTCTTAGCGTAGTCAAGTAGTGCTGAACCCACAGCTATATCAAAACTAAATTCTGGAATACCACCTAGTATTTCTAGAACTTCTTTCTGTTTAAGTTCTGCTGGAAGTCCGTTCTCTTTGCGCCAAGTGTAATCACCTATGTACATATGAAGAAGTGCAGGACCAAGGTACTGCTTCATGTCTTCTGTCATACCTTCTGAATTAACAATAGTATTTCTTAAGGTAGCGTAGTCAGACTCACCTTGTCTTAACTGTGCTGCTTGGTAACCACCGAAGATCATCATAGCACCAGTCATCTGTCGAGCATACCTTAGAGATGCGTCCTCTGTCTTAGAGACTATGTTTGTTCTCTGTAATAACTCACCAACGACAGGTGTATACTCAGCTACCATTTGTAGATGGTTACCTACGTACCTTGGAAAGGGAACACCAAGACCTTCTGATATCATAAAAGGTAGTCTTCTGTTTAAGTCCACTAATCCTTTTGTTGCTTTACCTAAAGCAGAATCATCATCCCTAAATGTTCTTTGCATAGTAAATCGGTTAGCATCTTCTATAGACTTATCAAGACTAATATTTTCTGGAAGATCATCAAGACTTTTGTTAGTTTTTAACCAGTCTGCTAGAGTAGTATTATACTTTTCTCTAAACTGTCTGTCTAGAGATCCATAAAACATACCTTCTTTAAGAACACTATCAGTTGCTGTGTTAAAAGTATTAACAAAGCGACCTGACTTAGCCATAATACTTTGACCTTCAAGACCAACATCAACACGCATCGAGTCATTAAACAAACGCTTGTACTGCTCACCACCCTCTTCGAAAAGTATTTCTCTTATCACTGAGGCTTCTGCTTTATTAAAACTGTACCCTCTTAGAATAGCTGTCATTCTAGGTAAGAAATCTTTTACATCTACCATGTCACCTTCAGTTATAGCTCTGTACAAAGCTCTGTTTGTTTGATCTACAATGTCTGTAGCTATAAGTATACCTGAGTTTCTCATGTTTCTCATAGTTGTTACAGGCTGAGATGTCATGAACGATATACGCATAGCATCTAAGTCTTGAAAGAAACCAGTAATCTTACCCTTCTTTGATCCTCTTTTAATAGCTTCTTTACCTATCATTACCATCTCATCAGATGACATAGATGAAGCTCCCTTTTCAAAGAGAGTATCAAGACCTGCTAGATTAGCACCTCTCTTGACAGCACTAGCAAAGCCAAGAGTTTGACCTGCCCTGGAAACTTCTGATAAGTATATCAATGAGAACTCATCTTTAGAAAGTCCATAGTTAGTTCTAACTTCTTTTAGTAAATCAAATACTTCACCTGTCTCATCATTTCTTATAGCGTCTGCAATACCTTGGGTAATACGCTCATTGTCTTTTATGTCTAGCCTATCTGATTTCATTAGATCTATACTAGCTGCTGCAACTCTTCTCATAGTATCTGATGATAGACCAGACTCAAAGATAGCATCTGTCTTAGGATCTGACATAGCTTTTAGGAGAGCTTTACCTTTTGCTACTCTTTCAGGATCTAACTTACCTTTTAACCCAGCACCTTTAACCCCTGCTCTAGCTGACATAACTTCCTCTAGATCAGACACTCTAGCCAGAGCAGCTTTCTTTTGTTTTGCTGTAGCTTTTGTAATAGTTAAGATAGCCTTTTTAGATTTAGCTTCTCTCTCACCTTTGAGCTTATCCTTACGTTCAAGCAGCATGTCATCAGCTTTTTGTCTGTTAGCTCTACCAATTCTACCACCAATGTAACCTAAGCCAGCACCTAAAGCTCCCTCGGTAACACCACCAATAGTAGCATCAAACAGAAGGTCTTTGCCTGTGTACTCGTAACCGTCAATTACTCGCTGTCTAGTTTTACCTTGTGCTCCTGCCTGTACAGCAGCAATAGATGCACCAGTAACAGCACCAGTAGCAGCGTCCTTAAGAGCCTCTTGCTTTATGGTACGCTGTACGCCATTCTTAACAACATTCTTTTTAAGATGATCTCTTAGTCCGTACCTAACAGCTAACTGAGTAGCTTTAGTAGCAGCTTTAGCACCTATCTTTCCTAGACCAAAACTACCTAGACCAACGTAGGTAGATGGCGCAGAGAATATAGCTCCTGCAAAATCTCCAACGCTATCCCCAAAGCCTTGACCAGCAGACTCTGAGTTATCGTATGCTTGCATAAGTCTACCGAAAGCTTCTTTACCTAGCTCATTGTTGTCCTTGTTCTTTACATAGTTGAGATCTCGTACAGCCTCTACTTCATTCCAAGACTGGTATCGCATATGAGTTACAAAGTCTTTAGCTAAACCATCAAAGCCTCTCTCTAGCATATCTTCTTTGGAGTACTTATACCTACCCCCTGAAAAGAATTTTACTAGGTCAGCTTTAAAGTCAGCATCATCAATAAGAGATGTGAAGTCAGACTCTTCTGCTTTTTCTGTGTAGTCTACCATAGGTTAATTACCTAGATTATTCTTGTTAATTGTATCTTCATCAGATTGCTCAGACTGGTTGCCTTCACTACCTGGTGGTACAAGATTACTATTTCTTGGTGGTATTCCTTCAGGCGTTGAATTAGGATTAAAGTCAGATGGGTTTAGAGAGAAGTCATACTGAGTGGCTATCTGATCTAAAGTTGAACCACCTAATAAGAGAGAGTTTACTTTATTAGTAATGTCATCTGTTATATCTCCTATATCTACATCTAGGTATGGGTCTGATCTTCTCTCAGTATAATACTGAAGAGCTTTACTTACTATACGACCAGCAGCCATTGGATTAGTCCAGTTAAATATTGTTCTACCACCTTCATTAGACATTCCTCCAAAACCTAATAGAGGTGCTAATTGAGTCTCTATAAGTTTTTCTGCCTGTGCCTTTTTCTCAGGTCTAAACTCTGTAAGACTGATTAAGTTTAAACCAAATGGACCTACAGAAGGTAACCCTTCTCCACCAGATATATCACTTACTGATTGGGATACCAAACCTAATTCCTCAGAAGTAGTCGCAGAGAATATAGCATTTATTAATTTCTCAGCGGTCACTTCTTCAGCAGCCCCAGAGTCTATAGCATACTCCATAGCTTGTGCTAGTTTTTCTGGTGGTACATTTTCTAGAATAGCTTGAGACATTTTTAATACAGATTGTTTGTCAATTTGTTTACCATCAGCTTCTTGTATCTTTGTAAGACGTGTAAGAGTACCTTCCAATTGACCAGACATCTCAAGTGCTAATGCAGCCTTACGATCAAAGTGAAAACTAACAGCTTTATCTATTCTAGCTTCACTTTCTTTTCTTCCCTTTTTTATAGCTGTTAGTTTTGCAATACCACTTTCCATAAGATACTTCTGTTGTGCTAGGAGTATGTCAGCAGCTTGTTGCTTCTTTGCGTCCATCTCTTCACTGTATTCTTTAGCAGCACCAGCTAACATTTGTAGAGGCATTATAGCCATACTGTTATCCTCTCGACATTAAACCACGAGACTGTGGCTTTTCTTTTATTTCACTAGCTACATCTTCAACCTCTTCAGGTACATCTCCTGTAGTTTTCTGATCTACATCCATAGTAGGAGTTGCTTCTGAAAACTCTCCAAGCATTTCGTAACCTTCATCACGCTCACCTTCTGGTGTTTCATCCATTGCTTTCTTTAAGAGAAGGTTAATTCTTTTTCTTTTTTCTTCCTCAGCTAACTCAGTATTTTTAAAGTCTTCTTTGTAATCAATACCTGCCTGTTCAGCAGTTAACCTTAAGTACTTGTGAATAACAGGTGCAATGACAAGGCTAACATCTATGTTGTGTATACCCTTCATTACTGCTGTAGTAAGAGCAGCTTGAGTTGCATGTTTAATTGGTAGTCCAAACTCTAATGAAAATAATAAATTGTCTAATCTCTCAGGGTCAGATAGCTTACGCATATGCCAAAGCACTGCGTCATTAGGATCTGTAATCTCAGGTGCTCTTTCATACAGAGCATTACGTGGAGTTTTAGTTAAAGACTGTCCAGGAATAGGTCCGTCCATTACGCTTCACCTCTAAATTGTTTTATAGCTTTTAAATATTTTGGTACGAAAGGCATCACATGTTCTTTACCTTTAGAAAGACCATTCTTTGCTAAACTAATTCCATCATGGTGGAGAGCATAAACATACTCATTTCCATAACCTTTTTTCTTAGCAGTCTCAAAGTTATCAAGGGTATGATCTACAAGAGCTTGAACCTGAATGTCTACATCCCATCTGTTTTCATTTGTGATACCGTAGTTAGAACCTGTACCATTTATAAACTGACCAACGCCTGAGGCACTTGAGGACTTCGCTGCTGCATCAGGATTAAAACCTGACTCATACCTAGCGATAGCTAATGTATAAGCAATCTCATAGTCAGTCATACCCATCTGACCACCAACTTCAATAATTTTATTTACTACTGTTTGCTGTACTTCAAGAGATGCATCACCAGCTTTTCGTGAGTTACCTCTTATACCATCCTCTATAATATCAACATTAAAGTAAGATTGTTCTGCAGGTTCTCCCTCTTGAACACCCTTCTTACCATACAATTCCTCTGTTAGTTTAAAAGGATCGTAGTCTTCATTTAATTTATTTTTTGCTTTCTCTATTGCTTGTTCTTTTGCTTTATCTTCTTCAGTAGAAAACAACTCCATCCAAGGTGACATACTATCTGTTTCTGATTTTAAAGTATTCCTAGCAAATATACGTTTAACACCTTTAGCACTAGAATCCATGTCACTAGTTATTTCTGCAGAACGTTGACCACTCATACCTAACATTTCTGCAGTTCTTTGTCTAGAACCAAGACCAGCCTTACTTCCTGTTTGAACACTCTGTTCCTGCTTTGGTAAACGTTCTAACTCATTTAATTTTTTGAGGTGATTAAAAGACATTAAAGTATTCCTTACAACTTATCAAACAACCATTTAAAGAAAGCACCACCAATCTCTTGGTTAGCTCCTATTTCTCCTTGTAACTTAGCAGCATCGAGTGAAGCATCAGCAGCTAGTTTTGCTAGTACAATAGCACTAGATCTATCTTGATCGTTTTGATAAGAGTTAAACACGTAGTCCATTTCATCACGTTCACGCTGCCAGATCTCATCTAGTTCTGCTTGAGATAAAGCATTCTGTTCTTTTGCTACGTACATAGCCTCTTCATTAGCTGTAGCTTGATTCAAGGTAGCTGCTGTCTGTCTCCACTTAGCGTTGGCCTGTGCAACAACTAAACTGTTAGTAACCATGAACTGTTTAAAGGCATTGTCTTGTGCTACATTAAATTGTCTAGTTGCATTGACAGCATTCGTATCAAACTGTTTCATAGCGTTGGTCTGATCTGTATTAAACTTAGCTACGTTTGTTTGAAGGTCTGCAAAGAATTGATTAGTCTGGTTTTCAGAAGCAGAGTTAAACTGAGCAGCAGCATTTTCTGCAGCCTGATCAGTTAGTATTGATTGTATGTTCTGCTGTGACTTGAACATAGCTACCTGTTGTTCATTATTTAAGTTAGTCATTTCCATATTAAGAAAAGCCTGAGCATTCTGTACAGAAGCCTGTTGTCTATTATTTAGATTAGCCATGTCTAGTTGTGACAATGCAGCAGCCTCTGCCATAACCATAGCTTGATCATTACTTAAGTTTGCTAAGTTCATCGTGTTAGATGCACGAGAGTTTTCCAAAGCTACCTGCTGTTCAGCAGTGAAGTTCATGTTAGCTATATCACTTACCTTAGATGCGTTAGCTACACGAGACTGAAACTGTTGGTCAAACTCTTGACCCATAAACTCAGCACGTTGTTGTGCTGCAAGCATAGCACGTTGTTGTCTGTTTGACAAGTTCTGAGATTCAAATTGTGCTTGAGTAGATGCATCAGCTTGAGCAATAGGTAATGCTGATTCCATAGCTGCCTGTACAACAGCCTGTCCTGCTAGGCTAGATGCACCAAGACCTCTTGCAGCCATAGCACTAGTAGCTGCTCTCATAGCACCAGCAGCCCATGCAGGTGTCTTACCACCATCAAAGTCTGTCATCAACCCATCGAGTTGACCTTGTACTGTAGCCTGTTTGGTAGGGGTAGCTTGTGCAGCCTGGATTTGCTCTGTAAACTGTGCAGCTTTAGCAGCATCTGCAGCACCAGAGATAAGCTCACCTGATTGTATCTGTCTTTGCACAGGGTTTTGCATCATAGTTGCAGCACCTTGAGCAGCTTGTAATCCAGAAACTGCTGACTGGTTTTGTTGTGCTGCTGAGACTTGAGCCTGTTGTGTTACTTGACCTTGTTGAGCCTGTAATGTTCCTAGCTGTTGTCCTACTTGTTTCTGTGTTGTACCAGCTTGCATTTGAGAAGTTAAAGGTGTAGTAGGAGAAGCAGTTTGTGCGGCTGTTCCTGCCTGTGCTGCTGTAGCTGTAGTAGCAGACTGAGCTTTTGGTTGTGCTATTGTCTGAGTAGCATCGGGCTTAAGCATAGCCATTTTAGGTTTAGCTACTGTAACACCTGAAGCTTTTGTTACACCACCAACAGCCATACCAGTTGCTCCACCTGCAGCCATTCTTTGTATCTTTTTTGCTTCATTCGCTAACTTTAATACAAGAGATTC
>Ga0181391_1000332_pt1 | contig 14094 bp, 21 predicted proteins | sample 14SPOviralmetaG_FD_130080 | JGI IMG/M metagenome (GOLD analysis project Ga0181391, IMG submission 130080) | Marine viral communities from the oligotrophic San Pedro Time Series (SPOT) site, San Pedro Channel, CA, USA - 14 SPOT_SRF_2010-08-11 | ecosystem: Environmental > Aquatic > Marine > Strait...
AATTTGAGACAAAAGCGACAAATGATAAAAAAAGATTAAATTAATTTAAATGAACAAGTGTTCAATAAATAGCTACGATTTACAGGTAGTTTAACGTTAAACTAGTTTTGTATTTTCGTTTAATGTTAAACTAAATATAAACGTGATCACAAATCTAGGGGTATACTTATGTGATCACAAATAGGGGGGTGTAGTTGTACATAAAGACACTGTTTTGTGATCACAAACTGTAGAATGTTACATTATAACACTGCAATAATGGTATTCTTAATAGTATATTGTGTAAAATACTTAATAAATACAGTAAGTTATACGACAAATAGATACTTTTTTTGTTTGGTGACCTAGTGTTATGTTATAACATTGCATACCGGTATGGGCCACTGGGGGTAGCCCAGTACATATATACCCAGAATGACAGAAATTAGTAAAATTAGGTTGTTAACCACATTATTTAAAACCTGTTACAATTGAAACAATTTGTGTATAGACTGTAACATGTTGTAACATAGTGTGTATAAAATAATACTTGACAGCGGGGGCATTATGAGATATAATTATGTATACATAACGTATTACTTAAAGCTTAACTTAACTCTATTATTACTAATATAATTAAAGTTAATAGATACTAAGAGTTAAACTTAAAGTATTACTTAAAGTACTGACACAGATCTAAACTTTTTTCTGTCGTATCAATAAAAGTACTTGCTTTTCCTAAAACTTAAAGTATAACTAGCAATGTCTAAAAGAAAAATGTATGCTTCGGATTCCGTTATAGAGGAATTTTATAAAGCACTAGCTGATAACAACGAAGCTCAACTACGAAGAGTACATATACCACGTTCAGACGTATTCTATGTACGAGAAGCTATCCGTCAAGATACAGGTGTTAAGTATACTCTAGATAGAGTAGAACGTGCTATGTATTTAGAGGGTCATCTTAATAGGCACGATGTGTTAGACCCCCAGAGAAAAAGAGATTGGGAATAAAGTGGCTAAAATTTTTAAAGATAGGTACAAAGCCTTGTCAGCTGCAGAACGTTCAGGGGAAGATCAACTATTAAAAACTGACTACGGATTAAAAATAGTACAACCTGATGGTGTAAGTTATTTTTTAAAATCAAATAAAACAAAGCCAAAACTTGTTAAGAAAAACAGGGGTGGTTTAATTAAGGCAGGTCACACTGATCTTAGAAAAAACGGATTGTTTAACTAATGGTAGAAGAATATGACTTAGATAAAAACGGTAAGCTAGATGCTGAAGAGCGTGAGATCTATTTAGAAGATAGACGTAGAAAGATGGAAGATGAAGATGCCAAGCGTGATGCCCAACGCAACATGACTTGGTTTGCTTTATCTGGAATGGTACTCTACCCTATGGGTATCTTCTTATGTACACTTATTGGAATGGATACAGCAGCAATGTTAATAGCAGATATTGCTAACATCTATGTCGTATCTGTCTCAGCACTTGTCGGTGCATACTTTGGCTTTACAGCAATGGGGAATAAGAAATGATACAAGGTTTGATTGGACCTATAGCTAGTCTGGCAGGTACTTGGCTTAATGGCAAGGTAGAACAGAAAGCTGCACAGAATAAAGTAAAGGTAGCTAAGGCAGAGGCAGAAGCACAGATAATGCTTTCAGCTGCTACCAGTGAAGCTGAGTGGGATCGCATTATGGCGAAAGCATCAGCTAACTCGTGGAAAGACGAGTGGCTAACAATTTTATTTTCAATACCACTAATCCTAGCATTCTGCGGAGATTGGGGTAGACAGATAGTAGCAGATGGCTTTACTGCTTTGGAAGTTATGCCAAGCTACTACCAATACACATTAGGCGTAATCGTATCTGCATCTTTTGGTGTAAGAGCAGCTACCAAGTTTTTTAGGAAATAGACATGGCATTTAAATTAAGTAGACGTAGTCTTGATAGACTAGAAGGTGTTGACGAAAGAATGGTAGCAGTTGTTAAACATGCTATCACAGCTACTGATACAGACTTCGGAGTTATCCAAGGTATGAGAACTGTAGAACAACAAAAAGAGTTGGTGGCAAAAGGTGCAAGTCAGACTATGAAGAGTAAGCACCTAGAGGGACTAGCCGTGGATCTTATGGCCTATATTAATGGTCGTGGCTCTTGGGAGCTAAACTTGTATGATGACTTAGCTGACGCTATGAAAGAAGGTGCAAGCTTTGTCGGATGTAAAGTTCGTTGGGGTGCAGCTTGGCATATAGATTCTATCGGTGACTACGAGGGATCTATGGAAGATGCAATGAATGAATATATTGATCTACGTAGGTCTCAGGGACGTAGACCTTTTATTGATGGACCACATTTTGAATTGATGGTATAGAGATGGCAACAACCAAAGACGTAGAACGTCTACCTAGTGGCAAATTAAAATATCGGGGTGAAACATTTCCGGGTTATAATAAACCAAAGAAAACTCCCGGTGGATCTAAGAAGTCTGCTGTCCTTGCTAAGAAAGGCAAGGAGGTAAAGATTGTTCGTTTTGGTGATCCCAACATGAGCATTAAGAAAGACCAACCAGCTAGACGTAAAAGCTTTAGGGCAAGACATAACTGTGATACAGCAACTGACAAGTTTACTGCACGGTACTGGTCTTGTAGAGCTTGGTGATGTGGGTAGCCGTATTATTAGTTTGTACAAATCCATCAGCATTATCTTGTCAGGTTGTAGCAAAGCCAGAACCTTTCTATACAGAGCAAGCCTGTAAAGAAGAAACTATTATGGTAACTAATGACTTAGTATCAAAGGGTATGTACGCAATGCCAACATGCGTTAAAATCGGAACAAATTTATAGGAGTATAAAATGAAGAAATTATTATTAGCAACTACATTAGTTGCAGGAACATCAGTGTCGGCTATGGATATTGGTTATGGATTATCTGTCGGTGCTACTACAGACATGAGTTATACAACAGGAAAAGAAACATGGGAACTGGATGTTACACCTAAACTAAGTATGGGTGCATACGGAACTACTCTTTCTGCTGAAACAACTGTAGATGTATTAGACATTAACAACGGTGACATCTTTACCGGTGTAGACTGGAAAGCTGAGTATGCTTGGAAAGGTCTAACAACCTACACAGAAGTATCGTCAGATGCAGACTTTGAATTTGGTGATATTACAATGGGTGTAAAGTTTTCATTTTAATTAGGAGTTCCTAATGGCTGTAAAGAAAAGTAAAGTAAATGCTGCTGGTAACTACACCAAACCGACTATGCGTAAAAACCTCGTTGCCAAAGTTAAAGCCGGTGGCAAAGGCGGATCACCCGGACAATGGTCGGCACGAAAAGCCCAGATGGTTGCAAAACAATACAAAGCAAAAGGAGGAGGATACAGATGAGAAGGTATTTAAAAAGACTATGGTGTGCCTTAATAAATCGTAAATGTAATCCAGAGTGTGAGTGCTGCTAGGTGGCACTTTCTAAATCACAAAAAAGCCTGAAGTCTTGGACAAAACAAAAGTGGAGAACCAAAAGTGGTAAGCCATCTACGCAAGGGTCTAAGGCTACTGGTGAACGTTACCTACCTTCTTCGGCTATTAAGTCTCTTAGTGCTAGTGAGTACGCAGCCACTTCTAGAGCAAAACGAAAAGGCACTAAGGCAGGTAAGCAGCATGTGGCTCAACCTAAGAAAATTGCAAAGAAAACGAAGTCCCACAGATAAATGCCTTATTTAACAAGTAGCATTCCTCACTTTAAAGCGTGGGTTAGAAGAGAGTATACAAAAAACTTAGAGGAGTATCATGGAGAGTTCCTACATTGCATGGTCATTGGTGTCACTACTATGCCAAACAGGACTCTCAGCTTTCAAGTTATTTTTACAGGCTGCGAGTCTGATGATAGTGATAGCCCCAATATACATGGTGGTGCGATGTGGGCTAGGTTACCTCTTGTAGCACTTGTAGCAGATACACCGTTAGAAGAATGGCCTGAACAATTACCACCTTATTTAGCACAACCTTGGGATTGTATGTCGCACCACCACAGTGTGTATAAGTTAGAAAGAGCAACTCCAGCTCCTTGGATAGCCAAGGTAGACGGAGAGTTCTACCCAGCTAAATATTATTTTACAGTAGACTACACAGACAGTGAAGTTGCTGACGATCCAGCCCAACATAAACAGTCTCACGTATTAGAGTTGTTAGATGCTGGTAACTATACTGGTAACATTGTTGCGTTGCCCAATAACAGAGTGAGAGTAACTCACCCAGCTTGGTTTGAAACAGGAGAAGGTGCTCCAGACTTTAAACCTAATCAACATACATACAACTCGAAAGAACACGTAGACTATGTTTGGGATACGCAACGAGTGTTTAACAATTTATATAGTGAGGAAGAATCATGAACATGAAGAAAAAAGGATACGCTGCTGGCGGTCTTAAAATGGTAGAAAAGGGTGGAAAGAAAGTTCCATTCTATGCTGCTGACGGTAAAGGTAAAATGAACAAAGGCGGTATGAGCATGAAGAAAAAAGGTTATGCTAAAGGTGGTGCTGGAATGAAAAAGAAGGCATACGCTAAAGGTGGTAAGGTTGCCATGTATAACCAAGGCGGCATGGTTAAGTCTACAGGTACAATGAATACTGGCGTTAAGACTGCCAAGAACACTTACAAGTAAGGAACAACAACATGGCTATGTCACTTCGTACATATTTAAATAATCAGATAAAAGAAAAAGGTTCTAGCCTTACTAAAGAAAAAGCTAAGGCTGGTAAATACAAAAGTATTGCTGCAGCTAAAAAAGCTGGTGCACTTTACTATACTAATAAAGATGGTAAAGTAATGGCAGCTGTTTATGCAGAAGATCTAAAGAAAGCTGCACCTAAAAAACTCGGTGCAGGTACACAACCAAAAGTTACAGCTAGAACTCTTAGCAGTGTTAAAGGTGGTCGTGGTGATAATAAAAATGAAGTTCTAATAAGACGTGCTGAAATTGCAATCTCTGCTGGAACTGAACCTAAAAAATCACCTAAAGTTAAACCTAAGTCTAGACCTACAATAACACAGTTAAAAGCAGAGCAGAGAAAACTTCGAACAAAGATAGCTAATGCTAGACAAAAAGGTAAAGATGATAAAGCTGCATCAGCTAGAATCAAACAACTTACCACTATGATTAATAAGTTAAAGTAAGCTAGATGGCTATAGTTTCGACAGCTAAGTATTTTACTAAGGCAAAAGATTTATCTACTACATCGGGTGGGGCAAGCGGTGACGTGATATACACTTGCCCTAACAATTTTATTTCGTTAATAAAGTTTTTACATGTATCCAGTGGTGCATCTTCTACAAAGAAGTATAGTGTTCAATGGTATGAAGCTGCAACTACAACATATCATTTTATTATGGATGAGCACAGTGTTGCAGGTCACGGTATTGAAGAAGTTATTGAGGGAGGAGCATTTCTTGCACTAGCTGCAGGTGATAAGATTATAGGATTCGAAGAAGGCGGCTCTGACTTTCATGTAATACTATCTGGTGAAGAACACTATCAACCAACTTAATGCATAACGGGGTTGCATTATTATCTATAGTATGTTATAACTAATTGAATATAACTACTCCTGCCTAGTTAGGGCTAACATTTAAAGGAGTAGAAAATGTTTAAAGCATATTGTGACCGAATCTTAAAAGCAATCCAAGTATCCCAACAAAGACGAGCAGACTATCAAACACTGATGAACCTAACTGATCGTGAACTTAAGGATCTAGGAATTGGTAAGTCCGAGATAAGAGAAAAAATTTATGGCGAAAGAACTTACTGAAAAACAACAAGCATTTTTAAACGCATTGTTTAATGAAGCTAGAGGCAATCCTGTTCAAGCTAAGAAACTTGCAGGATATGCCGATGGCGTGTCTACAACTTCTGTAATGGCCCCACTAAAGGAGCAGATTGCAGAAAAAACTAGAGATTTTATTGCAACAAGTGGACCAACAGCTGTGTGGTCTATGATGCATGTACTAGAAAACCCCACCGACTTGGGCAATAAAGAGAAAATGGCAGCAGCTAAAGACTTTCTAGACCGAGCTGGCTTTGTAAAAACAGAAAAAGTCGAAGTAAGATCGGAAAGTCCTTTGTTTATTTTGCCACCGAAAGCAGATGAAGACTAAAACTTGGCAGTTACCTAAGCCTGAGAAGGTAGATAACGAATATGAGTGGGTTCCAGTAGTAAGAATTGGTAGAACTATACCCTTTGGCTACAAACAAGACCCAGAAGATGCAGATATTCTACTGCCAATACCAGAAGAACTAGAACTTTTTGAAGAAGCTAAGAAACATTTAAAGAGATATAGTTATAGAGAGGTATCTGCTTGGTTAAGTACAACCTCTGGTAGAATGATCTCCCATGTAGGCTTATTTAAAAGGGTAAAACTTGAACAAAGACGTAAGAACGCAGCTTCAGTCCAAGATTTCTATGCCCAAAGGTACAAAGCGGCAGCAGAAAAGGCGGAGAAGCTCGAAAAAGAAAGAATTGGTGCAAGACGTAGAGTTGAAACCAACGACTCCGATCAGCACACCGGATATTGAAGTAGAACAGGTACAAAGAGAAATAATCTTTGAACCAAACCCCGGTCCACAGACAGACTTTCTAGCTTCAACAGAGCAGGAAGTCTTATATGGAGGATCTGCAGGTGGTGGTAAGTCATATGCAATGATAGCCGACCCTGTTAGGTACTTAAATAATCCAAATGCTCGTATGCTTCTGGTACGTAGAAGCACTGAAGAGCTAAGAGAACTTATCTCTGTATCTAAGCAACTATACCCCAAAGCAATTCCGGGTATAAAGTTTATGGAAAGAGATAAGACTTGGGTAGCCCCTAGTGGAGCTACACTCTGGATGTCATACCTTGACCGTGACGATGACGTTATGAGATATCAGGGACAGGCATTTAACTGGATTGGTTTTGACGAATTAACGCAATGGCCTACACCCTATCCTTGGAACTATATGAGGTCACGTCTTCGTACAACCAAAGCTAGTGGGCTACCTTTATATATGAGAGCAACTAGTAACCCCGGTGGTCCGGGCCATCAGTGGGTTAAGAAAACTTTTATAGATCCAGAGACACCTAATAAACCTTTCTGGGCTACAGACACGGATACTGGTGAGATTATCTGCTGGCCTAAAGGTCACACTAAAGAAGATGAGCCGTTATTTAAACGTAGGTTTATACCTGCTAACTTATTTGACAACCCTTATCTATCAGATGATGGAATGTACGAAGCTAATCTTCTGTCGTTACCAGAACACCAACGTAGACAGTTACTAGAAGGTGACTGGGATATAAACGAAGGGGCAGCATTCCCAGAGTTTAATCGAAAGATTCATGTTGTAGAACCTTTTGATATTCCAAACAGCTGGCCTAGATTTAGGGCATGTGACTATGGTTATGGTTCTTACACTGGAGTTGTATGGATAGCAGTTGCACCTGACGAACAACTAATAGTATATCGTGAAATGTATGTCAGTAAAGTTCTTGCAACAGATTTAGCTGATTTAATTTTACAAACAGAGTCAGAAGAAAAAATACGTTACGGTGTTCTTGACTCTTCACTATGGCACAAACGTGGTGACACTGGTCCAAGTCTGGCAGAACAAATGATTGTTCGTGGTTGCAGATGGAGACCTGCAGATAGATCAAAAGGATCTCGTGTCTCAGGTAAGAATGAAATACACAGAAGACTACAGGTAGATGAGTTTACAGAACAACCCAGAATGGTAATATTTAATAACTGTAAAAATTTAATTTCGCAACTACCGGCTATACCTTTAGATAAAAATAATCCAGAGGATGTAGATACAAAATCAGAAGACCACCTTTACGATGCTTTAAGGTATGGTGTTATGACAAGACCGAAGAGTAGTTTGTTTGATTATACACCTGTTTCAAACACAGGGTTTCAAGCAAGCGATGCAACTTTTGGATACTGATATGTTAGTAACTTGTCCTAAGTGTTCAATAATTTATAACACGGATAAGTTTGATAGTTGTCCTAAATGTCAAGAACAATACGATTTTGATAACGGACCTTGGAAGGTAAAATAATGGCAGAAGAAGACGAAACTTTTGAAAACGAAATGGCAATGGACTCTATAGAAAGTCAAGCTGTTGAAGATATGGATAAAGAAACATACTCAGATCCTTTATCAGGAACCATTGTAGGCTTAGTTCAAGATCGTTATAGTAAAGCTTCTACAGCTCGTGAGACAGAAGAGCAACGTTGGGTAAAAGCTTATCGTAACTATCGTGGTTTATACGGACCAGATGTTCAATTTACTTCCACAGAAAAATCTCAAGTATTTGTTAAGGTTACAAAAACAAAAGTACTTGCAGCTTATGGTCAGATTGTAGAAGTTCTTTTTGGAAACAACAAGTTTCCTATATCTATAGACCCAACAACTTTACCAGAGGGTGCAGCTGAGTCTGTACACTTTGAGTCTAATGATCAGATGGATGAAGCCAAACAACAGTTTGCCCCAGAAGATACAAAACTTAGACCCGGTGAAACTATCGTAGATTTAACTGAGCGTTTAGCTAGTATGGAACAAAAGCTAACACCAGTCGTAGATAAGCTAGAAGAGGGTGAAGGTAAAACACCCACAGAAATTACTATACATCCAGCAATGATCTCAGCTAAAAAGATGGAAAAGAAAATCCATGATCAGCTAGAAGAGTCCGGTGCAAAAAAACAATTACGAGTTGCAGCTTTTGAAACTGCATTGTTTGGCACAGGAATTATGAAAGGTCCGTTTGCTGTAGACAAAGAATATTCTAATTGGAATGATGAAGGTGAATACGCACCTACGTTTAAAACAGTCCCACAAACTTCTTCTGTATCTATCTGGAACTTCTATCCAGACCCAGATGCAGCTAATATGGACGAGGCCGAGTACGTAGTAGAAAGACACAAGATGTCTAGATCTCAAATACGTTCTCTAAAGAATCGTCCTTTCTTCCGTGCAAATGCCATCGACACTTCAATATCTATGGGTGAGTCTTATACCAAGGAGTGGTGGGAGCAAGTCATGGAAGATGATGCTCAGGAATCTAGATCCGAAAGGTTTGAAGTTCTTGAGTTTTGGGGGAACGTTGATACTGATGTCTTAGAAGGACATGATGTAGACATTCCAGATGAACTAAAAGATATGGAGCAAGTCTCTGTAAACATTTGGACATGTAATGGTCAAGTCCTAAGACTTGTCATGAATCCGTTCACCCCATCTATTATACCTTACTATGCAGTTCCATATGAGGTAAACCCATACAATATGTTTGGCGTTGGTCTAGCAGAAAACATGGACGATACCCAAACACTAATGAATGGTTTTATGCGTATGGCAGTTGATAACGCTGCACTGTCGGGTAACATGCTCATCGAGGTTGATGAGACAAACCTAACTCCGGGTCAAGACTTGTCAGTATATCCCGGCAAGGTCTTCCGCAGACAGGGCGGTGCTCCGGGTCAGGCAATCTTTGGAACTAAGTTTCCTAATGTATCAAATGAAAACATGCAGATGTTTGATAAAGCGAGGGTACTAGCAGATGAGTCTACAGGTTTCCCATCTTTTGCACATGGTCAAACAGGAGTTCAAGGAGTGGGGCGTACTGCTTCTGGAATCAGTATGCTTATGTCTGCTGCTAACGGCAGCATACGTAACGTTATCAAAAATGTGGATGATTATTTACTAGCACCGATAGCAAAATCATTCTATCACTTTAACATGCAGTTTGACTTTGATCCACAGATTAAAGGTGACTTAGATGTAAAGGCTCGTGGTACTGAATCACTGATGGCTAATGAAGTACGTAGCCAGAGACTGATGCAGTTCCTACAAGTTGTACAGAATCCAGTACTAGCACCGTTTGCTAAGATGGATTATATCATTCGTGAGATTGCTAAGTCTATGGATCTTGATCCAGATAAACTAACTAACTCTATGTCTGATGCTGCAGTACAAGCAGAGATACTTAAAAAGTTTCAAGAAGCAAACCCACCACCCCAACAACAACCACAAGTTGGACCTGATGGACAGCCAATAGCTCCACAGGGGCAAGGAGCGCCTCCACAAGTACAGGATACCGCTGGAGGTGGGGGTGGTAACATCGGTATAGGTACAGCACCTCAGCCGGGAGAACAGGGCTTCTCAGCTAATACTGGCCAACAGGGTGCTGCATGAGCCTAAAATTAGTAGTTAATAATAAACCTCAATGGGATGCAATGCTTGATGAGTTTAATATTCGTATTGCATTTGCTTATCGACAGTTAGAACAGCGAACAGAGATTGAAGAGATATACAGACTTCAAGGAGAGATTCGTGCATTAAAATCTTTAGCTATGCTTAGGGACAGAGTAAACAACGATGGCTGAAAATCTTGCCAAACAAATGGATAGTCTGTTTGATGCTGAAGGTCGAAGAAGACGTAAAGACAGACCTGTAGTTGAAGAGTATGTACATCCTCTAACAACTGTACCATTTTTTGATAGACCACTTGGTGCTAGCACTAGAGACCAAATAAAACTTATAGATGAAGATGGTAATGCTCATTATGAAACTGTACTTGGTGATACATATACAATAAAACTAAATCCTGATCAAAGACGTTTTCATCAAAAATTTCAGGAGGATATTCGTCCAGCTATTGAAAAATATTTTAAAGATCCAACATTACCAACTAAAGAACAAGTAGTTGGTTTTGGTAAGGCAGTACTGGAAGAAACTGTAGATATTGCAAGTATACCGGGAGATGTGTTAACAGGTAAAAAATCTGCAGGTGAAGTTACTAATATGGATATCCTAGATCTAGCTACTCTAACAAGTGTTGGTGCATCAGCTTTTAATGTTCCAAAAGATTCATTAAGAATGGCTAGTGTATCTGGAATGTTTGGAAGAAAGAAAACTCCAGTTGAAGAATATCTAGCACCAGTTGAAGTTGATCTAGAAGAGTATAAACTTATAGATATAATAGATAAGGATGCAAAAGACCAAAAAGCTTTTAATCCTAGATTACAAAACGTTTATAATTTAACTTATAACGATATTATTAAACAAGAGTTTAAACCTTTAAAATTTGATGAGGCTGTTACAAAAAGGTCTAGTTCTTTAATTATAGATCCTAAAATCTATGGTAATAGTAAATTAAAACAAACCGTATCTAGAAAAGTGCTTGAAGCGTATGGGCCATTAATGTCTGGTGCTAAACTAAAAAGTGATACTAAAACTTTTTTTAATCAAAATGCTGGACAAGATACTTTAAAAGGAGGATTTAGTGATGTCAAAAAAAGAGATGAGTTCTTAAAAATAACCACTGACATGGTATCTAATCAAGTTAAAGAAAAGTTTAATAGGTTTTTAACAGAGCAGCCCGGTCTAGTTTTAAAGTTATCAGCAGCAAACCGATTACTAAAAAAGTACAACGACCTAGATCAACAAGAAGGTATGTCCACTGCAGAAATGCGTATGGTTAGCTCAAAGCTTAAAGAAGCAGATAAACTACAAACAGTTACTATAGCAGAAACATTAGATAGATTTTTTAATGAAACTGTTGCATATACTCCAGATCCCGGTAAAATTTTTAAAGATTACGAATTTACATTTAAAGTTACTGACGTAGATGAAACCGGTGCTCAAATTCAAAGAGAGGTATCTCCAAACTTTAATGGTGCATTTAAAGACGAAGGTTGGGATTATGGCGTTTATAATTTTGATGAGGTGTTTGGAGATGAAGGTTTAGAAAAATTCTTTAGATCTCCTCTTACCAGAGCTTTACTGATGGAGTTTGACGATAAGGTAATAGATTCAAAAACCAAGGTAACTTATGTTGGTGAACGTAGAATACTAGAGGGAGAAGACTTATCGTCAGCAGAACGCAGTCCAGAAGCTTTTGATACAGAGGTAACATTTCAAGACATAGTAGATTCTATTGATAAAAAAGTTCTTGGTGCAAAAGAGGTAATACAAACTAATACTGGAAAGTTTGAAAATCTTGGTGAAGAAATACTATATGATTTTATAGATAAAAAATTATATGCAGACGGTAAACTAAATACAGAAAAGTTAACTGAAACTGTACTGGGTGCAGATCTTTTAAAGTTACTTGAAAACGATCCTAGAATGAATGTTAAAAACATTCCTGAGTTTATGAAAACTCAAGAGTTTAAAAATAGAAAGATTACTCTTCAAGATGTTGGAGAGGACATAATAGATAATTTTACTAATGAAAGTTTTAATGTTAGAGCTTCTCCATTAACTACACCTAGATATGAGCAGTATCAACTACAAGATAAAGCTGGATTTGAAGGTGGTGCTAAAGATAAAACCTACGAAGTTCCTGTATATAGTAGTGTAGGTGAAGGTTATAAAGGAAGAGGTTACTTGCCTGAAGTACAGCACTACGGCACTAATACATTATCTCATGTAAGATTTAGTGTATATGAGCCTCCAAGAGGACTTAGAATTACAGATCAAAACACAGGTACATTTGATCGTTTAACGGAAGACGGAAACTTTATTTTAGTAGAGGAACTTCAATCAGATCTACTAGCCCACGGCTATCGAAAATTTAAAAAGATTCCTTACACAGTAGAAAAAACTAAACAAGTTGTAGATGCAACAATTTTTAATTCACAGGATTTATATCCAGAGGCATCAACCTATTTAAAAAGTTATTCAGATAATCTTGCAAAAGATATAACGGAATTTTTTGATGAGTTAGATAACCAGCCTCCAATAAAAGGCGAAGCAATTCCTGTACCAGATTCTGATAAAGTTTCTATGAAGTTAGTTAATAAGTATACAGAGAGTATACAAAAAGATGTAGCAGATGGTAAAATTACTATGGGAGAGGGTGATGATGCCCAAGAACTATTAGCTCAAATTTTAACTTTTGTACAAGAACCAGCTTATTTTGCTTCAGAAAGTAAATACATATTAGGCAATAAAAATATAGCTAAACAAAGAGCTACAAATAAAGATGCAAGAAGAGAGCCAGACAATTTTGGATCTCCACCTATTAAAAAGAACATTGAATCTGTTGAGTTAAACATACAAACTTTAATTAATCAAGCTAATGATATGGGTATAGATAAGATTGTCTTTCCTAGTTTTGATATGATTGCTGCAAGAAGATTTCAAGGTGACAAATTAAAAGCTGCAATAGATAATAAATCAATTAAAAAAGATGCTCAAGGTGATCTTGTATATAATGAAGATGGTTCGCCTGTTCTTACAGAGGGTAATGCTCTTTATAAAAACTATGTAACAGATTTTCGTAAAGCTTTAGATAAATTTAAAAAAGAATATCCAGAAATAATAATAGAAACTGGTGTAGAATTACCGTATAAACCTCTTCGAGGATTTGAAGGTCTTAGTACACAGGGTGTCGTAATTGACATATCAAAGATGAAAGAAATATACGATTTAGAAAAACCAAAGTTTAGTGGTGGAGGACTTGTCCGTGAGTAGTAGAAAGAAAAAACCTAAGAATCGTTTTGAAGGACTTGTAAAACCAGCGCTTGAAAATTTAGTCGATTACGTAAAAGATGCTTATGATGCAATAGGTATTGACGAGATTTCTTTTAAAACAGGTCCACCGATTGTACGTGCTTTTTATCAGGACTTAAAAAAAGATGAAAGAAAAGCTAAACAAAAATATCCAGAGTTATACAGAAAACATAAAAGAGGTGAGAGATTATACAATGAAGGTGGTACAGTTATGAAAAATCAAATGGAGATGGCCTTCATGCAAGAAGGTGGTTTAAGAGATGACGGTATGGATGTAGATCCAGTGTCAGGTAATGATGTACCTCCGGGTTCTATGGCTAGTGAGGTTAGAGATGATATTCCTGCTCAATTATCCGAAGGTGAGTATGTAGTTCCTGCTGATGTCGTTCAATACTTTGGTGTAAAGTTTTTTGAAGATTTAAGAATGGAAGCTAAAAGGGGTTTAGCTGACATGGAATCTAATGGTAGAATAGGTGGGGAGCCTATGGATATGCCAATGGATGGTATGAATCAGGGTGGTATGATGCAAGGTAACGAGCAAACAATGCCAGTA
>Ga0181391_1000336_pt1 | contig 14055 bp, 11 predicted proteins | sample 14SPOviralmetaG_FD_130080 | JGI IMG/M metagenome (GOLD analysis project Ga0181391, IMG submission 130080) | Marine viral communities from the oligotrophic San Pedro Time Series (SPOT) site, San Pedro Channel, CA, USA - 14 SPOT_SRF_2010-08-11 | ecosystem: Environmental > Aquatic > Marine > Strait...
TGTAATCCACAGGAGCGTTTCCAATTAACAAAGCGGTTACATCTGTTTCTGCTGTTTTATCATCCGCATCACTTCGTGTTGTAGAAAAATAAAAATAATCTTCATCAAAGGTAATTCGACCATCATCATAAGGATTTGCTGTATTTACAAATATATATTGATTGATACCATTTCCATCATAGATAGCATTATATAAATGAAAGGTATAACCAGCAAGGTCAGTATCTGCATACGTCTGTCCTGTTTCTTGATACCATCCGCTATTTTTATCACAATATTGATTTACCATCAATCGCATGTATTCAAAGTCTTGTCTATCTTGGTCTGTAGAAGGTTCAAATCGATATCTCATATAAGTGACATTGTTTGTATATTGACTTTCTAATAATGTTGTTTTTCCTGAAATGTTTTTTGATAGACCACATCCATAAGTAATAGGATTTGATGTTCGATGAGATACTAATCCAATCTCAGTTGTATCATCTTTTCCATTTGTCAAATTGAGTTGAGGTAAAGCCATAGGTTTCATTCCTACAAAATATCTTCCATTATTACTCATTGTTTCATTTAATCCGTTTATGGTATCATTGAAATAAACTTGATTCATTTCTTCACTAATAAAACTTGCTAAAGAATCTGGTGTATAAAATCCTTTTGGTATTTTTAAATTTACTTCTCTTTCAACAAAATCATATCGACCTGTAGTTGTTTTATACATTAAAGTATATCTGTTGCCTGTATTACATACATCTCTTATTCCTTGATTTAATTGAGAATTCAATAAAAAATCCTTATAAGTTCCTGTTTCATATTTATCACTGTTTGAGGTATGTAAGATATCATCATAGGGACATGCTTCTGTAATATTTTTTAAACTATTGGAAGGGAATGATTGTATTCTTGGAACATTCGAATAATGTTCAACATTCGCAGCTGTACCCACGTCTTCGCCACGAGGCAATACCTGAGTATATCCATATCCTACTACATCTGTATCTATGATTTTTATTGAATGATAAGGAAATGCTACAACATTTTTTGTATCCATTGTTTTATAATATGAAAATTTAAATGAGGCATCTACTGTTTCACTATTAGAATCTGATTTATCAAATATTTCAATAGAGTTTTCTCCGCTGTTGGGTACAGACACCCATGACCCTATGGTTTTTATAACATCTCCTTCATTCAAAATGATAGAGGGGGTTGTTGTTGTCCAAGTACTACTACCATTTCCTACTTGTGCTTGTTTTACTGATGCTTCGATAACAAGTTCATCAGCATATTCCATTATATAATATTGAGTAATATAATATTATATAATTTTTATTTAATTAGTCAAATTCTGAAGTAATGACTCGACCACTTGGAGCAACCATGAAAGACCGCATAAAACCAAGAAAATAATATTGAAGAGAACCTTCGGTAATAGTTTTCTGTGGGAAAGTTGTCCCAATTCCTCCTTGAGTTTTTTTGTAGAAAAGACGAACAGGTGTATTTCCCATCTGGAATGGGCGACCTGCGTCATCTTGAAGATTGTATCCAATAATATTCATTTTTCCTGCTACATTTATAAGTTGATTTTTACCATTGAATACCTGACCCCCAGCAGCAAGGACTTGAAGACCATTTGGTACAGCCCCTTCTTGATTACCTGCAGGATTGCAATACATAGGTCGAGGAATGTATGGTTTTACGTCGTAGAGTTCAGCAAGGGAACTGTAATTTTCCATCTGGGTGTTATTATTATCAGGATTAAAATTCGCATCATTAAGAGAAAGTTGTAGAGAACGAAGATTATCACCATCAGAGTAATATCTGCCAAGAAGTTCTAGGGATGTTCCTGCTGTATTTTTAAGTTCGATATTACGGAGGTCAGTTAGTTTATAATTCGAGCATCCAAGTTCACGCTCATATTGTTGAATGGTTACATCAGCAGGAGCAGCAGATGATACTGTCTGTACTACATAATCTTTGTACGAGAATGATAGACCTCCTTGAGCTTCTTGTTGTGCCGATATTTTATCCATCACGGCGGGGTCATCATATACAATATGGTCAGAGAGAAGGAAACAATCTTCTTGTTGTACTACACCACCTGTAACATGTGCTTCAACTCCTCGTTTTACAACGACTTTGCCTTCAGCATCATCTCTTTTCCAATAAATATCAATGTAAAGTTGTTCCATAATATTGACAGGAAGTTGGACACCATAAAGGAATGGGAATAATTGTTGAAGAGATACACGGACTTGCTGGATAGCAGCAGGGGTAGTGTGATTTCCCCCACTTGGGGAGTATGCGCCGCCCAGATTGATAATTTTTGGGGTAGTCCATCGACGACCATAAGGTGCTTCTACGCCTAGAATGTCTTTTGGTTCTCCACTGAATCGAATACAAGCATTAGAACCAGTAGATTCTCTTTCACCAGTGTAAGCATAGGTAGCGTTCGAAAGATTGAGGTAACGAGCAAGGAAATGAGAATATTCAGCATCACGAAAGACTTCTTCACATACTTGTTTTTCACCGAAATTTCTGTTATCCATGATGACACGTCCACTTTGTGTTGAAAGAACTGCTCGGTCGATATTTGCTAAACATCCAATACCTAATGGGAAATTATGACCTGAAGCAGAATTCGTTGTTTTAAATGACCACTCAACAATGGCTGTAGAATTAAGAATCCCTTGACGAGGAACTTCAAATCTAACTTGACTTTGACTGAAAGAAACAGGTTGGGTCTTTACTGTGTGTAAAGTTGCACTATGAGGTGTCGATAGATTTTCAAAACGCAATTCTGAAGGTAATTCCATATATATATATTATTATATATTTTTTTCATATGTTTTTCTTCTAACTCTATTTATGAGCGGACATTAATACCAGAAGGCGAATAAGATACAACAGTTTTAGCAAGAGCAAATAAATATACTGCATTTGGCGAAGCATCACTTAGGTCAGAATCAATATTAATTGTAAGTGGTTGATTACTGAAATCAGCACCAGAGTAATTTCCTAGCATGTCATAAGGACATCCAAGAACATAATTTTCCTTATTAAGAACATTGGCTTGATTAAGACTAGACTGAGTAAAACCAGTAGAACCAATAGCAGTCCGTACATCATTGATATTTCCATCAATCGCAGTTCGACTAATATCAGTTAGTTTTTTAAGCGACATTAAATAGTAGCGTTGAAGTTGTGCCTCATTCGATTTATCAAGAACATCAAGGTCAAATAGGAAGGGCATCTGAGTACCATTGCGAAGGAAATTGACTTTTGTAATTTGCTGGGAACTCGCTCCCGCCGCTCCTGTTACATCGCTAGAAATTCTCATGCATTGGTATTGATTGTGTAGGTAATTATTAATATAATTGGCAGGAACGAAAGAGAAATATATACTTACTAGTTCACGAAGTCCTAGATTAAATACACTATTATGTTGAGAACTTTGAAGAATGGAAAAAAGGGAAGTAAATGTATTCATTTCAACTTCACCTGATTCCATACCAGCGATAGCACCTCGTTCTTCGGCAGAAGGTACTAGATATTCACCAGTAAGCGATAAATCATATAGTTCATATTTAGGAGTTACTAAAGGATTTGAACTTAGGAATACTGCCTCATTCGAAGCAAGGTCGATGGAAAGCATAAGACCACCGAGTTTCATAAGTGGAAGACGATTTCCTGATGCCATAGTTAGACCAGTGAAAATACTGGTAGAGAAATCTACACCTGCCCCTTGAGCTGCTACATAACCATAAGCATTATCAGCAAAATCAAGATTTTGTGTGGCAATAGATTCGACTTGAAGATTTGATTGGTAATTTTGTGTACTGCTAAGAGCAGGACGAACTGAATTAATAAGTTTAGGATAGTTATTTACTTTTTCAATCACAGAACGACTCATTTTCGAAGACCATGCTACATTCTCAAAACACGAGTTAATACCTAGATATTGGTCAAGAACAATTTTATCGTCATCACCTTTTCCCGCTAGTGATTCTGCTACAACTCTGTATTTCCCTACAAGGCGTAGTTTCGAAGGGTCAAGTAGAACATTTGAATTAGGAAGTTCGAATGTGAGGACTGGTTGACCCTGATGAGCAAAAACCCCATCAGAAGGTGCATTTGAAGGACGAATACGAAAGTTTTGTTTACCATTTCCCATGCCTGACATTTGAACATTGGACGACATATACTATTACTAAATAAAAAAATATTATATTTTTATTTAGTTATGAATATTTAATGTTTTTTCATAGATTAAATCGCTTTTTGAAAGATGCTATATTTGCTGTTTTGCTTCTGCTATTTCCCCATAGAACATAATATGAGAGGGATTTAGGCGTCATGGGTGCAGATATGCTTCCTTTCCCTTTGCTATGCCTAGCACGATAGGATGCTCTTTTTTCATCACTTGCTCCTGTTGTATAATCGCTTATGGCATTTGAATCTCCGAAATTTACTTTTTTTTCCTTTCCTCCACCTACATCAAAGTAGGCAGATAGTTTTTTTCCTTTAACATCTGATTTTACAATTTTTATTAATTTAGGCATATATATTTATTGATATTTTATTTTTATTTATTTCTCTAGAACAACTCCATCTGGACGAAGCACTAAACTATGGACGGCGGATACATAGTGATTTACGTTGTAAGCATTCGCAGCACCTCCGTCTGTACTAGTAGATTCAATAGTTAGATTAATATTGCTATTAATTGTATTGAAAGTGGTATTATGAATCGCAAGATTACGCCCAAGAAAGAATGTTTTAGTTTTGTAAAGGTCTTTATAACCATCAAAAGATAGAAGTTTATGAGGCATACAGTAATCATATGATTTATGTTGTTCCGCAATGAGTTCCTGAGATAGACTACCAAGACGTGCTTTATTACAATCGATGGAACGAGCAGGATGTTTAATGCCAAAGTATTCGTAATTGTATTGACTAATTTTAAGAAAATCAAGATTGTTTGCAACATTACGGCTAGTGAAATTGGTTGCTCCCACTACATGTGGAATACTCACGATACCTTTGGCACGAGTTGCTACAAAAGGAAGATTCATAGAAGCAAGGGTTGTACCCGCCTGTACATTGGAACGGACGAGTTGATATCCTTTCATATCGAGTTTCATTCCTTCAGCAGAGTTCATAGCTTTTTGAAGTGCTAGAACATACGATGGAGGAGGAGTGATGACAGGAACTTCAAGGGCAATATTTTTCATAGAGTATTGAATGACTGTTTCGTCAGCAATTTTCGTTTTCATTGTTACTTTGGTAGAAGAATTACGAATATTTACTGGTACATCTCCAGCAAATGTAAGACGTATACCTGCCGCTACAACTTCCATTTCTGTAATCGCAGGAGTTACTCCTATACTTGCCTCAGCGGTATCAAATCCTTCAAGAACAGTTCCAATTTTAAATGGGCAGGTGTTAAGAGATTTAGGATTATTGACATAGAAAGAATCATGTAATAGAACAAGTTGAGTAGAAAGCGCTGGGTTACCACGAGTTGTCATAAGAATATTAGTTATCCCACCACCTCCAGAAGGAACGGTTAATCCCGTTGAGAATAACGCCCCTGCGTTTGTAATACTTCCAGATATAACAATTTCAGGAATATTAGCATCATTTTGTGTTACAGTAGAGTGCCAAGTTTCATCGAGAGCATCAAATTCAGGAGCAGTAAATACAATATCATTTGCTCCTAGTGCTGCGGTGAGTGAATCATTGAGATGAGTCGCAAGAGCAGCAGCACCACCTATGAAAACTGGAATATTCACAAAAACAGGAGAAACAAAAAGAGCAGCGCTTGTACCACCAGCAGTAACTACTAAATTAGGACCTGCTGCGTCTATTTGTCCTGTTACTGTTCGCTGAATAAAAGAACCACTTAAGGTTACATTAGCAGCATTTCCATTTGTGAAAATAATTCGTGTAGTAGGATTACCCGCATCTACGTCACAAGTTACATTTTGTCCCATAGTAGTAAGTTGAGCATTAATTTCAACCACAAGAGCAGCAAGGTCAGCATAATTTCCTGTAGTCATAGTTTGATTCGATGCTGCTCCACCTGCTGGTGTTCCTGTAAAAAAATGATTGCCGCCGGGTGCTTGGTAAATGAAATAATTACCAAAAACCATAGTGTTTGTGTCTGCAGCAAGTTCGAAAAGTTCTGCCGCACTTCCAAGAGCAACACAGTTTCCATCTACATCATCCCCATGAAGCATATTAAACACAGACGGAGGATTGAGTTGAAGTCGAATTCGAAGACCTCCTAAAGCCCCAAGAGGAATCACTTGGTCACTGTTAAGAAGACTCGATAGACGAAGTGGTAATTGGATTTTCTGGGATTGATAAGTAGCATTGCCAGTATTCGAAATAAGAGGACTTACAGGTTGAGCATTAGGAGAAACAAAAGGAGTTATTTCTTGGAAATCATTGGTGTAGCATTCGGTCACAGACATACGCTTAAATGTACCGTCCTGTACATCTTGGTCGCTACCATTATTATGACTCATAAGAAGAGAGTTAAGAATATGAGCGTCTTGAATCTCCTCGAGAAGTACACCATCTTGAAGACTATAAATACTCATCTGGTTAATAATACCTCCTAGACCCATATTATTCTGAGGACGAATATTATAGGCAACGCCGTCAGTAGATGTATATTCATAATCAAATGAAAGTACTACATCCGATGCGAGATAATATCCAATTGAACCATGTAGGTCAAAATCGAGTACAGGAGCAGACCCCGCTGTTGAGGCTGCGTTCAGACCATTTTTAGATTTTACAGAGAGAACTGACTGGGGCAGATGTTGAATTTCTGAAGAACTGAATAGAGCACTCATATACTATCTATAAATATAATATTTCTAAATGTTTATTTATACTTCAAAAATTAATTTTTCAATAATTAGTTCAATAACTTAAATAAACATTATATAAATAACTTAAATAAATAATTATATGGTGTATAATAAATAAATATGAATTATCCTATTGAATTTAAATTAGGTAATTATATATTAAGAATGTATGAAGATTTATCGGTTACTAAATACAAAAAAAAATCTAGAAGATTACCTGAAATGTGGAAGCCTATAAAGTTTTATAAAGAAAAAAAAAATAGAAAAAATGACGTGGAAGCAATTTATTATAGATTTGAATTACAAATTGATGGAAAAAGAAAAACTATAAGAAGACATAGATTAAATTATTACGCTCATCATCAAGATTGGGATATATTTGATTCATCATTGGATAATCAGATAGACCATATACATGGAACAGATGCAGGAGATTATATTCATAATTTAAGAATTGTTACACATCATCAAAATCAAATGAATCAACTAAATGCTAAAGGGTATCGTTGGCGTGAAGATAGACAAAAATGGATTGCTTACATTTGTCTTGATAAAAAAAATTTTCAAATAACTTGTGATTCTGAAGAAGAAGCTATTGAAGCAAGAAAACAATTAAAATTAAAATACCATGTCATATAATTTATATTTTTTTATAAAGGTCATTATCAGGTTTCCCTTCGCCCACTTGCTTAGGATTTTTCATAATAAAAGCGTAAGTTCTAGCATAAGACCATTGTGCCTTCGACATCTTATTTTTTGCTACACCTTGTGTTTTTTTCCCATCTTTTGTTCTCACGCTGGACGGATTACTCGACCATGCTCCGCTCCCACGATTATATACTTGTTGTAATATTGACTTTTTAATTCCTGTTGTTTTCGCCATATCTGATATAGAATGTGCCTCCTCTTTATCAAATCCATACTTTTTGTTATATTTTGTTTTCCACGACATTAATAATATATGTCAATATATTATCAATGAAAATTTATTTAAACGCTCCCAGTTGGGTTCGAACCAACGGCCTTTCCGTTACTGCTTTAAAATAACAGCGGAATGCTCTACCTACTGAGCTATAGGAGCATAAGTAATTGAATGAATTATTTTTAAGTAGTTTTTCTTTTTTTATTATCTGGTTCTTTCTCTTCTTCTTCATCAGATTCCTCAAGTTTTGGGAAGCATTCTTGCATTAATACTTCAAAACATGTTTTACATACATAATCATTTTTATCTTCTAGTTGTATATTACATAAATCACAGTAATGATAAAAAAACATATATATATACAACAATATTTTATTTATGTTTTCTTTTTTTACCAATAATTTTTTCACGGAGCTCGATGGGTGTTAAAATCTTTTCATATTCACATTGACACCGATGTTTGACTTTCACAATTTCTCCTTTACATTCATTTCCATATTTGTCTGTAAATGTTTCACTAAAAATAACTTCACCTTCTTCTTCCATCTCTTCATCAACTAGATGTTCAAAATTATAAATTACTTTTTGATATGCTGGAAGTTCTTCATAGACTTCCTGAACAATTTCATATTTCATATCAGAAATATCACGATTTACTTCACATTCTACACTACTAATGATATCTTCATCAATCGCATCGCAACTTTCTTCTTGATGTTCATATAGTTTATGAATTACAAATTGTTCATGAATTTTATCAAAATCAGTTTTTGTTGTCATAATTTGTTTAGGGTCACGAATCATGTGATAAATCAGAGGACAAAATACAGGTTCAACCATTTCAGAAAGAAGATAAAATCGCCCTCTACGATTATGTTCTCCGTCATTATTTTCATCTTGATTTTCATAATAGGTTTTACCATCTAGTAGTTTACAGACCGCTGCATATGCTCGTGCCGCTGCTCCCCCTACTCCTGTTTTTAATTGAATAAGTTGATAATTATCACCATCTTCTTGGTTTTCTCGTACCGCATCACATACATCTTTGAACTCTTTTTTCATATTAGTTTCGTACCAATTGACTTCATTAGGGCCACTATTAGCATAATCAAATGCCTCTTCAACACATTTTTTAAGAAGAACTTTTTTCAGATTATTGGTATCCATTACATACAATAACGCAGAATCTCTATACACTTATTTATATATATTATAAGTTAATGAATTTATTGACACAACAATATTTAAGAGTTATTATGAATGCTCTCTCTATGGTATTGTTAATACTCTATTACTACTCTTTTTCTAATTGAAATAAATATAGATATAAATTAAAGTTTCAATAATTAAGTTATCGAATATATATTGAAAATATAATAATTATATAATATATGAATACATTTTGGAAGAAGAAAGAACAAGGACATGGGGACTTGTGGGAAACACATATTGACTATTTAAAAATTATTGATACATTTATTCCTAAAGATATTCAGGTCAATGACCCATTTTATGGCTCTGGATTAGTCAAAACTTATTGGAATGAATTAGGAAGAGATATTATACATGAAAATACTGATTTTTTTACAGAAGACTTCTCTACAACAGATTTTATTATATCCAATCCCCCATTTTCAAAGATTGCTGATATATTGACACATTTATTTATAATCAATAAACCCTTTAGTTTACTAATTCCTCTTCAAAAAATAGCACAAGTGAAAATTCAAAGAATTTTAAAAGAAAAAAATATTCAGGTTATCATATCTGATTGCTATAAAGGATTCCTGACCCCTGAAGGTGAACCCACGAGATGCAGTTCCATGTATATGTGTTGGCTTTGTTATAAAATGGATTTAGAAAAAGACTTAATTTTCTTATAATTAAATGACTATGATGACGCTATTTATCCCAATTGCTTGGGAGATAATTATTTTATTTACCTCATTATGAACTTTTATTTTTTCTAACCTAAAAACTTTTTTCTTTCAATATAGGGTCATCTGGGTCATTAAACTATCAAAAAATAATTATTCATTAAAACATCAAAAAATAATTTATTGAATTTTCTATTTCAATATCTATTATGTGTATGTATGAATATGTTGTAATGACATATGTTTATCAGATTTTTACTTCCCCTATATAAAAAAAATAAATTATAAAATATATTTTTCAAATTATAACAATATGTATATTATTATACATATTATACATATTATTAATATATATATATATATACAGTAAGGACAGACGCTATATGGTGTGAAAAATATTGAACGGAGGAAAGGAAATGTATGTATAATCCTATGACTGATTGAAAATATGAAAATATCATTCATTTGATAAATATTCGTGATAGGTATATCACATAATTATTGATTTTTTTATAATATTTTATGCCTTACCATATATGGTAATAAAAATATTATATTATTAAATAGTTTATTCACTGGGAACAGTAACAAAATCATCATCTTCATCTAGTTCAATATAGTTCATTTTCTTCAAATATTTAAATAATATTTCATAATCGAATTCATAAGTCCATCCACACATATCTCTTTTTTTTGTAATGCCATGATAAGATTTAATTTCTCTTCCAAATTTTTGATGTGTGGTTTCAAATTTATAACCCCCATCTTTTAACCATTTGTTATATTTTAGAAGAAATTGATTTGCTCGAATTTCCTTCAAAGAATCACTACCCATAGATTTATTATGATTATTCTCATAATATAAATGTTCAAGAAAAAGTGAAACAACAGGGATGGTAGCAGATTGAACTTCCTTGTAAACTTTTGTCTGCACTCTGTCACGAATGGGATTCCATTGACTAATATCACGATTCATTAACATGTCATAAATATCACGAGATTGGCTTTTAAATTTATTGACCATATCATTAAAATAAGTTGTATCATTTGCTTTATCAGCGGAGCATTCGAACATAATGAATCGTCTGTCTGTCATAGAAATTTTAACAGGATTATCATTATTCGAAAAAAAGAAGTATCTTCCCATATTTTGAAGAACAACAGAATTCACACCTTTGGATTCCCATTTCAATTCCTCAGCAGTAATTAAATTCTTAATCTTTTCAGAATTCATAAACATATCTTTGCCCTGAGCTTCATCAAGAATGACCATTAGTTTATTTTGATTTAAATTAAATCTACCAATCACATCATCAGGTTCTGCTGTCTGCAATTTATATTTTCTACCCAGAACTTCATTCGAAAAAGATTCGAAAAAAGAATTTTTACCCACGCCTTCTACTGAACGAAAGACACAGGCAACTCGTGGTAATTCCCCAGTTTTTTGAATCATATGAGCAAGATAATTTAACATATATTCGGTTGCTTCTTCTTCTTTACCACAGAGAAGATTTAAATGAAATGTAAACCAAGAAATATCAGAACCAGTTGCTGTTTTCAGTTCTGCTTCGAGTCCAGTGAATGTATTAAAAACACTATCAGGACAAATTCTAGGATAAGGAAGGAAATCAACACGCTGATAGGTTCTGATATTAATATCATCCAGCCACTCATTAACAAATTTTATTTTTGTTTTTCCACTCATTTTCATAAGAATATTATTATAATGGTCTTTGAAATCTTTATAATTCACTAATCGAAATGAACCTTCACCGACTTCAAGAATAGAAGATGGGTTCATAACCTTAGCATGATATTGCTCAAATTTCTCTGCTTTGTTATTATATTCTGTATTGAATAATAAAGTAGAATTATATTTCATAATCTTCGAAATTTCTTCTTGTTGTTCTTTGTTAGGTTTATCATAGGAAGGGACTTTTAATTGTTCGGGTTTTTCAATCCAAGTGGTATTTGCTACTTGTACCATATCCATGTTATCTTGTTTGATACTATAAGCATTTATTTTGTTTTCTTTATCAATGTCTAATCCTAATGTCATAGGTTTTACTTCAAATTGCACTCTGTAATTTTCCTTTTCAAAACAATAATCAGAAAGATTTTTCAATAGGTCATCAGGTATTTCCTTTTTACGAATTAAAATCCCATCAAAACATAAAGTATCTACTTTATATTTATTTCTATTAAAAAACTGAACTGTATGTTGAATAATATTATTTTCAATATCACCTAATACATAAGACATAGTGGTAGCAATAGGACTATCTTTTCCTGTGATATTTTGTTCTTTAATCATCATATATAAATCTAAATTTTCTTGTTGAAATCGTCCTGAGATATTTTTCATTTCTTTCTCAAATGTATCTAACCAAGCAGGGAATGTATTGGCTTCTCCTTGTAGGTCATTTTTAATTGCATAATCAGAAACTTTCCCTAAATATAAAAGGGAAATCATGAGTTCTTTTACTGTGTTTCTGTCTGTATGAAAGACTTTCATTAATTCTTGTAATCTTTCTTCTCTGTTGTTTACATAATCTCTGATACAATCACAATCAATATTATGGTTATCACAATATTGAAGCAGTATAACAGGATGACAATTTGTAATATCGATGTCTAAATGGGTATCTGCTACAAGTGTGTGTCTAATTTTCTTTGAAAATGTTTGTAATGACAGACCTCTATCTGCAAAAAATCTTCCTAAATTATCTAACTTTTGTTCATATTTTACAACCGCTTCATATTTATCATTCATGATAGACTGGTATCTGATTAACATCGAACGTTCATCTCTGCGAAGTCCTAAACATTTTATTAATTTTTTTAGGACATCATTTCGAATCACTTCTTTGAGAATCATTATATATATTGTATAATATTTTAATTTTATATTGTTTTCCTTAAATATAAGTTATAAAGTTTTTCAATATTTATAAAATCAAAAAATAATTTTATAAATATATATAATAATTTAGCAATGTTCATCAATAAGAATGTTTCGAAATTCTTTACAAATTTTTCGAAAGTGGTATCGTCTAAGAGATGCTTTATTATAACTTAGTCGGTGTACTGTGCGATAACGTTTATTCGCTTCATGTTGCCCCATTCTAACATATAGAAAGAATTGTTTTTAAGTTAATTGTCTAAAGTCATTTATAGATGCCATTTGAATAGGTTTGTCTTTGTATTGATAAGCATTCAGATTATCTTTTTTTAATGGGGGTGTTTTTGTTATAGGGGTTAATTTATCTTTTCTGTCTGTTACAAATACTTGATTCATACTCAAATTCATTTTCTTTTTTTTATCCAGTTTCATCTGTGTAGTAAGAACCATAGGAATATAATCTTTTTGTTCAAGTACATTCGATTCATCTTTTACTCTTTTCACTTTTTTAACAATATCAAGTGTCGCATGTTTTTTTGGAAGAGGCATATATTATAGGGTTAGAAGAAAAAGAATCAATAATTTTCTAACTTATTTATATATGAGTCTAATTCAGGTATCTAGTTCCCAAGAAAGACTACAGAATGTTTCTCAAGGAAAACAGACATTTCAGCGAGGTCATTCATTTAGTAATTATTTTAATAATCTTTTAAACATTCCAAAAGATTCAGAAATTGCTCTACACTCAGCACAATTTAATGTACAAAATCGAACAACCTTTGATTTTAATGGACTTGCTGAATATGGAACAATTTATAATCTAAGAATGTTATATGGAAGCGACAAAGATGATTATTCTGAGGTTGTTCCTCCTTTATTTCCAACCCATTTCCCTCTCATAAATTATATTCCATCTAAAAAATATGGAGATATTGATGGAGTAGCAGATGATATTGTAAAACTTTTAAATCTAACAAGTACTCCTGCATTACAGGGGGCGTTTACAAATGAAATGACAATGACAGCATTAGATAAAAAACAAGTTGATTTCAAAGTTACATTAAATGCGGGAAATGCTATTAGTGAACCTATTCACCCTGATACATTTTCAGGTGATACAGGTCTTTCAATAGTGGGGTCGACAATAACAAAAGCACTAGGACAAGGATATACTAATGAAAAAATATTTACCGCAAAATCCAATGGAATTCATAATATTGGTGAAATATCTTTTGATTTTTTACAAGCACCTGTTGATGCTTTTAATGGATTACCTTATCCTAGAAAGGCAAATGGTCATAACATGGTACTAGGTGTAAAAAGATTTGGTTCATATGAAGAAGAAGACCCTATGGCTCAATTTCAAGGTTCGGCAATGCCACAAGCACAAGCATTTCAAAGTATGAAATTTTTAGTAAGAAAGAAAGCCATTGGTGAATATATGTATGTGGTCACCACCAAAAATAATAATAA
>Ga0181391_1000337_pt1 | contig 14026 bp, 19 predicted proteins | sample 14SPOviralmetaG_FD_130080 | JGI IMG/M metagenome (GOLD analysis project Ga0181391, IMG submission 130080) | Marine viral communities from the oligotrophic San Pedro Time Series (SPOT) site, San Pedro Channel, CA, USA - 14 SPOT_SRF_2010-08-11 | ecosystem: Environmental > Aquatic > Marine > Strait...
GAGTCTTATTATAGATTCATCAGTAATTTCATTGCTATCTAATTCTTTTTGTATAAGTTCTTCTAGTTTGTCTTTTCTGGTCTCTAGAATGTCATTTGCTCCTAATCCAATATCTGAAAATAACAATGTTTTTTCAGTAGCCTTTGATGTGCTTGATATAAATTGAGCTAATGGATCACTTTCAAGTAATGCTTTGTTAATAGCTATTTTATCATTGTTTTCTTCTATCTGTTCTTCTAATTTTTTTAGTTGTTTTTCAGACAACTCAGATATAAATCCAAAATCTTTTAATTGTTTAGTTGTTTCTGATATAATTCTTGCTTGTTTTCCAGCTCCTATATTAAAATTTGCATTAGAATTATTTAATCTTCTTTGTGCTTTTTCTTGTTTGTCTATAATTGGTTGTACATCTTGTCTTTTTTTAGCTATATCTGATAGTATAGTATTTTGTCTTTCAAGTGAATCTATATCTAAAAAATCAAAATCAAATACTTTTCTTAAATCTGCACTAGCAGAAATAAAATCATCCACAGCACTGCTTGCTTCTTTTGAAGATTTACCAAATTTGGTAAATAACGTTGTAGCTGCTGTTACGGCTACATTAACAAGCAGTATAATACCACCAACACCAAATATTTGAGAGCCTAGTGTTTTAAATGCTGCTTTAGCACTGCCTGTTTTTTGAACAAGTAAACCAAACATTTCAGCGTTAAAGGCAATGTTGTTACCAATAGCCCTAAATCCCTGAGCTGCGCCTTGACTAAACTGAGAGGCATCCTGAGCTAAATCACCAAACCCAAACAATGTTTGATTCGCTATAGAGAACGATTTGTCACCACCTAAAACAGTTTGATTTGTTTTTTCTTGCTGATTCTCAAATGCCTCTAATACCTCTGTAGCATTTGAAACTGCTGTAGATGATCTTTTAAATTGGTCAGCTAATTGTTTTCTTGAAGTTAAAGACTTTTTCTCATTTAAGGAGTTTGTTATTAAAACTTTACCTTCTTCTTTTTCAGCAGATATAAGACTCTTTAAGGATTTAAGCTCATCTTTTGTTAGCTTCTTTTGTTCTTTAGCTCGTTTTACAAGCGCGCCTAATTGAGACTCTCGAGTTTTAGATTGTTTTATACGCTGTTGATCAGTCTTACTTACGCCTGTTTGAGTATTTTTTAGTTTGTCTAACTGTGCCTCTAATTGTTTTACTTTTTCTGTTAAAGAAGATACTTCTGCCGTAGTGCTTGCATCAATAATATCCTTTAACCCAGATAACTGTGACTTGTCTATTTTAAATTCTACATTATATATTAGATTTGGCATGGTAATGTACTAGTCTTTAGGTCTATGATAGGCTTCACGAGCCATCATACATTTTGTTATCTGTTCAACCGAACATTCGGCTTCAAGTTCCTGCGCTCGCAGCGGATCAAAGTCAGCGAGAACGTAACAATAATATTTGTACGCTCCGCCAACTTCAACCACGAGGTCATTAGGTGCGAGCAAGTCTAATGACTCTAAAGTACTCCGACTCCATTGGTAGGTACTTGTCGCCTGTTCGTAAAAAAATCCCACGCTTCCTCAAGCGTGCCTAATTCTAACTCATCAGACTTCCAAGTTTTACTATCAATAGGTTTATCTAGTTTCAAGCAGTGATCTGCCGTATACTTACAGTATTTAGATCGAAACTCTTCGTCTAAACGCCATGCGTTTAATCCGTCAAGGTCTTCCATTGTATAATCATCAACAGAAACTTTATCATCATTAAGTTTTTTTTCTAACTTAGGATGATGTTCTTTATACCAGTTCATAAGCATATTTCTACGCTCATCCATTATCTTATCAAAACGAATAGGGGTCGGCTTGACTTCAAACCGAACCCCCATAAATTCGCCAGTTACTTTTGTAATGCGTCCCATAAATTGCTCGCTTTATTTTAGGGTTATGTGTTAAACTCTACAAATTCATAATCAGTAGAAAGTTGTAATGTTGGGTTCTGAAACTCAAAGTCACATCCGCCATCTCCTTCAACGCTAATTCTTACCCATTTACAAGTAGATGGTAACGTTTTTGATACTTGTACAGTACCTATTGCAGATATAGCCTGTGTTGCTTGACCATTAACAATGCCATTAGAAACATTATAACATTGAATACCTATCAATGCCCCTGTATAATCGCTGTCAGCAGGGGTTGCGGTGTCTACAACGTCTATACCAAAAGTCAGTGTTTTACCAGCAAACGGAAAGTGTATATCACGATAAAACGCCCTACCATCATTTGTGTTATCTGCAAGTCTTTGAATACCGCTAGTAGTTGATGTTTCAGCTGTAAATGAAACAGTTGCAAATGAATTTAAAGGGTCTCCAAAACCATTTGCCCATCCTGCGGCTACACCACTAACGGAACCTTCCTGCCAATTAAATAAGGATAATCCGTTTTTAGAATAAGACATCTCTGCTGTATGTTTACCTGTGGAAGAACCATATCCTCCTATAGCTTCCCTTGAGCTAGTAAATCTAAATGAAGCATTATCTTCAAATTGAGTCACAACTTGTAATGTGCCTTCCGCTTGAAGTATGCTACCGTCTAAACCTATACCAGAAAAAACTAGGCTAGTTTGATTCGTAGCCCAAGTATTTAGCTGAGTTCTAGATGCCGTACTATATAATCCTGTAGCTGTAATATTGTAAACCTTGCTTGTAATTACTTCTCTGTTGTTTTCTATTACTTGCGTGTTTGGCTCTATGCTTATAATTTGTCGTGAAGCCTCAGCAGCGCCCTCTTGCACAACAGAAAATGTCTGCGTTTCAGATAACGTAGATGTGTTTATTATAGCTAACTTGTTTAGTTGTGTGGACATTGTTGTTTACTCCTATTTATTAAGCAGTTCCAGCTTCAGAGAACAACACCTTTCTACTGTCTACATCTTGAAGTTGTGCTACTATTACAGTTTCAAGTCTTCCGTTTTCAAATGATCGGTATCCTTGTATAAATGTCAAAAGAGGTAATCCAGATGTCGCATCGTTACCACCTAATGTAACGTCTACGCCCTTTCCTATAAGTTTGATAAATCCTTCTTTTGGTTGCTCTCCGCCTATACCAATATAATCAGCGCCAGTACTATTACTAGTTCCTGCTGCTAATATATCATCAGTTGTACCATCAAACTTAGTTTGAAGTGTTCTAATCACTACTCGACCAGTATATGACTCAAATAATTCACGTTCATTTTCAACCATAACTGTGTCTGGAGTCATGCCAAGTTCTAAACCTTCTACAGTTATGTTATCAATGGTTCCTTTAAGGGTTTCAGTATCCCCTGTTCTATCAAATATTTGAGCTTTTTTAAATAATAACCTAGACATAATGGGTACTCCTTGTATATTAAGATACAGCTAAAGAATTTAGCGTTGATATTTCAGCAGCTTGAGCTGTCAAAACAGTTTCTCTTCTGCCATTGCTAAAGTCTTCGTGACCCATAATGTATACAACAGGAGTTGTTATGCTATGAGAACCTGTCGCTCCATGAAGTTTTAGTTTAGCCTCAGTTGGAAGAACTCCATCTGGAGATACACTACCATGATCTAAGATTGCTGTAGTAACCCCTGCGGCTGCAACTTGTTTGAAGTTTGTGTCAGTAGTTCTAACAACAATACGACCTGTAAAGGACTCATTGATTTCTCTGTTATTTTCTACTGCTACTGTAGCTGGCTCATTACTTATTTCTAAACCCTCCACAGTTATGTTTCTGATGTTAGTACCTCCAGTACCTATAGCAGAACCGCCAGAGGTAAGGATTTCAGCATGGGTAAATATTAGTTTTGCCATTATTCTATTGTCTTATTTTAATTATACTTTCAAAGTTTACATTTGTTGATAGGTAACCATCGTCTTCATCTATCGTGTTCACACCAGTCATTGTCAGGGTTTCTACATCAGAGTTGATGGAATCACCATCGGTGGTATCTGCCCAGTCAATTAACTGATCCGTAATTTCTAACATTCTGTCATAAGCAACGTCTTTCCCACTATGAGAATCTGATTGCTCAACGTACACAGTGACCTCAAAGTTTTGAACTAGATCAATAGGTTTTTCGTCCTCTACTCTGTCTATAGACGTTCCGCTTAACAACCTAAAGATGGCTACCTCTTTTTTGATATCACCTCTTTTTCTAATATCGAAATTGTTTCCACTGAATTTCAATACCTTTTCAATAGTGGTTCTACTGTCTGTTCCAGAGTACGAGCTAAAACTAGTAGTGTATGCTGTAAGTATTGCGTTTCTATCCAATTCTAGTCACCGTTGCTTCAGCTTTTAGCGTTCTAGGTTTATCAAGAATGTTGAGTATCTTATTTTCTACAAATTCTATTATATCTTTTTGCTTAGACGTTTTGCTATCTTTTTCTATAGGATACAATCTGTGTTTTTTAGTTTTGGCTTTAATCTCACCTTCTGCTTTTAATTGATGTAATTCCATATAGTTATAAACTTTGCCATTGTCATAGCCAAAACCTATTTTATTTTCGCCTTCCTCAAAGTAAAAACTTTTTCTGGCACTTCCTGTCCATATAAAATCTCTATAAGGATTTCTACTATTGTTATCTTTTCTTTGTGCGTATTTTGTGTTTAATTTTTCACGACCACTTCCATCTGGCTGAAGTCCGTCTTCAGAAACTTCCCATATATGCTCTTTGTACTCATTACCTATATCAGTGAGTACTTGTTTAGGTACACTTAAAATAGTATCCTCTAAATCTTTTTTTATGGCTTCACCTATGGTCATATCAATACAAGCTCATAAATCTAACTCTAGGAGTTGTCTTGGGTTTAGCGAGTAAACCACTAAGTCTTCTGAGGTTAGACGTTAAATATTGATTGTACATTGCGTAGTACTTTCTAGCTTTTTCGTAAGAGTAGCTTTCTCTGTGAGTTGCGTCTTGAGCGAACCACAACTCTAAAAATTTGTATGATAATAAATCAACGAGGAGTTCCTCCGAATCTGCAGCGTGTATAGCATCTAGTAGAGCTGTTTCTGTGCTATACGTAGTATCGTTGATGAACTCTCTAAGATTCTCAAGAATATCCGTTTTAAGGAGCTTAATTGCTTTACCTAGTATAAGATTATCCTTCTCAGAGAGATTGAGCGTTGTGGAGCCTGTAGTGACGTTTACACCCTTAAATGTGAGCTCTTCTAGTGCATCAATATTGTTTCTAGTAAGGGTTAGGTCACTGAACGCCATTATTGTTCGCCTTTAATTTTTTTTAGTTCTTTGTATATCCTTATAGTCATATAAGTAAACGTTGCGATACCCACAAGTATGGATATCACTGTCGATACGTATTGAAGGGTGATGCTGGAAACTAATCCAAGCATACCTATCATAGCATTATAGTCCATTATGTCTTCTAGGTTAATCATAATAAAGAGAGAGCCGCACAAGGCGACTCTCCTTAAAAATTAGGCTTTGGCTACGTTACCTCTAATGTATCGCCCACCTAGATCTGGTCTGAATACTTTAGCTCCGTAAAGAACTTCGATAAGTATGTCAGCACCTGACTTGGTTTCTTCTACAGTCAATGTGTAGTTCACATTGTTAGTAGGCTCGAATCCAGCAGCTCTACGAACACCAGAACCTGAACCGCTATCTACTGAAGGCATAACCGCAGTAACTAGGGCAAGGGCAGATGGGTCATAGAAGAACTGCTCACGACCAGTGTCACCTGAAGCAATATCAACTGGGTTGATAGTAGCGTTGTTGGCGAGCGCTTTTCGTAATGGCTCTTTAATGGTTAATACAGTACCAGTTTGGCTTTCTACAGTGTAGAAGTCATCAGTACCTTTAGCAGAACCGAAAGTAACAATGTCACCCTCAGCTAGAGATACAGTTGCTGCAGAACCACTACCATTGTCGATAGTTAATGCAGTTTGACCGATAGCTTCTGTGGCTGCAAGAACAGCGTCAGTTACTGTAGCAGCAGTATGGTCACTTCCTTGATTGTCGATGAAGAAGTCAAAACCATAAGCACGACCCATAGCTCCACCTAATTGGATACCTGAGTCTCCACGAGTGTTAGCTTGTTGAAATAGGCTTAATGTAGTCAAGTCTTTCTCAGCGAAAGGATCAATAACCATCATCATGTTGTCAGATACAAACTTACGAGCAGCCATGATTCTTCGGGCTTCAGCAAGGTCGTTAGCACTCAACACAGTAGAGTCAGTGTTATTGTCAGCGAAAGCTACTTCAAAAGCTTTACGAGCCTCAACTTTAATGTCGCTATTGATTTGATCAATAAGCTGGTGTAGTCTTGGTACGAAGTGCTGTTGTACTAAGTCAGGAAGTGCAAACTTTTGGTCAGCCTTGTCGATGCTGAATCCAGAGTAGTAATGCTTGTTGATTACTAATTGCTCTTCGTTAGCGTCAGGAGTACCTAGAGAGTAAGAACCTGAGTAAGAGCTAGGAGCTCCAGTAGGCTTTACTGCACGAGTGATACTTACAGTCTTGTTACGAGCTGCAACGAGACCTTCGATAGATGCGCCAGCTACGTTAGTAACGGCTTTGGATACCATTGGTCGATCTGGATATTGGTTAGCTAGTGCAACCTCAACAAACGCCTCTGGTTCGTAAATGGAAAAATTACTATTAATTGCCATGTCTTTATAAAAGTTAAATTAAATGTTGGATTATATTTAGCTTTTGGGTCGCTATGACCAGAACATGACAATTAAGGTTTTGCCTAACCATAATGAGATGGATTTACGCTTGTTCAGCCCAACCGCCTGCGGCTCTGGAAGCACTGAATAGCTCCTCAGCCTTAGCACGATCTGCTGGATTAGTCGAGCGTACAAGTTGTTGAAACTCTGCTCGGCTAGGTCTTTCACTAGCTGGAGTACCACCAGTTGCTCCGCCAGCGCCCACTTTCTTGGGCTTTGCAAATTGCTTAGAAAACTCTACAAGAGAGTTTCCTACCGATTTTCTATTGCCTTGAGCATCTAAATCAGGTACACCACCTTTGGTAGCATAAAACTGACCGTTACTCTCCTCAATTTCATATTCATTGTAGAACAGTTGTTCTATGTAATCTTTTCTGAGCGTCAGCTCGTTGTCTTGCTCTAAAGCGCTAAAAGCAGAATTAAACTCAGAGCCTATTCGGCTCTCCATTTGATTCAGTGCTAATTGCTCTTTGGCTGCCTCTGCTTGTTCTTGGTATTGTTGCAACAGTTCTCGCAACTGGTCTGCTTCGCCCTTATCCTCTTGCACAGGTTGCATTTTATTTGACAATAAAGAGAACGCATCATCGAGAGTATTGACATCATCACCTAATATTTCAGAAAATTTATTAATCATATCACGCTCGACTTTGCCCTTACCTTCGTTGTAAGCGCCCCTAAAGAACTTGTCTTTATCGAACTCTGGTTGCTGTTGTACGTTTTGAGAAGTTGTCTCTTCTGTTGTTGACTCAGGAGCGTCAACGGGCTCTATGTTTTCTTCACTCATAATGGTTATAAGTTAGTTATTGCTCGCTATTTAAATCAATACCAAGTTCTGCTTGGCGTTGAAGTTCTTCTTGTGGTAATATATCAATAAGATTTTTAAGATCACCACTTGTTCTAGGAATACCAAACTCATCGAAATGATCCATTACCGATTGTATATCTTCTTGCGGCATGGAACGCTTTCTCATGTATTCGCCAGTAAGTTTCTTGAGTAGGGGTAGGGGCAATACGTGATACTGCATACCCTCTGTAATATCTGAAAATATCTCTGCGGCACTGGACAAGTCGTAATGTTTCGAATAGGTAACGTTATAATCCATAGGGTCTTCGTCACGAACCTTAGCCATTCTTTTAAGGACTTGCATCTCTACCATTTCCATATCCATAGCGGTAGAGGCTAGTAACCCTTGTTCGTCTACGTTATCGAATCGCTTAGACGATCCTGATACGTTGCTCTTAACAATGGACTTGTCTCTGACTTGAGCCATTAAGAATATTAACGACATCAAATCACCAAAAATAACATCTCTAAGATGCTGAAGACCCTGCATATCCGCTTGATACAACATATTGTTGGGTATCTGCTGCTCATCAGGAATGATGATAGCCATACCTACACCCTCTTTGATGGTACGAGAATCGTATTGGTCGTCATCAGCTACCCCTGCTAGAGACCGAACTATCGAATCTGTAAGCACAGGAATAGGGTGACCAAACAGCTCAGAACCCTTCTTGAGGTCATAGAACAATTCTGAGGCTGCAAGGTACATACCCTTCAAGGAGTATCTACGAGGTTTACCAACAATGAACGAGCTGTTAGCATCGGTCTGACCCTTTAGTAGGGTAGCTGGAACCTCACCAAATGGGTTGGGTATCTCAAGCGTCTTCTTTTTAATTCCGTTTTCTTCGGTATACACACAAATGTATTCAGGAGTATAAGCAGTCCACTTATGCTTCTTAATATTGTGTATGTCATAATACATCTGACGAGTTACAAGCAGAGTCAATATCCCTTGCTTAACCTCAAAGTTCCATATCTCATGAGGTCTAACCACAAAGTTGTAAGGAACCACGTTACCATCTGTATCAGTAACAGGGTTGCCTTCTCCATCCATCATGAGATCAGTAACTACTGCGCCAAAACCCAACACCTCTTTTACGAATAGGACCTTATCTCTATAAAACTCAGTAATGGAACACCCTGCATCATCAAAGTTGGATTCTTTGTACATCCAAAAGTCTTTGTTCTGAGGATAGCTCCTATTGACGTTGTTTTCGTCATAAATGCGCTGCTGTGCTGAGAAGAACTTCTGCTCTAGCGGAAACAGCTTCATTCTAGAAAGTCTTTCCTTGTACTCGTCATTACTCTCTATGGTAGACTGAGCAATGATATAGGACTTGTCAGAGAATACGGTGCTGGATATAGCTGTGTATTCATCGTACTCCGCCTGAAACCAACTATTCATGATTTTAGCCCTGTCCAGAACCACACTATAGTATGGGTGACGGCTTTCTTTCATTACGATGTCTTCAACGACATCCTTCGGTACAGAGTAGAGTTTAGATGAATCAATCATAATTATTTCATTAAGTCCATTAACAAGTTGACTAATGTACCTGAACCTAATCCAGCTCCAGTAGCCCACGCAATTATTTTTTGCTTGAACTTTACAAGTTCTTCAATTTGCTTTTCGTTATTCTCGACTTTGAACACGAGACCTTCTTTGTTGAACTCGTTACCTAACAGTGCTTCTTTCATATCTTGAATGTCTTTGGTTATTAACTCAATGACAGAATGTAACTGTTTTACTTCGAATTTTAAATCTTTATTGAGCTGTTCTTGTGAAATTGCCATTATTTGATTACCACTTTTTACACGACCAGTAACGTGCGCTAAATTTATCTTTTGCTGTGGAGCAACGATGTCTAGCTCTAAACGACTTCCTGCGAGCAGGCTCGTTCTTGCGTATGGGCATATTAGGGTCACCGTAATGGACAATTTTTACTTTGTCGCCTTTCTTGGCTAAAACTACAAACTTTTTATCATCTCTCCAACTGTTACGAGGCTTGTTGAAGCCAGCAAAGGTGTTACCCCTATATTTGATACGACCACCGCTAAGTCTAGTTACTCCTTTCATGGCGACAAAATACTTACTATTTATGTTTTGATTCAATACCAAATTAAAGTATTGATTTGTAGTGATATTTTCTTTTACTTTTAATCTATGGCAAAGAATGAACCAGCAAAACCAGCTCTATACAGCAGAGTCAAATCCGAAGCTAAACGAAAGTTTAAAATATTCCCTAGCGCGTATGCTTCTGCGTGGATTGTAAAGGAATATAAGAAAAGAGGTGGAACCTACAAGGGTAAAAAGTCTGGTAAAACAGGTGTGGCTCGATGGATGAAAGAAAAATGGACTACCCAAGACGGATCAGCTTGTGGATCAGCTAAATTCAAAGGCGTAAAAAAATGCAGACCCACTGTGCGTGTTTCATCCAAAACTCCTGTCACTTGGAAAGAACTCAGGGCAAAGGGCAAAGCTTCTGAGGCTGTACGTGAGAAAAAACGTGTAGGTATGGGTAAACGCACCAAAGCCATCAAAAGAGACTAGCGCAGCACGTACATTGGTGAGTTATTACCTTTTTCATTACGCCAAATAGCATAATCTGTGGCATCCGACATATGTCCCCTGTCACCATTGTCTATTTTTAGCCCTTTATCGTTCACGATAGAGTACATATAGTCTTTTATGACATGATCGCATCTTGTATTAACAAGTAATCTTCGCTCTCCATTAATTCCAGCGTAAATCACGTTGTTTATCTTGTCCACACGTACTTTTCTTCGTGGATTTTGGATGTCTAGCTCGTTTTTATACGAAATTTGGTGTTCATCAAACACTTCTCGCACATAATCCCAGTCATTTTTGCCTACACGACCATAATTACCACTTTTTTGGTTGGATGTATTGTCTCCAGCCAATAAAACCTTTGAAATACCCCATTTTTTCAATAATTCAACCGCTTTGAGGGCTTGCTCAGTGGTCAGAGCTTCTTTGGAGAAGATTTCGTCAAAAACAACATATTGCTTAAGACCATTACGAGCCTTTTTAACTTGGAGAAGAGCCCAACAATGAGGAGACCTGTTGAAATCAGCACAAAGCCAGACAGGACTACCGCTATCGTAGTCAATAGCCGTAAGGTTGCCATCAGGGTAGTGATTGTAGCCATCAAAGTGTTTGTAAGCCTTTTTAGTCGGGTCATCTGTCTCCTCGCTCATTTCGTACCCCAGCTTATACGACAGAAAGTCCATCGCTTCTTCTTGGAGTAGCCTTTGTTTACTGTGATTGGTTTCCCATAAGGGAATATCCCAAGTCTTGTCAGGTTCTTTCATATAGAAAGTATAGATTTAAACGCACTCTCAGAATCAACAAAAAAAATGGGGACACCCATTTCTGCACCCTCTTCTACTATATGTAATGCACCTGATCGGTGTTCGTGTAATGTTCTAAGGTCGTAAGTGAGTATGCCCCATCCATTTTTAATGCAATCATCGAATAAAGGATTGAACTTTTCAGAAGAGGCTCCTTTCTGGACTATTTCCCAAGACTGTTTCACGACTTTAGCGTCAATCATACGTACAAAAGAGTTAATTTTGCTCTTAATTGAGTTTACTTGTTTTTGGTCAACATCTGTTGTAAATCTAGCGTATATCACTACTTTAGGTTGTTCCATTCTTCTACTTTGTAGCCTGTCTTATCTTCCTTTACCGATATTTGTAATACGTTAAAGATGCCCGACTTCATTAGCCGACTATTAGCATCATTCGGATGATAAGGCGTACAAACGCTCAAAACAATACCTTTATCGTGAACACGCTTGATCCATGTGTTAGATACTTTGTTCCATACGGTTTCCCTACGAGCCGTAGAGATACGGTCTTCATCGTTACATACATCATCAAGAATCAAAACCCCAGCTCGCTGTCCTGTGGTTTGGGTCAGTACTGCATACGCCTCATAAGTGGGATTACCTGTACGGTTACGACTTTTTACAATTATGCGTTGGGTCGAGCCTGTATCGGTGCGGTCAAACTCAACAGGATTGAAGTTATGTTCCCTGCACCAGTATCGGTACATATCACTCATGAATAGCGCACGCAAAGACAATATCCTCTTCGTAGAGATACCCCCATCAGCAGATACAATCAACGTTTCTAGCTCGTGCTTTCTAGTGGTCATGTACGCAGACAAACCAATAGGCACTTGTTGGGACTTACCAGTGTTATAGGGCGCACGAATCAACCCATTCAAACGAGCGTTCTTAGACAAGGCTTCTTGCTCCCAATCATAAATACCCTTCTGCATGGTAAGGTGTATATCAGCTTGACTGACCTTGAAACCATCTTGATCCGCTAGACAATTCTCGATAAATGAGTTCCTGAGTTCCAAAGAATCAGTAGGAGGATCATGTCCTACCACATTTACCAATAAATCAGACCAATTACTTTTTTGGGGCATACGCTCGCTTACACAGGGTACATTGCACCTCACACTGCCTACCATGAGAAACAACACCCAAACATTTAAAGGGTTTTGCTTTGTTTAAGAACCTTTTAAATATAGAAAAATTGAACAACTTAATTTTCATAGGTATATACCTCCTCTTTAAGCTCCATCAAGTCCTCCTTTGGTATATATACAAAAATGTCTTTTCTATTGTTTCTGCCCATTAGCGTGTAAGCAATATTAGTAAATCCATACTTTTTATGAAGGCTATTGCCTCTTAATACGCCTTTCTTATTGTTTATTTTGGGAATCATCTTTTTCTGTACGTATCTATACAACTCGTTATTGTCCACGACCACAAACTCCCCCTGAAACTGAAAAGCTATCTTGTCCGCACCATTAGGGCTGCACCACCCAGACTTACCCTGAACGTTTCTGAACTCTACAAGGATATACCCCTTACTGTGACACCCTTTAATGCCCTTAACGTCATAGGTCACATCTCCGATACGAGCGTCAATGTGATTGTAGTCATCTTGCTTCGTGCCTTTTACGGCTCCTGTAACTTTGCAAAATAACTCCTCTGACTTTTGAGCTTCTTTATACTGTCTTTGTTGTATCCCTTTAAATGAGTTCATAATCCGCTTCTATTGCCTCCATCCTTTGCGCAAACTCTCGCAACTGATCCATGTTTAGGAAGTCTTGAAGAACTTGCAGTGTTTGCTCTCGCACCTTATTTTTATACTCAATAATGATAGTCGGCTCGTTGCTCAGCTCCTTACGAACGTCATGTAAATCCTTCATAATCTTACTCAAGTCCTTTGGGTGAATCGCATCCAAGTCTGGATGATTCTCTAGCAGCGTAGTTATTTTCATCAGCATGAACTCTACTTTAGCCGACATCTTTTCTTTGCGCTGTTCCAACGTGCCCAAGTCGGACAATACGTTTCTGTACTTCTCTAGTTCTAGTATGCTACTATTGTCCAGATCAGGTTTATTCTCCCTTAAGACGATTTCATCATCTATCTTCGAGCGCTCTGCTTTCCAGTTGTAAATGGTTTGTCTAGACACACCCCACTTTTGCGCCACTTTTGACACATTGCCAATGACACTTATATCCTTCAGGATTTCAACTTTCTCTTCAGGCGAAAACTCTTTGCTACCAGCCCTTTTCTTTAACATACTCAATTACTGATTCTATGCGGTTATAAATATAGTTGGGCAACTTATCAGACATAGAGGGTATCTCATAAAGAGCCTTTATAATGATCTCTATCTCCTCGCGTAACTCTTCTTTGGTTAGTATCTTTTTCTTTCTGTGCCAGCCCATTTTACATAAACTTAATAAAATTGACAAACTATACCTAGAAATGACGAGAATAGCAAATATTGACACCTTTCGTGAAAATTTGATTTTGTGCGGAAGGGAGGGTATTCGCAACCCATCTGACTAGGTTTTAATGGCTTACCCCTATGCTATAAAACTACTATATAAACCCTATTAACACCCTAGTAAAAATTAAAGATCTTGAGAGTGAAACCGTAAACTTGAGAGCAAAACCAATACCAACCAAACAAACCACCAACCACCAAAGGAAACGACCAAACACAAAAGAACCGACCACATAAAGCCTATTAAATAGCGTATATATTAGATCGCTTCTAAGCTCTTATAATTCCTTAGCTATATGTAGATACCAATAATAAATTCAATGTCGTTAGAAGCTAAATATAACACGTGTAAAAGGTATACAATATTTGAAACGATCTAACCACATTAAACCCTATTAAGACCACACCAACCAACCACTAACCAACCAACCAACCAACCATAAACCATAAACCAAAAAAAACCCATTAGCTTTAACCAATGGGTTTAATAGTGTTTATATGTATTAAGGCTTTACAGTATAGCCAAACAACACAATAAGAAAATACCTATTAATATTATTGTTTCAATTGTGTTTAATATCTTATCAATTAGTTTATCCATTAATTTATACCTTTATTTCTTAATTCGGTAGC
>Ga0181391_1000362_pt1 | contig 13634 bp, 21 predicted proteins | sample 14SPOviralmetaG_FD_130080 | JGI IMG/M metagenome (GOLD analysis project Ga0181391, IMG submission 130080) | Marine viral communities from the oligotrophic San Pedro Time Series (SPOT) site, San Pedro Channel, CA, USA - 14 SPOT_SRF_2010-08-11 | ecosystem: Environmental > Aquatic > Marine > Strait...
AAGAGCAAATCAACACGAAAAATATAGTAAATCATAGTATATGTTAAAATAAAAATAATAATAAAAAATAAGACTATTCTAAACCATATCTGTTATCAAAATCTACCGACTAATTTTTTTTATTCTTCGGTCGCTTCCACATTCTTGTTTTTTTAGGCATATCCATTTTTTCTATTTCGTCTAACCATTCTTGGGGCGGTGGAGGCAATGCATCTAACTGTTCTCTTTCTTCTACCAAATGTTTTTTTGTTTGGCGATGAACAGTCATATATCCCCTACGAATTTGTTTTCCACAAGAACACCAAATTTTTTCTTGTTGATGAGCAATTCTTAAGTCATATCTTTCTTTTCTAGTTTTTTCATCAAGTTTTTTCGGACCCAGTAGGTAAGGGCATCTAGGTCCTTTCCTTTGACCAGGTTTATAGTTGGGGTCTTTTTCTTTTCTTTTTTTTACGTAGTAATATTGGTTCGACTCATAGACAAAATCTTCATTGTCTTGTAAATTGCCATCATATTCATACCATTTTTTTCCTTTTTCAGTTTTGAAAAAATCGCTAGTTCTTGTTTTTTTTCGTGTTTTTAGTGTTTTCGGTTGTCTTTGGTAAACTCCAACTGGCATCTTGCGATGTAAGATATACTATCATATATATGTAAAAATCAAAATCAATTTTATCAAATCAACTGAACATTAGTAGTTAAATAAAAAATATAGTCTATCAAAATCTACCGACTAGTTTTCTATATGCCAATCATATAATTCAAGATGGAGATTTTTCATTTTTTTTATTCTCTCCATTTTCGAACATTCGCACCGAGCAGTAGTATTAGTCCAGTTGTCTCCACAACTTGGGCATAAATCTGTAAATGCTCCTATATCATCAAACGATTTTTCGCAATGCCAATCAGACAAGTCGCTATGGAGATTTTCCATTACAGGCTGATTGTAAATAGAATCTTTTATGAGTCTCTCTGATTTACCTAATTCTTCTAACCAAAATTCCTTATCCAAAATACTACTATTTTTAGGTGAATCGTATGGGGCAAATTCACCATTTGCCCAATCTTCTATACCTTGTAAAATACAAGGTTTACCCATACCATATGAATTAGATGGACTCCACCAAGGGTTCATATAGATTTCACCATCTTCATATTTTTCTCCACAACAACCACAAATGGTATCTCCATTGATTGGTTGTGTGGAATCTGGAATTTGAATTGTAGTCATTTCTTTGTAAGATATACTATCATATATATGAAAAAATCAAAATCAATTTTATGAAATCAACTGAATTATATAGCACTAAACAATTCTTCTATTAATAGAGAAGGTATGCTATATTTTTGTGCTATACCACCTGGGGTTGTAAGATTAGAGGTTGCTAATTTCATATAGTCACTATTAGGTTTATTTTTTCCAGTTCTTGTTGAACCTATTCTATATTTATGTTTTCCTTTATGATCGCACCATTTACCTTCATAATCTATATTCGTCCAGATTCTTGTAGGTTTTTTATAATCATAACCATATCTACAATAGCAAACATCTATATATGGGATCATATCACTCATATATTCTTTCATAAATCCAGTTTTAGGATTTTCAATACAATAAAAATTAGGGTCAAAATAATCTATAATCTCTAATGTTTTATATAATAATGGCAATCCTTCTTCTTCTATTTTTTTTGATTGATCTATATGTTTATGCATAAATAACATTTTACTAAAACTATTACAAGGTGGTGATGCCCATATTATATCAAAATCTTTTGGTAAAACTTTATAATCCCATTCTAATATATCTACTTTATAATCTACAGAATGTAGTTCATCTGTTATATCTACAGATATACACTCCCAACCCAATTTATGACATACTTTTTTTACTGACCCAGTGCCACTAAATAATTCTAAAACTTTCATATATTATACATACAAAGAAAATAATGTAGGATTTTCATTGCCTATTATATCATCAAAAACATTAGACAAATATCCTCTTAAAAATTCTAAAACACTTTTTAATTCATCTCCAGAAAACTCTCCATTGTTAAATTGTATATCTAGTATTCTAACCATACCATAACAAGACATTAAATCTTTTTTTAATTGGTAGTTTTCTTTTTTATATTTAATTATTTCTTCTTCTTTTTTATCATACATTTTTTTCATTTCATTCATTTCTTCTAAATATTGACTATCATTTAAAATATTCTCACCCATATATATATTATGTATTGTATTATTTGTAAATTCTATACTGATATTATTTATAATGAAACTTGTTATTATTGCTATTTCCATAAAGATGCATAGGTGTCTTCATCTTCATTTTCATTAAAACTATAATAGGTCGTATCTTCTTCTTCTTCTTCTTCATTATTTTTAGATTCACTTGTACTATCATTACTATTTTTATTATCATAAATATTTTTTAAAGAATTCATAATTTTTAAATAATCATTACTAGAAAATTTACTTTTATTTTTATCAACTAAGTCTACTATATTTTCAAAATCCATAATAATTAAGCAATATTTTTAGTTTATCAATCAATTTTAAAATATATTAAAATAGTATAAATGGTAAGATTGATTCGTCTTAATAGTGCTAATGATAATGCCGAGTTTGATGCAAATATAAATACAGATATTATACTAAAAAAAGATGCCCAAATAGCAGTTCGTAATTGTTCTTTCGAACCTAAATATAGTAATTTTATTTCTAATGTAGTAACTGGTGCTCTTAATATACAACCTAATATATTACAAGTAGATACAAATCATAATTTACAATATGTAAGAGAAAAAACATTTCCACTACACGATTCAGAAGATTTATTTTATGAAGTTACTTATGCTTTAAATCTTGGGTTGGGTCTTAGAGAAAATGTAGATGACGCAAAAGCAATACAAAATGGATCAGAATTTAGAGTAAATTATCAAATTGATGGTGATACAGATAATGTTGCTTTAGAATATAGATACGCTCCTTGTGTTACTTTTAATGATGTATATTGTGGTCAAAATGCTACTGGTCAAAATCCCCCTGCTAGATATTCAGTGACTTCAGATCCTCCAAATAACTTAATAACAACTACTGGTGCTTTCGATAATCTTATAACTATGGATTTGCCTACTGGCACTGCTCGAACAACAACTGAAAAATATAGAGTTATGACCGGTGCTAGTTATAGTTTATCAAAAGGAAGTGGATGGTATGCTGCCCAAATAGAAAAACTATCTGCTGGAGCCGGCGATGAAGGTTTTGGAATAGGATTAAGTTTTGGTCAAAATTTAACACAATTTGGTGGTGTAGCAGAAGATAATATACAGCAACACCCAGACGATAATGAAATCCCCACAACACTGAGAAATTTAGAATTAGGAATTAGAAAAAATACTGATAATTATGTTTATAGAGCAACAAATAAAGGAGTAGCAAGTACTGGTGATATTGATAGTGGCATTGGCTGTGATTTAACTGGAGGTGGGATAGCTGGAGGGGGCACTTCTCCTAGAAATGATATTTTAATTTTTAAAATGGATACTGTAGGTTCAGTCAAAGTTATAAAAGGATCAGTCATACAATATAATGGTGGTGCTGGGTCAACAACTGTCATATTTACACATACTTTGACTAAAGATGAACTACAATCATCTATTACACCCTATGTATATATAAGAGAAGACGATTCTAAAGTTCAATTAAGAAATGTTTGTTTTACATTAAGTCCATATTTAAATGCCAGAAGAATTGTAGGTGGACCAACTGAACCAAATTTAGCAATTTTACCTGGGTATGATTATTTAATAGCAGATGCAACAAGAGCATCAGCACAATTAGTACAATTTTTACCATCTCAAAATGAACTAAGATTTTTTAATTTATTGAATGTAACATTGGCAAATTTAGTTTTTACAAAAATTGTTATGGACCAAAGTTTATATAGACTTTTAGGTTTTAATATTGATCCAAATTCAGTTAGTCCAATAGGAACTATACAAATAAATATTATTGATATTGGTGTAGATCCAAAATTTGTAACAACTAATGGTATAACATATTTTTATGGTGGCTTTATTTTTAGAGCTGAAAATGAACCAAAAATAACTGCTGAAGAAGATTGTTATATTATAGAACTACAAGATATACCTTTAGAAAGTTTTAATAGTCAAACAAGCGGTAGGTATCAAAGTAATAATGGTAATCAACATTCAGAAGGTGCCAGAAAAAATATTTTAGATGTAATCCCAATAAGTAGTAAATTAGATTCACCAAAAATAGAATATGCACCAAATGAATTGGTGTTTTGTAATATATTAAATAGTGAAAATTTAAATATAAGAAATATGAAACTGCGTGTGGTTGACGGAGATTTTCAAAATATTGCCACACACGGCGAGAGTGAAATATTATTAGTCATTAAAGACTAAATCTCTTCTTATAATCTGAAATACTAGATTTCATAGTTCTCTTGTTCCATAAAACATAATATGAAAGAAAGCCTGCCCTTGTTGGGTCTTTTGTCAATAAATCTTTTTTATGTCTTCTTCTATAACTATCTTTTACTACATTTCGATCTAATACTTTTGGTAAATAAAAAGTACTAGTTTTATTATTTATCAATGTAAAATCTCTCATACCACTTGATCCAAAATCTGTGGTTTTTTCTTTATCATTATCCATTTTGAACACTGCTCTCCACTTTTTCGCCCCAATTGGTGACTTCATAATCTTTAATAACTTCATCTATATCTATATCATTTATTTTTATTTTACCTTTACCTTCTTCATTGTAAGAACATTTAGAACTAAAGCAGAAATTCATTTTACATTTAATCTTTTTCAGTAAGTTTTTTAATCCCATAAATTTATTATATATTATTATTATATAAAATGAGCAGAAGAGTAGATACCCATGGTCATCACAAATCAGTTATTAGAAATGATACCACAAGAAATTCATTATTAAATGATATAAAAACCAACACCGCAAATATAAAAATTGATACTGGTGATATAGATTTAAATACAGATGGATTAGAAGCTTTATTAGCGGGAGGACTACCGTCAGCATTAACTGGTTCTGGTAATTTAAAAGTGTGTCTTCAAGAATTAGGAAATGAAGGATCTGAAAGATTAAATGTAGATGTTGGAGATGATATTACACAACTACCCACTGCCCTTACTGGCGAGGGGAATTTAAAAGTTTCTATCCAAGAAGACCATACACATAATTTAGCAACCTCTGCAAAACAAGACACATCAATAGGACATTTAGCAACAGTTGCTGGAGCAATTTCTGGAACTGAGATGCAGGTTGATGTTTTAACTATGCCTACAGTGGCAGTTACATTAAGCGGAGGAGCAACCGAAGCAAAACAAGATATAATGGAAACCAGTTTAAATGCTATTGCTGGTGACACAACTGCTATTAATGGTAAACTAGTCGCTTGTAATACTGGCGCAGTCGCTATTTCAAGTTCGGTTCTTCCTTCTGGTGCTAGTACAGCAAGTCTTCAAGGAGGTGGACTACCTTCTGCTTTATCATCTGATAATTTAAAAGTTAGTTTAAAAGAATCAATCGCAGTAGGTGTAACAAACACCACATTAACAAATTTAAATAATTGTATTGGCACAAATGAACTTCAAGTTGATATTGTTGCTTCACTGCCTACTGGTTCAAATGCTATAGGAAAATTGAGTGCAAATAGTGGAGTAGATATAGGCGATGTAGATGTGACTAGTTTGCCTTTAACTTTTAATAGTGGTAATAAAGACGCAACTTGCCAAAGAATTGTTATTGCCACTGATGATGTAAATTTATCTGCTATAAAATCATCTCTTGATAATATTGATAATTCTGTTGATGGTAATTATTTAAATATAAATCAAAATATTGCTGGTACCGATGTTGATTCAAATAGCGGTAATAAATCTGCTGCTACCCAAAGAGTTGTTATAGCAGATGATGATGTAAATGTATCTGCTATTAAAACATCTCTTCAAGCAATTGATAATGCTGTTGATGGTAATTATTTAAATATAAATCAAAATATTGCTGGTACCGATGTTGACGCAAATAGCGGTAATAAATCTGCTGCTACCCAAAGAGTTGTTATAGCAGATGATGATGTAAATTTATCAGCAATTAAAACGGCAGTAGAACTCTTAGATGATTGTATTGGAACCGATAATTCAACTGGTCCTTCTAAATGTATAAGTATAGGTGCAACGAATTTGCTGGGTGGTGCGATCCAGGAAATAGCTTGTGATGGTGATGGTCATTTACAAATAGATGTTTTAAGTAGTGCTTTACCTAGTGGAGCAGCCGGTGAAATATCTAATGCAGCCACCGCTACAGCTGCTGCTAATATATTAACTAAAACAACTTTAGCAACATCATCAGAAATAAAAGAATTACTAAGTGGTATAACAATAAATGCTGGTGCATTATCAAGTGAATTTGATACTGAAAACTATGAACGTATTAGATTTTTCGGCGAATCGACCGTTTCTGTAGGAACTGATATTATTTTAATGGGTTCAAACGTTTCTGGTGGCACATTCTATGTTCTCGGTGAAAATTTGAGGTCGGAAACAATTTCTTCAACACACTACGTATATGGAAGTGGGACTGAAAATCTGCCGAGGTTTATTAAAATATTAAATAAAAGTGGTTCATCAAATTATATATTTACTAAATTATATATGCAATTATCTGGTGGTCGCTTAGCAGTTTAAATTTTAATTTTATTTTTTGAATTATAAAATACTAAACTATATCTTAATCCTTCTTTTATTGTATTTACAAAATGGTATATTGTAGCACCATTAAATTTTTGAATCCCATTTCTACAATCTACAATTTCAAAATGGGGATTTTTTTTTTTAATAAAAGTTTCACCACCAGAGTAATCTCCAAATGCACATAAAATAGAATCTCCTACATTTATTTTATCGAAATGAGGTTTAACGGAAACTCCTTTACCCATTTTATTTATAGTTACACTATCAAATTCAAAATCTTTAAAATATAAATCTCTAAATTCATTAAATATATCAAATAATTCTGGGTGATCTTCATACAACTTAGTTTTATATGCATTAAGTATAGGACATTTTGCTCTTACATTTTTACCCCTCATTGATCTCCATGTTCCGCCAAATTTACAACTTTCACAAATATCTTTGGGTGTTTTTTTAATAAAAAATTTAGTGCCACTACGGTCATTGCCAGTGCTTAATTCTAATTCATCTAATATAGAAAACATTATAGCACTATCTGAGTACCATTCATTTACAAAATAAGTCATATAGAATAATGCTAGAAATTATTTTAAATTATTTTCCTCATATTCAATTTTATAGTTACACGCTTCTTCAAATATTTTAAACCATTTTCTATGTTTTACTCCATTTACCATTTTTTCATATATCCAACCATATCCAGTTTTACAAACATTTGGCACCCCAGATGTATTGGTTACTTTATCATTTACATTACACCTATGGCAAAGAATATTTCTAAAATAACCATATTTTCCTATAAGATGCATATGGTCCATATGTTTAATATTTTTTTCAGTGTATTCACACCCTTTTTTTTCACATTTTTCACTTGCTAAATATCTTTCATAAATTTCCTCCATTTCTTCTTCAGAAGTAACAACTAAACCTAAACGTTTCCAATCACATATTTTATTTCCTTTTTTTCTTTTTGGAGTTTGATTATATTCTTTTGCTTTTTGTTTTGCTTTTTGGGATTGACTATATTCTTTTATTTTTTGTTTACCTTTTTCGGATTGTCTATATTTTTTATTTGCTTTTTTTTGTGCTTCTGTTTTTGTCATTTTTGTTAATATATTTTGTAAATATAAAAATCAATTTTATATTCTATTGAAATACTATATGTATAAAATAGTAATCCCATCTCATAACAGAAGTCAAATGATTAAAGAAAAAACATTAAAGTATCTCCAAGACGAAGGAGTACTATTAAATTTAGTTTATGTCTTTATAGCACCAGATGAACTACTTGAATATAAAAGTGGTTTAGGTCATTTAAATGTTAATGTTATTGAAGGACGTTTGGGACTTAAAGAAAATTTAAACTACATAGCAGAATATTTTGATGAAGGTGACCGCCTTGTGAGGATGGACGATGATATTAAACATTTAATTGATAAAAATAATAATAAAATTCCTTCTTTAAACTTATTTATTAGAGATTGTTTTGAATCAATGGTTGCTACAGAGGCAAGAATGTGTGGCATTAACCCAAGTAAAAATCCATTCTTTTATACTGATACTTTGTCTACTGATTTAAAATTCTGTGCTGGTTTTTTTAGATGTTACTTAAATACTAAATTTTGTGAAAAAAGAGAATATACTTTATTAGAAGATTATGAAACAACTATTAAATATTATAATTACTCTTTTGCCATTAACAGAATGAATAACATAGGTGGAGTTGTAAATTACAAAAGTGGTAAAGGTGGTTTAATTAGAAAACCTAACCAAAAACAAAACGAAGTAAATAGATTTTTAAAAGAATATCCTAAGTACGCCCACGAACATAATAAACACAGTGATGAAATTAAATTAGTTAGGTTCCCAGAAAGACAAGAAGTGTTTACTTTGTGGATTGGTAAAGACATACCCTATTTACAAGAAGTTGCTATTTTAAGTTGGATAAGATTGGGATATAGAGTTATTTTATATACAAATATTAAAAAATTATCAAAGAATTTAAAAAATTACTCATACTATATATTACTAAAAAAACCTTATGATATTTTACCTTACAACAATCAAGCAATACTACCCTACTCAGACTTATTTAGATATAAGGTACTATATCAAGAAGGTGGTACGTGGTTAGATTCAGATTTAGTACTGTTAAAAAGATTACCTAATCAAGATACAATTATAAGTAGTGAATTTACTTTACAATCTGGAGCATTCAAATCTAAAAATATAAAAACGCCATCAATACAATGCTTAAGGTTTCCTAAAGAAAATCCTTTAATAAAAAAAGTTATTGATATAATTGAAGAGAAAATTAAAAATCCAGCATGGAGAGAGAATATGAAAGTGTTTCAAAAACAAGTAGAAAAATTTAATTATGAAACTGAAGATCCTACTAAGTTTTGTGCCCTACCCTGGTTTAATGCTGATTACTTAGTAAAAGATAATGAATACCCAATTAAATATGCCGTCCCCCCTATAAATAAAAATTGGATACTTGAAAATGCTGTAGGTGTCCATTGCTGGGATAGTATATTAAAAAAAAAAAAAATAAATCTACAAGAAGCAGATTTTGATTCGTTGTTTGAGATTTTAGAAAATATGATAATATAATATGTCTAAACATTTTGACTATGCTTGTTTTATAAATATGGACAAAAATAGAGATCGATGGGTCAGCAGTTGGGAGCAGTTGAATAGAGAGTCACTACACCCTTGTGGTAAATTGATTGAAGCTGTTGATGGTTTCAATTGTCCAGATGTACCGTGGGCAGAATGTGTCTATAAAGAACCCAATAGTAAAAGATATAAAAAATATATGAGAGAATTAATGATTAATGAAGGTACCATGGTAAAAAGCAAATATAACTTGATCCCAGGTGAAATAGGTAATATCCTATCAATTGTAAAATCATTTGAAAAAGCATTAGAATTGGGTTATGAAAAGGTATTGATGCTTGAAGATGATTTTAAAATGGCAATAGGTTTCAATAAAAAATTAGATAATATGATGACCTTTGCTCCAACAGATGCTGATGTATTATATTTAGGAATAAATAGTCTTAACTATAAATATGGATCATTTGAAGATATTGATAATTTTTATTGGGAGAAACCAAAAGGTATTGATAATGAAAAACACTTAGAAAAATATAAAGTTAAAGGTGCTATATATGGTATGTTTGGATTTATTATAAATGCTAAAGCAATGAAACTATTTATTAAATATGCGTTACCACTAAGTTACCCAAGTGATTGTATTCTTGGACGGTTAAATCAAAGTGGTCTGATCAAATCCTATTCATTAAAGAAAGAACATCAACTTATTAAGTATTTTAATATGGGTAGTACCATTGGTTATAGATGATACTATATATAGTAATATATAATATAAATAAATAATAATTATAATATAAAGTAAAGAATAATATAACAAGGAGATACAATAAGACACACTTCTGAATTGACTATATAAGAATTGAAAATATTTGAAACAATTTAGAAATGTAAATCATATAGTATCCTATTTATATAATTACCTCTTATATATAAAATTGATTACTATTTAAGGATATATATTATATTATTATAAAATGACTGAATTTAAATTACCAAAACTACCTATTGTAAATGATTATAATCCAAGAGGAACCTATGTCTGTGAAAGCTGTTTAGTAACTGAAACTGAATTAAATGAAGAAGAAGAAAAAATAGTTAGGAGATATAAAGTAATGTTCTCAACTAATAGTAAGCAGAACCTTGAAAGGCATAGAAAAACTAAAAAACATTTGAAGAATGTTTCAAAAGAAGATGCTGTATGTTGTCCTAAATGTGATGAAAAGTTTAGTGCTGAAGGATTTAAACTACATCAAGAACGAAATAGTTTGGATTTGAAAATAAGAGATTGTAATTTTGTGGGTTGTGGTAATTTCTATTATAAAGATAAAAGATTTGTTGATATGGAGGCACTAAAAAAATATCAAGCTGACTATGAAAATTATGAATTTAGAAAAATAAAATATCATAAACAATTGAGAATGCTTAGAGAAAATAAAAAATTAAAAGAAGGCAAAGAATTTATGGGTAGTGCTACAACCCATGATTCACTTGTTGATCAAATCTTAAGTCTTAGAGATAAAAATAAAAAAAGAAAAGTATATAAAGAAAAAGATATTATAAATTAAAAAATGGAAGTTAATAATATATATAAGGAATTATTTGAATATAATGAACCTTTACTAAAAAATAAAAAACCCTACAAAATTTTATTTAAAGAAATGATAGAACAAATTAAATCAGAACAAAAAAAAGAAAGAAAAGTATTTACTATGCATCTCAGTGATGAAGAAAAAAATTTATCTATTTATAAATTAGTAAATCGTTTAATGAATTTTATAGTTGAAGAAGAAGAAGAAGACTAATTATTTTTTAAATATAACTAAAATGCTTGGAAACGGTGCTGGATTTTTTGTATCACCAAAACTAATTCTACCTTTTATAAATCTTATTTCATATTTATTTTTTAAAATTATATCGTGAAACCACGTAGTGTCGGTTCTTGCTGGGATTAACATAACTACTAATTTACCTTTTTGGGCTTCATTATGTGCTTTTTCTATCCAACCCATCCCATTTTTTTTTGTTGATTTTAATTTTGAATAGGGTGGATTTACAAATGTTTTAGATGCCCAATCTTCTTCAAGTCCGTTATTTTGTGGATTATCATTTAGAGGGCAAGGGTCATAGTCATCAAAATTAAATTCATCATTTAATGCATTTTTTAATTTATTTGGTGTAGACCAACTATCAGTGTTAGATTTATTCATATACGGCATTTATTATTATTTATTTTTTCTTTTTCAAAATCAATTTTATTCAATTTCATAATCCTCATCTGGTTCTACAAAATTATCCAAATACAATTTTGATTTACCACCCATTTTTACTAATAATCTAATATTATCAGTAAATGGAGGGCTGTTTTCTTCGAATACTTTTTTTCTATAATGTTGATATTCGTGAATACTAATGGTTTTATACTTATCATTTTTATAACCTAAATGAAAAGTAATAAATTTTTTAGTAATAGATTCTAATATAATTGCTTTTTCACCTCTAACAAATACATTATTTATAGGCAAAATTGTTTCTAATCCAAAGTCAGACATTTCTTATTTTATTTATTTTTCTTTTTCAAAATCAATTTTATCATTTAATCAATAAATTCCAATGCTGTTTTACAATAGAATTTGTGTAATATAAAAATCCCAAATTCATCAATTTTACAATAACAGTTTTTACAAATCATCTAAATATTTATGGTGTTAAATCCTTAACATTATTTTTTAAAAAGTTTACATAGGTAATATAAAGAAGGATAACCTACAATAATACTAATCCATTCAAGTGTTTTTTGGGTCATTTAATAATTTATCTATTTTATCTGAATATTCTCTATGAATTTGTTTTATAAAATATTTTAAATTAGTTATTTCTATTTCTAATTTATTTATTGTATCATTTAACTTAACTATTTCTTCTCCTCGTTTTTTATTTAATTTACTAATTGATGATGTTAATTTATCCATTACTATTTATTTATATTTAATTTTGCTTCAAGAATTAAATTATCTAGTAATTCATAGTCAGTATCTTTTTCAAAAATATCCAAAAGATTTCTAAAAATTGCTAATCTTAAATGTTTATGACTAGGTAATCCTTCTAAAGTTATATGATTTAAATTTAAATCTTCTAATGCTATATCTTTTAGATTTTCATATAATTGCATAGGATCATAATCTATATCATAAGCTTTCGATAAATAACGCATTTCCCTAGCATATAAGTTTATTGTTTTATCGGCAAGTTCTGGTCTGAATTCTCTAATAAATTGATTGTAATTATCCATTAATATTTAGTAACTTTTTTCTTTTTCTTTTTCAACTTACCTATTACCTTGCTTGTTTTAGTATGTTTTGAACCAGACATTATTGTTTTACCATCAGACATCATATGACTATTTTTAGGCATTTTTTCAAAGATTTTAGATAAAGATATTTTTTTTTTTCTGGGTGGGTTTGCGACCATATTAGCGTATGACTTACCATTTCTCTTAGCAATAACTTTTTTCATTTTTTCATTCATATAAATATCAATATATTAAAAATATTTTATTAGTATATAGTATATGAAAATTTGTTCGTTCTGTGAAGCTGTTGAAGAAAATGGATCTTGGTTCAGAAACACCTATGAATTGTGTGATGACTGTAAAAAACTAAAAGATTTATCTAGGATACACAATATGAATATATTGGTGTCTTCTTTAGAAGAAATTTTTGTTAGACAACAGCGTCCCATTGAAAATCGAATCAAACGCCTAAAAGAAGAAGAACAACCTTCTAAACCTATTACTCGTAGTGATGAAAAAAAAAAAAACTACCAAGATGTAATAAAAAACTTAAGAACGGTATTTATCCCAAACAGACCGAGGACGTGTGCTGTATCTTACTTTTTGTGGGACATTTACAATATCTATAGATTTGCTTTGTTCTGGTACAACATTGGTTTCTTCTATAGGGGCATCTGGTATGGTTACAGATTTAGTAGGTTCTTCTTCTATTATTTTAGGAGGAGGTTTACTATGTTTCATTTTTAAAGACTCCATCTCGAACTTCAATTTTTCTAATTCTAAATTATCTCTTGCTAACTGTAATTCTAATGTTTTTTCTCTGGCAGATTTTTCTGATTTAGTCATTCTTTTTTTTTTGGGTGCAGGTTCTGCTTTGGGAGGTTCTTCAAACTTAACTTCTTTTTTAGGTTCTTCTACTTTAATTGTTACCCCTTCTTTTTGTGCTTTCTTCTTTGCTCGAGCATCTGCT
>Ga0181391_1000372_pt1 | contig 13525 bp, 14 predicted proteins | sample 14SPOviralmetaG_FD_130080 | JGI IMG/M metagenome (GOLD analysis project Ga0181391, IMG submission 130080) | Marine viral communities from the oligotrophic San Pedro Time Series (SPOT) site, San Pedro Channel, CA, USA - 14 SPOT_SRF_2010-08-11 | ecosystem: Environmental > Aquatic > Marine > Strait...
AGAATTCGTTAAACTAAAAGATCAATGTCTAAACATAGATGTACCCAAAGACAGACTTGTTCACATATTTCCAAAAGATTTTGCCGATCATAATATAACGTTCTATGATCAAATACATAACATTAGTAAAATGATTTTAGATAATGCAAAGGTTTTGTGTGACCAATATCCCAATCATAGATGGTTCGATGATCTGGCTGTGAATTGCCATATTTCGGTTACTCCGCCGTTACCTTATAAGTTCTATATACACATGGAAGGGCTTGAAAAAATATGGAGTAGCGTGACCTATATCACTCCAGAAATAAATGTGGGAACAAAAATGTATACGAATCAAGATGAAAAAGCGTTTGTAAAAGAAGCAGAATGGAAACCTAATAATACTTTTATATTTTGTGGCCAGCAGAATAAAACATGGCACAGTTATGAGAGTGACCAAACACAACAACGAATAACATTAAATTTATTTCTTGTGAATGGCCGTTCAAAAATAATTACTTTCAGGAACTAACGTTTATTTTTTCCTTTAATAAGTTGACATCCGTTTGTAAATGCCTATCCCTTACCTTTGTCCAAACGAAATTATCTCTGTAATTGATGTTAAAATTCTTACGTATTTGTTTACCAGCGTTGTCATTGATAATTTTTTTCGCTTTGAATGTCACTGTTGGAAGATAAAGGCATCTACCTAACTTACGTGCAACTTTTTGTGTGTAGGTGTCTACATGCCAATGCCAAAAGAAAGGAGGTGCTAGATATCCTAACGTATCGATCCAATGTTTATGTACGGCAAAGTGTGCCGCTGGTAACGGTTCATCTGGCCAAAGTTTTGTTTCTGTGCCTGCATTTTTATTACCCTTCCTTCTACCATCACTTGGCACTACCATTAGGATTTTATCCTCATATCTATTGAATTCGTCTGCAATCAACTGATCCCAGTCCTGTGTTTGTACTTGTACATCATCGCCCATCAGCATGACAATATCATGAGACGCTTTCTCTGCCATTAGGTTCCAACTGTAACAGGTAGATTGATTTGGGCCAACTGTATAATATTTTTCGTGTAGTAAATCTTTGTATTCTTCTAGTTTCTCGTCATCATCGTTGAGATAAAATAAAAATTCTGTATCGTGTTTTTGTGTTGCGGTAGCAGTGTCAACTAATCTTTTTGCTAATTCTGGTCTGCCTCTTGATGGACAACAAAAAGAGATCATATTAGTTTCTTCTTCCAAGTATCCGGTGTTTGTTCGTTTATAATTTCTAACGGCAAATGATATTGAAATTTCTTTGTGCCTCTGGTTCTAATGTATTCTGCTGTCTTTTTGACTGACTGTCGCATATTTGTTGCTGTACTGTAACCTAACAAGTCTCTTGCTTTGTCTGATGAACACACTGCCAGTTTTACTTCTTTGGGTCTGTCTTTGTGGTGTATAGGATCTAAATTAAGTCCTGTTTCGTTTGCACAGGCCTCCGCTAACTCATTGATTGTTATAGGTTCTTCGTCTGGTCCTATGTTAATAACTTCGCCAACTACATTGTCTCGGAACGCAAGTGCATTCAAACAATACAAACAATCATCTATGTAACTGAAACATCTTTGCTGTTTGCCATCTCCGTATATGATTGGTTGCTTACCCTGTAACATTCTGTTCAACATTATAGACATAACATTTCTAAATGGATCATCATACTTCTGTCTTGGTCCAACAATGTTGTGTGGTACAGCGATCACATACTCGACTCCGTGTGTTTCACATAAATTTTTAAGCACATCTTCTCCGGCTTTCTTTGCAATACCGTATGGATCTTGGGGACGACATTCGTAGGTTTCTTTGTAGGGCATCTCATCATGATGACCGTACCTTGCCATACTTGAACAATACACAATACGTTTAACTTTGTTTCTTATGGCCGCTGTAATAGTTGTAACTGATGCTTCAAATATATTTCTTGTTACAAGCACGGGAGAAAATACTGACAGTCCTTCGTAGGCAGTGGCGGCGGTATGATAAACTATGTCACAGCCTTCCATCGCTTTGGTCATGTTTTCCAAATCGCAACAATCCACTTGATGGAACTCTACATTTTGGGGAACATTGTCTGTGTATCCTCCAATCATGTTATCATTACCGGCCACGGTATGGCCTTCTGATATCATTAAATCTGCTAGATGGGAACCTAAAAAACCTGCGACACCTGTTATAAAAATTTTCATTTTGAGTATTTAATTTAAGTTATGTACGATAGAAAACTTTATCTGGCCAATGTGATATTAATAACTTGAAACCCAAAGACTGAATATATTTTTCTATTTCGATATTACTACTACCATATTTTTTGGTATTATTGTTTAATTCTATCATGAGATACTGCACATTTTCTAGCGTTTTTTTTGCACCTTTTAACACTTCCATCTCGTATCCCTCAACATCAATTTTTATTAAATCAACATCATCTAATTTCATGCTATCAATAGTAATCATAGGAATACTGCCTTCACCCACAATTCTTTTACTTTGTGTAAAATTATCCTCTGACAATGAAATTAATTTTTCTTCTGAACCTACAGCCAATTTATGCGTTTCTACATCATCAGTAACATTTTTAACCAGGCATTGGTAGTGTAGACTGTCTGGCTCAAATGCAATCACCCTGCCACAAAATTTATTCATGGCCATGCTCCATGTACCGACCCATGCACCAATATCTAATATGTGATTAAAGTTTTTATTTTTATCAACACAATAGTCTATAAATTTAAGTAAACATTTGTTTTGAGTAAATGATTTTCCTGCTTTCCAATCCTCGAAATGTAAATCATTGTTAGGTACCCAAAATCCATTCACTTTCTCTATTTTCATAGTATTCCTTTGTCCATTAGGATTTCAACTGCTGTCCCATTGCCAAGTTCTTCTGGTGTGAACTGTTGGTATGCCAGACTGTACAACCATGGTTCTGGTCCGCCGTAGTATGGATTTTCTATATCGGATAACTCTACGTTGCCTACGTCTACAGCAAAACTCTTGTTATCACAGAATACAGGTATGCCCTCACACACGGCCTCTACTGCCGCTATTGAACAACTTGTCACAACACACCACGCTTCCTTCAAGTCCTCGGATAGGGGTACTGTTGCCTCACTTGGTCCTGATGTACCCCTGCCCCTAGGCTTGTGTCGAAGTCGGATAGGTCTGTCCGTATACCTTTTAATCTTTTCGATTGTCTCGTTCGTCCAATTTGGTTTGTCTAGGTAGTCATGAATACCCGCTGAACTGGGGCAAACTAAAATATATTTGCCAGCGAAGTTTGGTGCTTTTATCTTCAATCCAAACTTTTCAAATCTGTCCGCCTTGCAATTTTTCAAGTAAGGTACATGTATGGCATTCTTGCACACACGCCAATAATGATTGTCTGGTTTCAAGTTATTGTTGTCAAATCTTCCAAAGTAAGGTGTGTCTGTGAACCAGAAGTTGTGATTACGTGCCTCCAACTTTTTGACCATTTCTCTGTTGTTGCCAACGAATCCCCAGAACATGCTGTTGCTTACTGGGTCTGTTTCCTCAGTGTTATCCAACTTGGTTATCTGATCTGGCCATGATTTCTCAACACCGTTAAACACTTCCCATGCCTTGCTATTATTGTTACTAAATGGTGCGTAGATCGTTAGCATCTATAAAATCTTTAAGTTGTTTTGCCCACTGAATATGTCCTTCTGCTGATGGGTGTGGATCTTGTGGACTGACGATCAAACCCTTGTCCGCAACAAATTCAAGTTGACTTATTTCTGGACTAAAAAATCTATCCATGTTAATTGCATTTCTAATCACTTTGAAGTCTTCCGTTCCGTTGCCAAAATCGTTAGGCAAAGAATTATACATCACGTAAGGTATCCCTTTCCGTGCAAAATAATTCTGTAGGTCAAAAACATTGTCAAGGTAATTCATAGTGAGGGTGTTTTCTATGTCCCACCCTTGATTTTTCCGTATGAAACTTACATTATCTAATGTCTTCCATGTCCTCCATGTGAGCTCAGTGCCAGGAACACGACCTTTCTTCCATCCGTCGTTTGTGATATAATCATTCCTTACTGAACTAGACCATCCTATCACTGCAAAAATCTTTTCGTCTTTATTCTGTTCGCACCAGACCTTTGTTGAAAACCCAATCCTAGTGTTACCCCTACCGCCCATGGCCAGATTGGCCAGTCCTAGTTCGTAGTTGTCTGCGAGTATCTGTGTGGTAAAAGTTTCCACACCGTCTTTGTTCCTCGGTGTGAGGAAACTGCATCCATTTGATAATAATTTGCTCATGCTGTTGTTTAGTAGTATAATTATAAAGTAATTATTGGCAAAATGCAAACATGAAAAATATAGATTCAATTAAGTACTTCACAGGAAAATGGGAAACAGTTGACAACAGTTACAATTATACTGTGCCTTACCATAAGGATGTTGATCCAAATTTTGAAAGTTTACCAACTTTTGTTGCTGAATTTTATGATTGCAAAGTACATAGTTGTCCACTACTTGTGACCTATCAACAAAAATTAATAACCAATTATATCTGGCCTCTCACAGATCAACGTAAAAACAAACCAGACAAGACACACAAACTTTGGAAGCAATGGGGGAATGAAGTACAGGCAGAGTTACCACCTGTTAGTCAACACTTCCATGAGAAATATCTCTATGTGTGGCTACCCGTTGACGAAGAGAGTTCAAACAATCCATGGCACATATGGATAGATGTAATATCTAAATTTAGGCTAATGGAGAAGCGTTGGTCTACTGATTTTACAAAATACTGTTACGTGTTGGCCAACGAAAGCAAGTATTTCAAAAAAGTAATCGAGGAATTATTTCCAGAAATAAAAGTTCTTGTAATGCCAAAAAACGAAACTTGGCAGTTCAGACACTTGCTGGTGCCCAGTGCCAGTAATTCAAAAGACGGAGTGCTTACTCCTCATCTAGCACCGTGGCTGAGACACTTCAAAGGTCTACACGGCTATGAGGAAAAAGAACCACACAGAAAGATCATAGTACTGAGGCCAGGGGCAAAATCAAGAAGACTGACAAACTCGGATGAACTATTACTAGCATTGAAAGGGTGGGAAACAGTTGTCCTTGAAACCATGACCATCAAAGAACAAATAAAAACATTCGCCGAAGCAACACACATTGTTGCGGCCCATGGTGCAGGATTAGTAAATCTACTTTGGTGCAGACCAGGAACAAAAGTGATTGAGATACAAGATACTAAAATGATCCACAAAAAAGTTTATCCGATACTCTCACATCACTTAGGATTGAAACATGAACTGTATTTGGCAGACACAGTGCCAATAAAATTAGAAAATGGCAAAAAGCCCGAAGGTATAAAAAGAATCAGTGATCTAATAAATTTTAAAATTGATATACCAGACCTGCTTAAATATCTCGATTGACAATGAAAATTAAAGTAATAACATCATACAAACCCGGCTGTTGGAAGCAATATGCAAAAAAAGGAATAGAGTCCATGGCGGAACAATTTCCAAAAGAAATCGATTTAGTTGTGTATGCAGAGGAGCCAAAGCCGGAATGCAAGTACGCCAGGATCAAGTGGATCGACCTAAACACCGCTGAGCCTGAACTTACTGCATTCAAACAGAGACACAAGGATGATCCAGTAGCCAATGGAAAATTACAAACAAAAGTAAATGGCGTTCGAAGGGTTCCAGAACTGCAAACGCTTGGCGGCGCAGACAAGAACAAAGAATCTTTCTTATGGGATGCCGTGCGTTTTTCAAACAAAGTTATTTGTGTTGTAAACGGACTACGTAATTCAGAAGCATATGATTATGTTGTTTGGATAGATGCTGACACATTTTCATTTCGACCAATACCTATTACATTTTTTGAGTCTTTATTACCAAAGGACACAATGGTCACTTACCTAGGCAGAGAAAACCCAGCACTGGGTGATGGTGGAAAATATCCTGAATGTGGCTTTGTTGGTTATAATTGTAATCATCCTGAAATACAAAATTTTATAAATGATTGGGAAAAACTGTATGTCACAGACAGCGTATTCAAGATATTGGAATGGCACGACAGTTACGTGTTTTGGCATCTGACAAAAATATACAGGAAAGAAAAAAATATCAAAGTCAATGACATAGGACGTTGGAAAGGTGTAAGAGGACATCACGTTTTCATAAACAGTGAACTTGGTTTATACATGGATCACATGAAAGGTGATCGTAAGTCAAAAGGTAGCAGTACCAAAAAAGATATCCGTCAATCGCATGACACAGACTATTGGAAAAATATTCCGTCAGTTTAAAAAACTATAATTAATGTTAATGAAAAAGATTGCATTCATCTCAGGAATGACAGGACAAGACGGTCCATACCTTGCAAAGTACTTGTTAGAGCAAGACTACAAAGTATATGGTTTGGTAAAGAGATATAGCAATCCAAACTTTTCAAATCTAGACTACCTAGGAATAGAAAATGATGTGGATTTAATAACAGGTGACATCACAGATGACGCAAACATGAATCATCTAGTGAGGTCAATTCGACCACACGAATTCTATAATCTTGCCGCCCAAAGTTTTGTGGGCTCGAGTTGGGATTTGAACAAGCAAACAACAGAAGTAAATGCTATGGGTGTGTTGAATATACTAAATGCAATAGTCAATCAAAATCCACAGACAAGATTCTACCAGGCAAGCACCAGTGAACTGTATGGCAACGCAAATGATGAGGGAGTGCAAAATGAAAAAACTCCTTTCCATCCACGTTCTCCATATGGGATCTCAAAACTTTGTGCTTACTGGATGACTGTAAACTTCAGAGAAAGTTATAGCGTACATGCATCAAATGGCATATTGTTCAATCATGAATCTCCTATCAGAGGTAAAGAATTTGTTACAAGAAAAGTTTCAGACGGTGTTGCGAGAATTAAATTAGGACTCAAAAAAAAAATTACATTAGGAAATTTAGAAGCAAAAAGAGACTGGGGATTTGCCGGTGACTTTGTTAAGGCTATGCACATGATGGTGCAACAAAAAGAACCAGGTGACTATGTGGTTTGCACAGCCATACAACACAGTATAAGTGAATTATTGACCACTGCTTTCAGGACTGCAGAAATAGATGATTGGGAACAATACGTTGAGTCAGATCCTCGTTACAAACGTCCAGCAGAGGTATTTGCACTTCACGGATCATACGCCAAAGCAAAAGAAAAATTAGGTTGGGAACCTAAAACAGAATTTAAAGACATGATTGCTTTTATGGTCAAAGAAGATATAAGGCGTTTGTCTCATGATTTACGTTAGTTCTACAAACAGAAAACTTACTGAAAAATACATAGATTGGGCAGTTGCAGGACTTCCAAATTGTAAAAAATTATCACCACTAGAAATGATAACAAAAAAAGACTGTACCAAAGCAGTCTTACTTGGCCTACTACGTGGCACACATCTTGTGTACAGATGGGCCGAAAAAAACAACATAGATTTCTACTACATAGACAGACCGTACTGGGGGGAAACTAGAAATCATCCTTACTACATGAAGATTGTTAAAAACAATTTTCTTAAGAACTGGCAAGAAGATAGGCCAGACGATAGGTTCAAAAAATCTTTCCCGTGGCCAATTAAACCATGGAAAAAAAACGGCAAAAATATAATTGTGTGTCCACCTTCCAACGCTATGAAGGAATTTCGGGGAGTACACAACTGGCTTGACCAAACATTGAAAACACTGAAAGAGAATACTGACAGACCAATTATTGTTAAAACTAAAGGATACAATCCAATCATAGGGGTAGACAAAAACGGTGGTTATGTTGTCGCAGGAAAAGACAATCAAAAACCTAGTGGGCCAATTGATTGGGATAATGCATACGCAATAGTTACTTACAATTCCAATATAACGCTAGAAGCCACCACACGAGGAATACCGTGTTTCACAGATCCACAAAATGCGTGTGCACCTATATCAGAAACTGATTTTACAAAAATAGAAACACCTAAATATGTAGAAAGAGAACCTTTATACCATTCAATGGCTTACGGTCAGTTCACAGCAGAAGAGATGAGAAACGGTTATGCATGGAGAATACTAGATGAAAGTTGAAATATTTAGAAGGACAGTCAAAGACAGGCGTAGGGGAGCAAGTTGGGATCTATTACAACACATGGCCGAGGGCGTGAGAGCATGCGGAGACGAACCTGTAATTGTTAACGAAAACATGACCGGTGCATGGCAAAAAAATGAAATGGAACCTACAGCACCAATTGGTTGTATGTTTGGGTATGGTGGAACTAATCAAAGACACCATACTAAAGGTAGAAGACTAGATCTTGTTGAACGTGCAAAGAAAAAAGGCATATACATTATAACATTCGATGGCGGACTTTTGTCTAGTTTTGGTAATGTACATGGTCCAGACCATCATTGGCGAGTATCGTTGTACTCACCTATGAACAACGGAAACTTTTTAAGTGATAACTCTCCTGCAGACAGGTGGGAAGCGGCGAAGGCCAGATGGAATGTTAAGAGCGAACCATGGAGGAAATCTAATCAAAGTGATCCAATAATGTTTGTGCTACAACCTAAAGACAACTGGAGTATGAACGAACTTGATCCAATAGATTGGTTCCACAAAGTTTATGATACACTGAGGCCAATCACCGATAGAAAATTTATTGTCAGGCCTCATCCTAATCACGTGGTCGCAATGGAAAATCGTTTGCACGAATTTCCAGAGGACGTCGAAGTACACATTGGCCAAAAATATTTTCAAGGAGATGAGAAGAAGTACTACAGATTCCATTTCCAAGAAGCAATAACTAATTGTCATGCTGTTGTTACACACAATTCTACTGCCAGTGTTGACTCTTGCGTTCGTGGAATCCCTACCTTTGTTACCTCAGACCTTGCAATTTGTTGGCCTGTAGCAAACACTGATTTGAACAACATAGAGACACCAAAATATCCAGAGAGGACACAATGGTTATACGACCTTGGATATAAATTGTGGAGTGAAAAAGAAATTAGAGACGGAACGTTGTTTAACAGATACAAAACAAAGTTGGGACTATAATGTGTGGGATATACGGTATAACAGAACACAATCCAAAATTTATTGAAAATTTTATAGATATATGTAAGCACAGAGGCCCCGACGGTTCTAGTGTTTGGCACAACGATAGCATAACCTTGGGTCATAACCTGTTAAGCATAATGGGTGAACCGGGTAATGCAACACAGCCTTGGACAACTCCTAAAGGAAACAAACTTGTTTACAATGGAGAAATTTTTAATTATTACGAACTAAAAAAGAAGCACAAAGAATTTACAGACACTTCGGGCTGTGACACCGAACTACTTGCTTGGGGATTAGATAAATTTGGATTGGCCTTCATTGACGAAATAGACTCCATGCACGGCTTTGCGTACTACGAAGTTGATAAAAATACACTTACATTGAGTAGAGACCATGCAGGTGTCAAACCTGTGTACTATGCCGAGATTAAGGAAGGGTTGGTGTTTGGTTCTGAGATAAAAGGAATGTTAGATAAAGTTCCAAACAGTAGAACAATGGACAACCTTGCTGTAAGTTTTATGGCAAGAACAGGAATCAATGCTTTACGAAATACATTTTTCACAGGTATAAAAAAATTACTTGCAGGAGAAACAATAGTGTATGATATTGCTAAAAAGAAAATTGTACAAACTCACAGGGTATATATTAGGCCAACGAGCAACAAACAATTTAACGAACAAGAATTCAGACAGAAGGTTCAAAAAACAGTAGAGATGTGTTCTATTGGTAGGAGAAAGATTGGTGTGTTCCTCAGTGGTGGACTTGATTCAAGCATGATTGCTTATGAACTTAAACAACTGAAAGGTGAAGCAAACACATTTACAAACAGGATGAAGCCCAACGTACTGGCAGATGAGGACTACAACAGTGATGCCAACTGTGCTGGCATACTTGCACAACAAAACAACTTCAATCACAAAGAAGTTGTAATGACTCCAGAAGCATTTATAGATAGTTGGGATGACAGCGTGTACTACATGGAGCAACCTGTGTACAATCCTAGCATGTCCATGTACTGTTCAACAAATAAATTTTTATCTGACAACGGAATAATAGTAACAATGGCCGGGGATATGGGAGATGAGATACTTGCAGGCTATCCAAAGTATTGGAAAATGAAAAATCCCAAATGGTTAGAAAAACAAATAGGAAAAACAGAAATTAAAAGTTGGGACGATGTCCTGAGGCTTTGGCTGAACAGAATAAAACGGCCATTACAATTAACTGACAAACCTATAAGTGACGACATATTAATAAAAGAATTACATAAATGTTACTCGGGAGAATTATGGAATCCTAATGATCCTATAGGATCACACATGGCTTTGGACTGTGTTGCACAGGTTCCAGAAGAGATGTTTAGCAGAAACGACAAATACGGAATGGCATACAGCATGGAAGGACGTTTTCCTTTAGCAACTAAAATGTTCATGCAATACTGTTTGAGTATGCACACAGACTTAAAACTCGGGCCTAGCAAAAACGATACTAAAATTTTTATTAAAAAAGCATACGCTGGTAAGTTGCCAGTCGCGATTATAAACAAATTGAAAACTGGATGGACTGTTCCTGTCGGTCATTGGCTGACCACTAGCACTAGTACCAAACTAACAAAATTTTACAATGAAAGAACGGGTGAACAATCTAAAATTAATGTGACAAAGGCAAGTCAGAAAGCCGGTAAGGCTCTTATCCCTGCATGGATCGTAAGTGATTGGATAAAAAAATACAGTATGAATAGGTAGATTAAATATCGATATCATGAAAATCAAAGTGATTACATCATACAAACCAGGCACGTGGAACGAGTATGCCAAGAGGGCAGTTGACAGTGTGCTAGAACATTGGCCTGCAAATACTGACGTGGCAGTATATCATGAATCACAAACACAAGACATTTTTGAACATCCTAGAGTGGAATGGCTAGACGCCCACGAAGTACAGCCTGAATTACTGAAATTCAAAAGCAAGTATAAGGATGACCCGGTTGCTAATGGTGAGATACAAGAAATACCAAACGGGGTGAGGAGGCCAGGTCCTATGCCAGAAAAAGGCTCGTTTCAATGGAATGCTGTAAGATTTTCTAACAAAATATTTTGTGTTACACATGCAATAAAATCTTCTGCTGGTTATGATTATGTCATCTGGTTAGATGCCGACACTTATTCTTTTAGACCCATGCCAGAAAATTTCTTAGAAAAGTTATTGCCTGGAGACAGTCTCATTACCTATCTCGGAAGGGGAGACAAAGACCCGGAATGTGGATTTGTTGGCTATAATCTTAGACACCCAGAAATACAAAACCTAAACAAGGATTGGGAAGAACTTTACATAAGTGACGGAATATTTAAACTTACATCAGGTTGGACAGACTGCTCATCTCTTATACACTTATCCAACAAGTACCAAAAGCAAAAAAATATAAAAGTAAATGATATCGGACATGCGGGTGGTGTAAAAGGCCATCACGTTTTTATTAACAGTGTATTGGGACTGTACATGGATCACTTCAAAGGTAAAAGGAAAAAGTCTGGTACCAGTTGGAGGAAGGATCTTTCGCCACAATCTCGTTTAGAGATAAAAGACATTGCACAACTGGATTATTGGAAGCAAATTAAAAATTAATGAAACTAGAAGTTTGGACACAGTACGGGCCGCTTAACTCAGAACCTATATTCAACGCATTTATAAAAAGTTTGCAAGATGCAGGAGACGAAGTTGTATTGAACAAAAGCAGTGATGCAGACGTGGCTGTAATTTGGAGTGTGCTATGGCAAGGCCGAATGCGAAACTACAAACAGATATGGCAGAGATACAGACAGGGCAACAAACCAGTCATAGTGCTTGAAGTTGGAGGACTAAGACGAAACAAAAGTTTTAAGATTGCAATAAATGGGGTAAACAGGAAAGCAGATTTTGCCAACCAAGATGTGGACGATACTAGATGGTCGTTATTCAAACACACACTGGTACCATGGAAACAGACCGGTGATAATATTATTATTCTAGGACAACACCATGCATCTGAACAATGGGATGGCATGCCGAGTATGAATGTTTGGTTTGAACATCAAATTGAGGAAATAAGGAAGCACACAAATCGACCTATACAAGTTAGACCTCATCCAAGAAACCCTGTAGGCTTAAATGCAAACAAATATAAGAATGTTAGTGTACAACATCCAATAATGGATAGGAATACTATAGACGACACAAACTTCAAAGAAACTTTAAAAAATGCTTGGGCGGTTGTGAATCATAGTTCTAATCCCGCCATAGAGGCTGTAATTAATGGCATACCTGTGTTTGTGTCTGAGGATAGTTTGTGCCATGACGTTGGTAATCATTCTTTATCACATATTAATAATCCTGTAATGCCTGATAGACAAGAGTGGGCAAACAAGTTGTCATACACGGAATGGTTTGAAGATGAGATAGAAAAAGGATTGCCGTGGAACAGGATTAAAAACAGAATTAGTAAAAATTATCTATGAACACAATCACAGCAATTAAATGGGAACCATATGAAGGAGAAACCGTAAACACAAACCTCATCATACGTAACGGAAAAAAGACACAAGAGACTGCCTTCTATGAGGACACAGTAAAAGCCATTCCAAGAGGCAACGCCTATTGCATAGGTAACGGGCCGTCAAGGAAAGGCTTTGATCTAAATCAACTTAAAAGCACAGGACAAACATACGGCTGTAATGCACTGTATCGAGACTTTATTCCCGATTACATATTCAGTGTTGATTCCAACATGACCTTAACTATGTGTGACGACAGGGTATTTGAAAAATGCATTCATTACACTCCAGCACTACAAGTAAATCGGTCTTACGGTAAAGGCAAATTACATTTGATTCCAAACAACCCAAACTGGATATCAGGCAATCAGGCTTTCTGGACAGCAGGGGTCCATGGACATAAAAACATCTATCTAATAGGGTACGACTTTAGGCAGTATGGCAAAAATCAATTGAACAATATCTATCAAGATACAGAATGTTATGGAAAGAGGCATGATGATAACATATTCGAGGGATGGTTAAAACAATTCCGAGACATGCTAAAAATGAGACCGTATGTGAATTACACCGTGGTCCATGACTCCCCTCCTAAATATTTAGATTATCTGCAGACAGGCACAGACCTAGGAAACAGTAAGGTGATAAGTTATAAGGAGTTCGAAGATACTGTATTAACCAGTTCTCGATAAGTTCAACCCTGCATTTTTAAATCTAGTTTTAAAGGCGTAAAAATTTGTATTGTGATTAGAATATGGATCTCTCAATACGGTCATCTGATATAGGTGCACCATCTCATGTGCCAGTGTTTCTATAAAGTCCTTGAAAGTTGGATATTTTGTGTGTAACTCTATTGCAAAGTTAACATCTGTTTTATCATACGGAATTATACT
>Ga0181391_1000373_pt1 | contig 13497 bp, 17 predicted proteins | sample 14SPOviralmetaG_FD_130080 | JGI IMG/M metagenome (GOLD analysis project Ga0181391, IMG submission 130080) | Marine viral communities from the oligotrophic San Pedro Time Series (SPOT) site, San Pedro Channel, CA, USA - 14 SPOT_SRF_2010-08-11 | ecosystem: Environmental > Aquatic > Marine > Strait...
AGCACTTGCTGTATCTGATAATGCTTCAACACTATCTCCTGATTGTAGAACTACTTTTGAACCACCATCTATAAGTTCCAAAGAACCTCCAGCTGGTATTGGTGCATCTTTTATCAAATAATAGCTTGTGCTTGAGTTTTTAACAGTTGCATCTACAGTTACTGCTGATGCTGATTTATTAGCAAATCTCATACCAATAATTGCATCATCACTATTAGCTGCTGCTCTTATTTCAGTAGCTGATGTTCCTATGCTAGTTTTTAAAACTCTTTCAAAATCTTGAGCCATTTATTTTTCTCCTTATTGTTAATTAAAGTGCAATCGCCATTGCTACAGCAAATCCAGCACTAGCTGCACTAGAGTTTGCATCTATAAAAGTTACTAATCTTGATAAAGCTGCTTTTCGGTTTGTTCCTCCAGCACCATCATCTACTACAATTAAATCTGATGTTGTTAAGTCTGCTCCAATATCTGTAGCACCATCAATATCAATCGCTGCAACTGGTAAAGTACCAGAATCTCCAGTACCGATTAATGTACCAGAAGCAGTAGGTAAAACTAATACTGCTGAACTTGCTGCTGAGTGCGGAGCTGCTTGTAAAGTTTGTGCATGAGCATTTGATGACTCACAATAGAATTTTACTTTAGCAACATTACCAGTTCCAGTTTTAATTTCTACCAATCCATCTGTAACAGCAACACCACCTGATGATCCATTACCATCAAGTAAAACTTTACCTGAGCCATTTGGTAATACAGATATATTACCATTAGATACTGATACTACTTCTGATATTACTGGTGATGTTAAAGTTTTGTTTGTTAAAGTTTGAACACCATTTAAAGTTACATCACCAACATTTGATGGTGTTACAACTGTGAATACAATATTTACTGAACCAATAGAACCAGAGTTATCAGTAGTACATAAAAATATTTTATCTGCATTAGCTGAACCCTCTTGAACAATTACTAATTGTCCAGCAAGTTCTGCAACAGTATTGTAATCTGTATTTCTTGAAGCTGCACCACTAGCCACTACATCATAAATACCATTTTCAGTAGCATCTGTTTGATCTTTAACTAAAACTTTATTGCCTGTAGCAAGTGTAATACCATCTAGTGTATCTCCATTTTCTAAAGCATTTGTTAAATTAATATTTCCTGTTGTAGCAACTCTTGTAATAATTCTTGTTTTTAATCCTGTAACTAAATTATCTACATAATTTTTTGTTGCAGCGTCTGAGCTTGCAGATGGTGAGCCTAATCCTGTAATCGTACCACCAGATATTGCTACACTATTTGCAGCTTGTGTTGATATAGTTCCAAGTCCAAGTGATGCTCTAGCAGTTGATCCTGTTTCTGCAACCCAAGTTGAACCACTACCAACAATAAAATTACCATCAGTTGTTGCAAGATTTCCAATTGCTGTAAGGTTTGCATTAGATGCACCTTTTGCATCTAGTTGTGTTTGAATATTTGAACTGACACCATTTAGATAACCAAACTCTGTATTAGAGATTGTACCATCATGAATTTTTGTTGCATCGATAGCAGCACTTGCATTTATATCTGCATTAACAATCGCACCATCTGTTATTTTAGCAGAAGTAATTTGTGAGTCAGCTATTTTAGCGGTTGTTATTTGTGAGTCTGCTATATGTGCAGTATCAATACTACCATCAACATAATGCTCTGAGTTAATACTATCATCAGCTATTTTTGCACCAGTTATTGCATCAGCAGCAATTTTAGCTGTTGTAACATTTGCGTCTGTAATTTTTGCTGTTGTAATTTGTGCATCTGCAATATGAGCTGTATCTATTGAGCCATCTACATAATGTTCTGAGTCTATACTATCGTCTGCAATCTTAGAGCCATTAACAGCATCTGCTGCAATCTTTGCAGTTGTTACAGCACTATCACTAATATTTGATGTGCCAATAATATCTGTAGGTATTGATGAGTTTGTTTTAGATAACGCTGCAATATAAACATTAGAGATTGCTTCATTAGCTAGTGAGCCACTATCCCAAGTAATATTGACTGTTGTGTTTGTTGAAAATGATGAGCTTGCAATCGTACCATAAATTGTACCTGGTGTAGATGCTGTTAATTTAATTCGTCTGCCAGCATGATAAGTTGATGTTACGTCTGAACCATTAATTGTAAAAGAGGTAGCAGAAGCATACGCAGCAGTATAAGAACCTGACCCATCGCCAAATTCTACCCATTGTGAATCATTAAACCAATCTCTAGTATTTTTCATTAATGCTCTAATAGCATTGTTCAAATTACTAGGTAGCATCCCCTCATCTACATCAATAGAGTTTAATGTAGTGTTGCTTGCTTGTGTAGTTGAGTAATCTTTAATATTTGTTGGCATATAACTCCTAATTCATAAACCATGAAAAAGCTTTATCGCTTTCACTATTATTTTTATTAATTAAATTATTTACAGCTTCTTCCACTTGTCTTTGAAAGAACTCTTGAGTCTCAATTGAATACCTTATGTTATCTATATCCACTTTATCACTCATTACCTAGAGCCTCCTTGACTAGCAGTTAAATCTATTCCTTGAGCATGAGTCCAAATACTTTCTGCCGGTATTTTTACACTTGCTCTAAAATATCTTCCTGATTGTCTTACTGGTGCTATACCAGTTGTATTTATTGTACTTGAAGAAGAACTTGTAACTGCATCTGCAAGCTTATCTCTAGTTTTAATTACAACATTTGATGAAGCATCAACTAAGGGTCTAACTCCTGTTATGTTTGCTCTAAGGCCAGGAAATAATTCTGTTTCTTTTGTTTCTAATTCTGCTTCTAAAGCTTTTCCAGAAAATATAGCTGCCTTAAAGTTTTCATCAATTGCACCTAAGTACAACTGTCCACTTGTCCAGTAAGCACTATCTAGTGATATATTAATATCATCTAAATTTTCTGAAATAATATCCATTAGTTCTACAGTATTAACCACCATAAACTGTTTAAATATTTGTGATGCTTGTACGTTAGCAACTGACCATTTTTGCGTTACATAATTATAAATTAATAATCTATCGCATATACCAGTAGTGTTAGGATTATTTTTACTTGGATATAACCATAACGCTAAAGTATTAAAAGGATCTACCGCAGCTGATATTCTATCTGTATAAGCTTTGTTTAAATCACTATCAAAAAATCTATTTACTTTTTCAGCTCCTATAGGCAACACTTGATCGCCAGAAATTTGAAAGAAACCATCGTCTGCATAGAAAAATATTTGCCTGTTGTCTTGGCAAACTGTTTGTCCATAAACTGCACCTCTATTAGGTGATATAACTGAGAATCGGAATATTACGTTCCCACCCACAAAGTCCATTCTAATTATTTGGTTTTGCCTAAATACATAACCAACCTCACCAGAAGTTATGGCAACAATCTGTCCACCACTACCAGGTAAGTCTTGTGTATCACTAGATTTAACTCCAGCTTCCCAAGTGCTTATGTCATTTAAACCTGACCAAGCAACTCTGTTCTTTGCATTTTCTATATTACCAGTTACTAAAAAATCTCTAATTACACCGCTTACTCTAAATTTAGATGGTACTGTACCTGAGCCACTACTTGTAACTAAGCTTTGCAAAGTTGCAAAATTAGTTGATGTACCCATTAAATAATACATTGGAGGATTAACTCCATTGCTTGCAATTACATATTGGCCAAACTGAGTAAAAGTAAAAAAATCTGTATCACCACCACTAACTGTGCAGCTACCTTTAACACTTGTAAATGTACCAGATGTTAATTTATAAATATTGTCTTTTGTACCAACAAAAGTAAATACTGTGTTTGTGTTATCTCTAAAACTACCAGCACCTTTAGCATTTTGTGTTACATTTGATGCACCACTATAAGCAACTAAACCTTTTACAGGCTTATATGAAGTCTGAGCATGGTACACATTGGTTGCTACTGTAGCACCAGGATTAAGATGATCTGGTTGATCAGGTAGCCATTCTCCAAAAGGTAATTGCATAATTAAGCCGAATTAGTTGTTGATGTATAATTTTCTTTAAATGGTGAAGCGATTGTATCTTCACTTCTTATTTGTAGAGGTGATCCACTAAATTGATCTTCTCTGTCATTTAATTCTAGTCGTTCAAGAGCTGTAGCGTACATTTGTTGCCAAGTTTGAACTTGTTGTGGATTGTAGCCACCTAAAAAATTAGCTGCATGAAATAATGAGCCATATAAATATATAGCTGGGTGATCTGTTAAAATAAAATTTGTTGCATTAGTTGATGATAGTGCATCAAACTTTTTATAATAATTTAAGTAACCTGAGTAACTACTATCAGGCTTTGGTGTAAATCTAAATGTATCACCTAAAATTGTATAAGCTTGTGGTATGCCGGTAACAGAAGTACCTTTTACTTGATCCATTTGTGATGGAGTCATGTAACGTAAAGGATATTTCGTACTACCACTTAAAATGTAAAAATCTCTTACTTGTAAAAAGCCTGTAGGTATAGACTCAGTTTCACTATCAATTGTAATAGTGCTTTGAGCTATCATTTTTCTAACTCTTAACTTTGAGTTAAAGTCAGCTTCTGTTAAAACTATAAAATCATCTGCTATCTCATCAGTTAAATCTGATCTGTTTAACCAATTAGCTATAGATGCTTTAAGTGTTGTGTAGTTTGTTAATGCCATTAAAAATTACCTGGTGCAGTTCTAAAATATCTATAATCAGAACTATTTAATTTTTCTTTTAAAATTTTAGTTTGAACATTTTTTGGTAAAGCAAACCAATTACCTTTGTTTTGATCACCATTATATTCTTTTGCCCAAATCTCTAAAATGATTGTAGGAATAGAAGCTATTCTTTTTAATCCTTTATCAGGTGAGTAACCATCATTTTGATTATATAATTTTTTATTGTGTTCTAAAATTGGTTTATGATCAATTTTTCTTTCCTGGACAACACCCTTTTCTGTTCCATAAAAAGTTTCTGTAACTAAACCATTTTTTTCAACAATCTTACTCATCGTCCACCACCTTTATATCTAGTTTGTTTCTTTTGCCTTTTCTCCGATTTGGATTGAGATTTTTTGTGCTTTCCTAATTTAGGAGGCTTATCTCTTGGAACAAAGTGAACAAATTTTTGCTTAGCCACTAGCTTAGTTCAGAAATAGAAACATTTGCTGAACCTATAGCTGCAACTTTTTCACCTGGATTAACCTTAAATATTTCTGGTTGATCTGCCGGTATAAAGATACTGCTAGAAGTAGCTGTAGGACTTGAACCAAACAAAATATGACAATCTGCGTCTGCACATATTCTTACATATAAAGTATATGCACCAAAAGCACTTGAGGCACTTGATGAGCCACTTGATGCTAGCATTTGTACTGTTGTTGGTCTTAAACCATAATTAAAAGCCATCTTATTTACTCCTTATTTTCTTTTCTTCATTTTAGATTTGACAATCTTTGCTTGAAGCTTTTTTGGTAAAGTTTTTTGCTTAGCAGTAAGAACTGCTTTGCCTTTCATTTTACCTTTCATTAATATTTTCTCATTTTTACTTTTTTGCCCATTTTCTTCGCAGCTTTTTTTGCAGCAGCTTTACCTTTTTTTGTATAAGCAAATTTCTTTTTTCCAACCATTGGCATAATATTTTCTCCTAAAAATTTTTGTTGTGTACTTGGGGGAATTACCGCTAGGCAGAGTCCCCCAAATTCTGTTATCTTCTAACTACAAATGTAACTAAAAGTTTTTGTGCTCCAGTTGATGCACCATCTGTAATAATTTCGATAGTTCCATCTTCTGATACTGAGTTTGCAGCTGTAGGCTCTGATGTATCTACATCACCAGCAGCTGAACCAGATTGAGCAACTGTAATTGCTGAGCTAGTCATAGCAGTACCACCAATTTCAAAAGTGATTGCTGCGTCAGATCCAGAAATAGCACCTTGTAAAGCAGTTATAATTTTAATAACTCTACCGCCATCTGGAACTGCAACAAAAGTAGAAGATGCAGTTGATATATCTTCTATTTCAGCATTTATAAAATAATCGTTTAAAGTTCTCATGATTTATTCCTATTTATTTGCTTCGTTCCGCCATTGATTGACTTCAAAGACCAAACAAAATGTTAATGATAAGTAGAGGGGATTGCTCCCCTCCACATTAATTTAAGATTATGATGTTGTTAAATCAAATACACCACCACTTGCTTTTTCGTTTTTAGAAACAAGTGTGTATTCTGCTAACAATGCCTGTTTAGTTGCGTCACCAGTCTTAGCAAGATCCATAAGTTGGAAATCTCTTAAGAAAGCAACACCCCACATATCAGGTTGTATCACATAAGCTGATCTGCTTCTTGAGAATCTGTTAGGTACAACAGTCATTGCACCAAAGTCAGACTCATATACATCAACAGCAGCAACTAATCTTTTGTTTTCAGCTGGGTCAAATCTAGTTGATCCACCAGTAAAACCAGATAGCACTTGCTTATTGAAAGAGCCAAGCATGATCATAGATGGATCTCCACCCTCATCCCAGCATTGCTTAATTACGTCTTTAAGCTGTGCTTCTGTGAAAGCTCTTTGAGTTCCATCAGTTCTAGCGTTAGTACCAGATGTACTTGGATCAGCACCTGATCCACCGCCTTTTGATGTGTTAGTTTTAATCCAAGATTCTAAACCAGCTAATCTTCTAGCTGTAGAGTCGTTACCAGTTACTGGTGCTTGGTTAGCAGTTAGCGATGTTTCCATATCTCTTTTTAGCTCTTTAGAAGCTTTAGAGATTTGGTAAGCTAACTCATTGTTTCTACCAGCTTTAGATACTGAATCTAAAGTACCAGAAACGATCACAGATTTTCTTGAAATTTGTGTTCTGTTTCCAAGTCTAGTAGTAGCAGATGGAGCAGCGAAAGAAATTTCGTCACCCTCAATCTGATAGTTATCAGATGCAGCCGCAGCTAAAGCATCTGTTTGCCACTCATGAAAAATTGCGTTTGCGTTTGATTTCGCAATACCTGACATGAATGGAGTGTCAGTTGGAGAGATTGAATAGATAATATCTGATAAATCTTCTCTTTCACCAACTGCATCATATGTACTGTAAGTATTTGTTACCTGAGCCATAATGTTCTCCTGTTGTTGAGTTATTTTTTGTTAATCATATCTAAGAAGATGCTAGTAGCGTCTTTAACGCTTCCAGATTTTCTTAGTCGGCTCAACTTTTCTTTTCTAGCTTTAGAACTAATTTCAGATTTGCTTTGTTTCACTCCAGAAGTAAAAACTTTGCCAGGCTTTGTAATTTTTTTAGCAATATTTGGTTTTGCTTTTTGTAAATTACGATATTTCATGGCATCGTTCACCAACATTACTATTCTATGGTCATAAACTTGTGCTACTTCTGTGTCGTTAAACCCATAAGCATTTAAAGTTGATTTCATAGAAGTTTTAAGCTGACTTGCTTTGTCAGGATCACTAAATTCTGGCATTTTAGATACCAATTTAGTTTGTTGATCCTTTAAAAACATATCAAACTGTTTTTTTTGCTCAGATTGGTTTTTGGCCATTGCAGAATTTATTTTTTCTTGCTTTTTTCTTAGCCTATGTTCAATCCTAGCAGCTTCTGTTGGATCTTCTTCGTACAACTTCTCTAAATCAGCAGAATTAATCTCTGAATTGAGTTGTTGTTGTGCAACTGACAACATCTGATTAGCTTCATTAAGCTTTGTAGAATAGTCTTGCCTTTGCTTTTCAGACTCAGACACAAATTGTTTCTTTTCATAAGAAAGTTCTTCTGTCTTTCGTCTATAATCGGCATCTCTTGAGTAACCATTTCTCAACTCATCAAGGGTAACATCGTATTCTTGACCAGCAACTTTAACTTTGTAAAGTTGATCTTCGGTGGAATCTTGTTTCTCTTGAGTCTCAATTTGTTCTTCGTCTTGAGATACTTCTTCGGTTGCTTCTTCTTGCGATTCAGCTTCCATGTTTTCCTGTTCCTCAGGTTGATCTTCTGTAGAAGATTCCTGTTGTGTAGGCTCAGGAGAATTTTGTTGTTCTTCTGTTTGTTGTTGTTCTGGTTTTGCCTCTTGTTTGGGGTCTAACAAACCAGTTATTGCTTTTGTTGCTTTTGTTATGTCAGTTTCAGCTTCCGCAAGCGGATTAGCATAATTGTCTGCCATTGTGTTCTCCTTTAGTTAAGCTCCTGTTGTGCAAGGTTGGCTTATCCTAAACTTGAGTGTTTAGAATTTTTGATTTTTGATTGATTTACGATAATCCTCTAACTGTTTTGTAGCTAGCTTTCCTGTATCAATCATTTCTAATAAATTTTGTTCTACTTTGCCTACCACATTGTAAGCTAACCAAAGTTTCTCTCTGGCCTCAGTTTCCTTTGCACCAGTATTAAATAAACTATCTGCGTAAAGTTTTTTTAATTTATCAAAACTTTCTTGTAATAAAGGGTTGTCAAAAAGCTGTTTAGCTTTGTTCGCCTGGCTCACTTCCTTTTGGAGCTTGCCCACCTGATCCTTGTCCATATAATTGTCTTATCTGATCTTGTACTTGTTGCGATTGCTCTGCTGCTTTTCTAAAATCGTTTGTGCTTTCAGCAACTAACATTTTATTTAAATCAGCGTCTGCCTTTATTTGTTGTGAGTCTAATTGAGCATTGTATTTAAGTTCTAGCTCTTTTAGTTTAATTTCATTTTCGTAAAGAATTTCTGCGTTTTGTGATTTGACTTTTTTCAGTTCTATTTCTAGTTCAGCAATCTTACGCTGTTCTTCACTTGCAATTCTTCTAAACTCAATTTTTTCAATTGGTGTTAATGGTGGCTCAGGTGGAGGTGTAACCATACCTTTACCCATTTCAGGATTTACAAAGTAATTCTCAACATTTTTCAGGCCAGCGTTTTCAATAATTTTTGCTAAACTATTATAAATATTTTTAAGACTAACCATTGGGTATTCTCTATTGCCTTGCAATTGGAACGCCTGGAGTTGTCTTTCTAAAATATTATTTAGCATCATTATTTGTTGTTCTTTAGAACCTGATCCTAAACCAACAGTAATACTAATATTAAATCTGTTTCTCCACTCAGTAGGTTTTACTGGAATAAACTGATTATTTAATTCTACAATTCTTTCTTTGTCTTGGTACTTACAAGTAAGCTCAAAGATACGTCTAAATAAATCTTTGATACCAGTTTCTGCAAACACTCTAGCAATTAACTCCATACGCATTTGCGATTGAGTCATGATTGCATTTACGCCAGTTGCAGTTTTATTTAAGCTATCTGCATCTAAGCCTTGATTATATCTTGTAATACCAGTTCTAGTTTCCCTTACAGTATCTAAGTATTCTAATAATGGGAAAGCTTGTTGCGATATAGTTTGCGATTGCATTGGCAACATAACTTGTGATGGTGGTTGTTTAGTTCTAACTACACCACCTGGTCTTGAAGTAAGTAAATCATCTAAATTTACCATACCATCCATTATTGCAACTCTGTTGTTGTTAGTTAAATACATATTGTCTAACAACTGTCGCATTACTGTAGATTTAACTAGCTGCACATCTTCTACTAACTCTGCAACTGATCTACCATAAAATCTGTGTGGCATTGGAATAGGTGTTAGTGAACAGAAAGGAATATTATCACAACTTTCATTGGATAAAATTTCATAACCACTTTCACCGGCAACAATAACTTTTCTAAGTTCTGCAACGCCATCGCCATCAATATCACATCTTACATAGCACTCATAAATTTCGATCTCAGCTGTCGAATTATCTGGTGCATTGTCAAATGGTGCTTGGTCTATATCTGAGTATCTTGTTAATCTTTCGTTATTTAAAATTATGTTATTTGTAGTTGGTAGGTTTTCTACTACCTCTTTATCAAATCCCATTTCAATTAAATCGGATCTAGTTTTAGATACTCTGTGTGCTACAAAGTTTGCTGACTCAATAGATTTTGCAGTTCTTTGTATTAAAAATTCTTCTGGTGGAACATTTTCTATTTTAACTTTGCCACCTCTTGATGTTCGTTTAATAACGCAGTTGTGAAGCATGGGTGTAGGCTCATCTGCAACTAACTTACCTTGCTTAGTTGCCTCTACTAATAATAAGTCCATAGCAGCTTTCATCTTCTCATCAACAAAAGACTCTTCTTCAACTACTGTAACATTTTCATCGTCAAGCAATAATTGATATTCTTGATCGTTTAAATTCTCATAAGTTTCTTGTTCAACACTACTACTGTCATCCCAATAAACTTTTACAATTCCATTTTTTTCTAAAAGTGCATCCTTAAACCAGGTATATAAAATTGAAAAACCAGGATTATCTTTATTAAAAATATAATTAATATAATTTGTAGCTTGTTCTGCTAAAGGTACATCTTCACTTTTAACCGGCTCACATTTAACTACTTGGTCGCTTGCAGTAAAAATTCTAAGCAAGTTAGGTAATATTGTTTCAATTGTGTCTGCAACATCAGTTGATACTACTTGTGATCTGCCATCTATCTCAGTTCCAAGCTTTTCACCCATGTAATATTCCATAGATTTTTTTCTTTGTGAAGTAAGGTTACTTCCCATAAAACCTATAGAGTTATTTATTTCTGAGTTAATGATTGCTCTTAACTGTTCGTTTGTAACTTTGTCTGCCATATTAAACTATATAATTTGTGTTAATTGGAACTTGATTAGTCCAATCTGAAATTTCAGCACCCTGTCCTATTATGCCAGTCCTAAAACTATCGGCACAATGCGATGCGTAATTGTGCATGGGTTTATTTTTAAAGCATTGGTTTTTATCATCCCACCTTTTTTGGTAGGCTTTTAAATACTCAATTCCTGTTTTGCATTTTTCTTTATCAAACCAACAATTCGGCAATGCTTTTCGTACTGCTTCAATTCCATCTTCAATTGACAGCTTTGGAGCTACTTCGCCAGCTATTCCTAATTCTAATAAACTTTCTAATCTTGATTTACCAAAATTACCTATTTCCCTTACTTGAACATCATGGGGAAATATATGTTGAGAATACTCATAGCCTTTTTGATCTAAAACATCTACATAATGATCTAAACCATAACCACTATTTTCATAGTAATCTATTAATCTTATTTCACCTTTGTACTTTTGCACAAACCACATGGCAGTTGAATCGTTAAGACCCAAATCATACCAGACCTCTGTGTCCAGGTTATCATCGTAAGGCACATCGGTAATTCTACCATCTTTTGCTAGACCCTCTATGATAGCACCATAATAAGAACCAGTAATCGCAGCATTGAAACTTACTTCGAATTCTTGGTTGTACAAATCTTTAGACATTACAGCTTTAGCTGCATCTAACTCATCTTGGTCTAAAATTTTTGTATCGCTTGCTTTAAATTTACAAGCATACCAATCTTTGTTTTCTTTTGCTTGTTGGTATAATTCAAAAAAATAATTTCTGCCTTTTGGTGTTCCTATAAACACACACCATCCTTTTCGGTCTGCCAAAGCTGGTCTTATGACTTCTGGAAATATGGTAGGCTTAATACTTTGAGTTTCATCGAACACACATCCATCTAAGAAAATTCCTCTCAAAGATTGATCGTTCTCAGCCCCTAATATTGTTATCCTTGCACCATTGGGTAAATCGCACCTAAGCTCACTTTCGTTGAATTTAGTGCCAGGTATTTTACCAGCGTATGTTTTTATGTAATCCCAAGCGGTGGCCTTTCCCTGTTTGAATGTGGGCGAAAGAAACGCATATCTGGGGTTAGGCAAGGGATTTGTTAAAGCTGCTTTCAGCATATGATTTATGGTCATTACTGTTTTGCCAGCTCTACGATGTAGCACTAAAACACTAAATCGGTGCTTATCAATTTTTCTGTGCAAAAAATTTTGTAATTCTCTTGGTTTGTATGGAATGACTATGTTTGCCATTTTAAAACAAAACCCCCCTTAGTGTACTGTGACACCTCTAGGTACATTTAATAATTGTTCTATTCCTAAATCATCCATGATGTGATGTGAAAAATATCTGCACTCAGTTAAATCATTGAAACCGCCAAAGTGTACTACAACGCTATTGGTAGACTCCATAATGTAGATAACTGCTGAATATCCTTGTTTGCCATCTTCATAGTCGAACATATTAAAAACCCTTGTTTATTTGTGTGTAACATCCCTAATTTTTTTTTTAGTTACCGATATAGCTTTGGGGTATGGCTTCGTTCAAAACCCCCCAAAATCTAGGTTTAGAACTAAAAACTGATTAGTAATCAATTGGTTTAGTCTATTAACCTTGATAAATAATAATTTTATTATGCCGGTATAGTTTTGGTATAGCTTAGCTCTAATATTTTCTGTAGTTTAGAATGATTATAAAACAAAATGTGAACATTTAAACCTTAGCTATAAGGTTCGGTGTGCTAGTTTCATCTGCAACTCACATAATATTAAACTATTACCAGTAAAATCAATAACTTCTACTTATCCCACTTAACAACTAATGGAGTATTTTTATCAAAATTTAATGTAGTTGCATCCCTTTTAGCATAGTATTTGGGTGCAATACGCTCTGATTTCCACTTACTTAGATCAACAAATGACTTAATTAAATGTGTTTGTCCTAAATCTGTCTTTTCTTTAAACTTACTATTCTCAATACTTTCATTTAATAAATCTTGTGCATCACTTAATAAGTATTCAATTCCATCTGTTTTAGCATCTTCATATTGTTGCCTTAAACTAGGATCTTTTCTCATCCATGATCTAAAGGTTTCCCAACATGGTCTATCTTTAGCTTTATTAATTGGTGTCAAACATGATCTGATTGATTTACCAACAGCTAACTCAGATAGGATTTCTTTGATCAGAGTCTTGTTGTACTTAGTTTTATTAGCCATTTTATTAATCTATTTCTGGTTGTAATACTGTTAGTGATAGTGTTTAATAGTGTTATCAACTGATTCTAACGAATCAAAGGAGAGAAATATGTTTAATAAAAATAAAATACTAACTACTCCAATTGTTATGTTTAGAGTTCCTATTCTTAAATACTACAAGAACAAGGATAAGTTCAAATCAGCATTAAACAATAGGAAAGAGTTAAAAAAGCTTAAATTAAAAGACTTTAAGCCTATCGAACATTAATAATCATAGTGGGGTGTAACCTAAGAGAGAGAGAAAGAAAGAAAGGAATAATCACCCCACAATATGATTCAAACTAAAAAAAAAGGTTTTATAAAAAACACTTATTTCAAGTATAATTTTTTTCTCTTACTTATTTGATAATTTGTCAAATCGTTTGCAAATATTTTTTAAGATTGTTGTTAGCTATCACACAAGTATCTACTAATGCTCTGTGGTATGTGTATCTAATTTTCTCATGGCTATCACCAATATAAAATCTTTTAAGCTGCCTAAAGGATCTGTATGGAAAGTGTCTTAAATACATTAACTCTCTTTGCTCCTTTTTAGTATCAATTAA
>Ga0181391_1000380_pt1 | contig 13351 bp, 17 predicted proteins | sample 14SPOviralmetaG_FD_130080 | JGI IMG/M metagenome (GOLD analysis project Ga0181391, IMG submission 130080) | Marine viral communities from the oligotrophic San Pedro Time Series (SPOT) site, San Pedro Channel, CA, USA - 14 SPOT_SRF_2010-08-11 | ecosystem: Environmental > Aquatic > Marine > Strait...
ATCTTATCCACCACTGGTTATACCAAAACGAAATGTCTTTACTGATTTAGAAAGACAAGAACTAAAAGACATTATTAACGAGACACTTGATGAGCGAGAACAACGTAAAACTAATCAGCGCAACTCCTGATGCAGAGAAGCACATGGCATACTGTGCCCGTGTGTCGAACCCTAACAACCAAGAGAATGAGAAGTTCTCTGGTCTGCTCAAGTATTGTGTGAAGCATCAACACTGGTCGATCTTTGAGCAAGCATATATGACTCTGGAGTTGAACACTACCAGAGGAATCGCAGCTCAAGTGCTTCGTCACAGGTCATTTACATATCAAGAATTTTCACAACGTTATGCTGATTCTTCCCTACTCGCGGAGACGATCCCTCTACCTGAACTACGCAGACAAGACACCAAGAATCGTCAGAATTCTATTGATGATATTGACCCGTATGTCCGACAACATTTCCAGATTTAAATGCAACAGCACTTTGAAGCAGGAATGAATCTCTACAAAGAAATGCTTGATGCATCAATTGCAAAGGAGTGTGCTCGTTTTGTGTTGCCTCTGGCGTGTCCCACAAAAATTTATATGACGGGCTCAGTTAGGTCATGGATTCATTATATCGATTTGCGTTCTGCAAATGGTACACAGAAGGAACATATGGATCTTGCATTGGGTGCAAAGAGAATCTTCTGTGAACAATTCCCTGCTGTTGCTGAAGCAATGGAATGGAACTAATAAATATTTACACCAACAATTGAATGTTATGCCAACATACCCCGTTATTAATTTAGAAACAAAAGAGAAGAAGACACTTAGTATGACTATGAAAGCATATGATGAGTGGAGAAAAGAGAATCCAGGATGGGATAAAGATTGGTCAGAGGGTTGTGCTGGACAATCTACAGAATTTAGATGGACTGGTGAAGCTAAATCTAATGGATGGAATGAAGTTTTGGATAGAGCATCTAGACAACCTGGTGCCAACGTAAGTAAAAACCGATACTACGGATAATCTCTCTAATTTCTTATACCTTATGTCAGCAAAAAGAAAGTCTCAATCTCCTATCGTTCCATTTGGAATGAGTAACAAGCACATGAAAAGAAAGAAACCACTTAACTCAGACTTGATGAAACCCATTGAGCCTTTGACAGAGAATCAGGAAGAACTTTTCCGGTGTTATAAGAACAATCAAAATGTAGTTGCTTATGGTTGTGCTGGTACTGGAAAGACCTTCATCACCCTCTACAATGCTCTCAGAGATGTCTTTGATATGAAGACACCCTATGAGAAGATCTACATCGTCAGGTCTCTTGTAGCAACCAGAGAGATTGGTTTTCTTCCTGGAGACCATGAGGATAAGTCTTCACTCTATCAAATTCCATATAAAAATATGGTGAAGTTCATGTTTGAACTTCCAACAGAAGGAGATTTTGAGATGCTGTATGGCAATCTCAAAGCACAGGGAACAATTTCTTTCTGGTCCACCTCGTTCATCCGGGGTACTACTCTTGATAATGCCATTGTAATTGTTGATGAATTTCAAAACTTGAATTATCATGAACTTGATAGTATAATCACTAGAGTAGGAGACAATAGTAAGATTATGTTCTGCGGTGATGCAACTCAATCGGATCTTATTAAAGACCGAGAAAGAAATGGTATTGCTGATTTTATGAAAATCTTGCGCGTTATGCCATCAGTTGATATCATTGAATTTGGAGTAGATGATATTGTTAGATCTGGTCTTGTCAAAGAATACTTACTTGCCAAAATGGAAATGAATCTCTAATGAATTTTATTCATCATAATTATCTCGGTGATCTTGAACTAAACAAAAAAGAAACCAATGGCATCCGTCTCTATAATATTCCTAATGGAGAATGGGTGCCTTCTATTACGTCTGTAACTTCGTTTTATAACAGAGAAATCTTTGTTAAATGGAGAAAGAGAATTGGTATTGAAGAAGCTAATCGCATCACAAAGAAAGCAACTACCCGTGGAACTGATTTCCACGAAGCAACTGAACTTTATATGTTGAATAAAGAAATCAACTGGGATGACTTTAGACCACTAACAAAGTTTATGTTTCATCATGCTAAACCATATCTGGATAATATAAATAATATACACGCTATAGAAAGGACTCTGTACTCAGAGTATCTTGGTTTAGCAGGTAGAGTTGACTGCATCGGAGAGTATGAAGGAGAGCTTGCAGTCATCGATTTTAAAACTTCCGAAAAAATTAAACCAGAAGCATGGTTAGAGAACTATTTTGTTCAAGAAACTTTCTATGCTGCTGCTTACTATGAACTGACTGGTATCCCTGTCAAAAAACTTATCACCATCATGGTTACTCCTGGCGGTGATGTCAAAGTATTTGACAAAAGGAACAAAGGGGATTATATTAAGTTATTAGTTCGGTATATTAAAGAATTTGTATCTCACAATCTTAGGTCAGAGAATGGAGAATGAACTAGAAAAAGTGTTAGAGAGTAAGTTCTTTTGCCCATCTCGTTTTGCACAAGAAATAGAATCTCTTGTGCAACGTAATCAAGGCATGAACTATATTGATGCGATTGTTCACTTTTGCGATCTACAAAGCATTGACGTAGAATCTGTCCCTAAACTTATTTCTAAACCTCTCAAAGATAAACTAAAAGCAGAAGCAATGGAACTTAACTTCTTAAAGAGAAGTTCTAGAGCAAAATTACCTCTATAATTCATTTCAAGGCGGAAAATTTTTCCGGCAAAAAACCACTATATTACTTTTTGATGATGCCGTTTGACGCCTACAAGCAATATCTTTCTCTGAAGAACCACTTCACAAAAGAAAAGTATGACTACCATAAGTATTGTGGTAAAAGTCGTGCAACCGTACAATCTTTTTATAAAAGAAAAGATCGATTCTGGTTTGAAAAGTTATCAAGAAACAAAAATGATAAAGAAGTTATTGAGTTCTTTATATCTAACTTTATCACCTGCACTGATCCAAGTAAGCTTTGGATAGGAGAAATGATTCGAGAGGGTGAGGATAGATATTCTTCATGGAAAAAAAGAACACAATCTCTTGCATATGTCTTCAAGGAAGAGATGGAAAAAATACTTGTGGATACTGATTTAGATTCTGCATTCCAGACTTCTAACGGCCATCCATTAGTGTTAAAAAAATATTTAAGTGGTAAAATCTCAATAGAAACGTTAGTAATATGCGACAAAATTCTTGGTTACCGAACTGATTATGATAAAAAACTAACGGACCCAGTATGGGAAACCGTCAGTATGAGGATGAGGAAGTATTCTCCATTCCTAAATATCGATGTATTCCGATATAAAAAAATTTTGAAGGAGGTCGTGTTACAGTAATGAGTTTCTTTGATTCGGAAGTCGTCCGCGCTGAGATGACTGAAATTAGTGAATTGCAAGAAGATGTTTACCGTAACGTCTTTGAATTTTCAAAAATGAATAGAGAAGAACAACTTTTTCATGTTGGACTTCTAGAGAAATTAATAGAGAAACAAAAAATTCTCTATACTCGTTTGAGTTTATCTGATGATCCAGAAGCAAAACTGATGAAACAAAATATTGTTGACTCTGCAAAGATGATGGGACTCTCATCTGATGTTGATATGAATGTCGTTTTTTCTAATATGGAAAAAATGCTTAATGTGATGAGGAAACAGATTGACAAAAACGAAACCGACCTGTAGAATGAACGGGTACACACAAGCCAAATCTAACGAATCCAATTAATCCGATGGCATCTAAATTTCAAATGACAGTCGCAGAGGTTGCGGCTCAATATCCCCAATTTGCTGTAGATCGACTCAAGTATGAGAAGCGAGTGATTATCGAATCTCTGCAGTGGAGGGTTGATCATCCAACTGCCAATAACTTATCAGTTCGTAAGGATAGTATTAATACTTATTTTCCTTATCTTGATAAAGAGGCAGTACGCACGGTGCAATGCACATTTCGTGCCAGATTCTACGATAACAAAGATGACGTAGATTATTCCAAGTATTGGAATGAACCAGCTCTGGCACAGGTCTTTAAAGACCTTGATAAAACAAATACTGCTCTTACTACTTTTTTGATCGAAGGACAAAACTCAGACGGCGGTCTCACCGCTCGTATGGGTATTGCACCTGCAATCATTGACAATGATATTACTATTGATTACAATGGTCTTTCTTTCAAAGGAAAACTAAAGTCAGAAGCACACTTTTATGCTATTATTGATGCTGTCAGAAATTTCTGATATTATCACAAGCCAAATACGTACAAACAAAACGAATCCTATGTCTTTCGCAAATCTTAAAAAGCAATCTTCTCTTGGATCTCTGACCTCTAAACTGGTCAAGGAAGTTGAGAAGATGAACAATACTGGTGGCGGTGGAGATGACCGTCTCTGGAAACCCGAAATGGACAAGACCGGCAACGGTTATGCAGTCATCCGTTTCCTCCCTGCCCCTAACGAGGAAGAACTTCCTTGGGCAAAGATGTACTCCCATGCCTTCCAAGGTCCTGGTGGTTGGTACATTGAGAACTCACTGACCACTATCGGTCAAAAGGATCCCCTTGGTGAGTATAATCGTGAACTCTGGAACAGTGGTAGTGACACTGATAAGGACACTGTTCGTAAGCAGAAGCGCAAACTGTCCTACTATGCCAACATCTATGTTGTGCAGGACAAAGCAAATCCTCAGAACGAAGGTAAAGTCTTCCTGTATAAGTTTGGCAAGAAGATCTTTGACAAGATTATGGAAGCAATGCAACCTGAGTTTGAAGATGAGGAAGCAATCAATCCCTTTGACTTCTGGCAAGGTGCTAACTTCAAACTGAAGATTAAAAAGGTTCAAGGATATTGGAATTATGACTCGTCAGAATTTGACCGCACTGCACCACTCTTGGATGATGACGATGCTCTTGAAGCCCTCTGGAAAAAAGAATACTCGTTGACTGCCTTGACTGCAACAGACCAATTCAAATCCTATGAGCAACTACAAACACGCTTGAAGATGGTACTGGGTCAGAAGTCTTCCCGTCCTCGTTTTGATGAGGAACTGGAAAGTGAAAGCGACGGTCGTGGATCTTTCACTCCAAACTTTGAGTCAAGTAATCCTCCTGCTGCTGACTTCAATGCACCAGACATCACTCCCACCAAGTCTGCGGACTCTGATGAAGATGATGCTCTGTCCTACTTCCAGAAACTTGCTGAAGAATAATTAGTTATAAATTCTAATATTATCAGCAGTCTTAAGGGTTTCACTCGTATATTGAGTGGAACCTTTTTTGTATGCCATCATCTCTTCAAGATCATCACGAACAACACTAAGGTATTGTGGTTTAAGTAAAAATATATTTCTCTTTGCGTCTTCTATTTCAACTTCATATTCATAGTTGGTAACTGGAATTGATATGTTAGACAAATCCACTAAGGTTCCACTCTTTGTATCTGCATATTTAAATGAGAAGGTTGCATCTACTTTAAGACCAGCCTTTACAAATACAATACCATTGCTATCTTTTACTTCAGTTGTCTCATAATGATGAACTCCATTGAAGAGATTATCATAAGTGTCATATTTTTCTACCATTGCTCTATCAAAATCTGATTGTCGTAATGGCCACTCTGTAAATACGTTTATAACATTATTGCAAGTAAGAACTAACCAATCTAATTTTGAATCTTGGTAGAAATCAAATGCAACATTGTCGGGTCTTTTATCGCCAGTAACTTTGTATTTGGTAAAGAACGAAACGTTTTGGAAGATGTCTTCCCTGAGTGCTCCTTTCTTAAATAAATTTTTAACCTTAATATAATCAGAGATCTTCGCATCAGGAAGTCTGCTAACGTAATTAATATCTGGGAGTTGTCTGAAGTAATTTGACATTTTAGAAACCTATTGTAGTATCGCCATCATCTTTATAATCATCATTAAAGATGGGTTCAAGTTCGTTAAAATTTAATGTTAACTCATATGATGTCATTGCACCATCTGTGAATGTAGAGTAGTTATTTTGTGGAGTATAATTAACATTAACTCCAGTGCAAGCACACTCCTTTACTTTATTCATAAATGGATTGTCGTTATTATCTCCTGGACCACGATGTAGATATTGTATTTTGAATGTATGAGGAGATTTTAGGAATAGATTTGATTTAGTTCTTTGAACTGCAGATCCTTGTTTAAAAAATCTTAGAACTTTTACAATTTCTTCACTCTCTCTTTTTTCTCTTGGTGTTAACATGAATTTAAAAGAGAATTGTCTAAGTGCTGGTCCACTGAATAACAATTCCATATTAGGATTAACAATTGCACCAGTAGTTCTAGTTATTAGTTGACCACCCACTCCCGATGCCTGGCCAGCAAATGCAGCTGCTGCAGCAGATCCAAGTTCTGAGTTATTCTTTTGAATTGCACCTGCAATATCACTTATCCCCCCAAAAAATCCATCTGCACCTCCTGTAGTTCCGGCCAGTGCAAGATTTGCCAATTCTGCTTGAAGAGCATTCATATTTTGAGAAGACCAGTTCACACTATTACTATCCTGAATTCCTCCTGGTATTGGTAAGATTACTGTACCTAATATGTCCCTACTTCCATTACTAAATCCTTCATTTCTAGTTCTGGTATTGATACCAGAAAATGTATCACTAGTTCCACCAACATCTGATGGAACATATTTTAACATTGAAAATTTTAAAACATCCTGTCCGGTAATCCCAAGATCTAATGGGTATACAAGATTTCCAAATGAAGATCTTGTTCCTTCTCTCTCTTGAGATTTAGATGTTAGAGATTCAGATGGTGTGCTTGAGTCGGTTGATTTATTTTTTTCATCACTACCATCATCAGTTGATTTTTCTTCGTCTTTTTGGTCTGCATTATTTTTAATTGAATCTATTATTTCTTTCTTTTGAGTTTTTGGTATTCCTGCATCATCTAATGAATTATTAATTTGTGCATCAAGGTTTTTACGTATTCCACCATCTTTATTGTTTAATTCATTTGAGAGACCTACTCCGGCAACACCATCCATTGTTGGATAATTTGGATCAGAGAATGAATATGTTTTTCCTCCATCCTTTGATATTGCTGCTGGTTGATATGTACCATTTTTTTCAATATAAATTACTCTCTCTGCTCCACTCACAGTCCCATCTTCATTTTGAGTAACGTAAGTTACTGCTCTATGATATATTTTTGTTCCACCAACTGGTTTTTTAACAGTTCTAGTTTTGCTACCACGAATATTTTGTTTCACCTCACGGTACTCTACTCCAACAGGAGTCATAGCTTTCTTAGATACAATAGCACCTGGTCTGAATTGGGCAGCACCACTTTTTACTTCTTCTGCTGTTCCTTGAGTGAAAGATGCCATTAAAATACTTTTTATTTATTTAGGACAAATTTTCCATATTGTAGTGATAATAATTCATCAAGTTCATCTTGTTGTACTATGTATACTTGACCTCCTAACTCTTCCCAGGTATATTGTCTATACTCTTGGTGATGAAAATTTATACCACGAAATCCCCAATTGAATAATTCGGTTACAGCAACCAATGGATGTTGATCGTATTCAAGATTAGGGGTTTTTGCATAATAATAGAAGGTACATATATTACCTACTTCAGGTATAGGAGTTACCGTGTCATTTAGTGCATAAGTGATTAGTGTCATTCTATCATCGACGCTACTCTCAGATTTAATTTCGTTAATGACAGATTCGATGCGGTTCATTTGATACCTAGCTCGTCTTCTGTAATGATTTTAAATTCAATTTTTCTATCAGCACAAAACTCATGAGCAGCTCTCCACTTTGCTTTATTAACCTCCCAAGTAGTACATTCATAGATGTATGATTTGGTCACCTTTTTTCTTTTTGTTGGAGGTTTTGTCTGCTTCTTTGGTTTTACCTCAATGACATAGGTTTTAATTTCACCGGTACTTTCCTTTACCTTTATAATGAAATCGGGAAAATACTTATGAACTCTATTATCAACAGGAGAGACGTATGGAATGTGAAACTCTTCACTCCCCCATTGGAGGATACTCTCATTTAGATCACACCAACGACAAAACTTGCGTTCCCAACTACTTCGGCATATAATATTTGTATAATCACCTTTATATTTGTTGGGATATGACGGTCGGTATTTACTCTTGATACTTTCTGCCATACATAATATATAAGGTAAAAACTATTTATAGATGGCACTCACCGATAGAATTGGCAAATCTAAAACAATTGCTGAGATTAAATCATCATTATTAAATCCTGCTTTAACATCACACTTTGATGTTGAAATTCCTTTTCCCTCTGCATTGAGATCACTTCTTGGTGTTAACCAAAGGTCTTTTAATCTATCCTGCAGTGAAGCTAGTCTTCCTGGATCTCAATTAGCAACTCTTGAGAATAATAATGACCGCACAGGTGTGACTGAAAAACATGCATATAGAAGACAGTTTGACGATAGAATTGATCTTACATTCTATGTTGATGCAGAGAAGTACACGTCAATTCGTTTCTTTGAGAAATGGATATCATTTATTATGAACGAAGATCAAGGTGGTCTTCAGGGCGGAGGTCCATTAAATTCACAAGAACCAAATATTGCATCGAGATCATATCATTACAGAGCAAGATATCCAAATGAATATATTATGGATCAAGGATTAAAGGTGACAAAGTTTGAAAGAAACTATCAAAATTCTTTGACTTATAATTTTGTGAGAGCCTTCCCACTTTCTGTTAGTTCAATGCCGCTCACCTATGAGTCATCTTCATTATTAAAAGTATCCGTATCAATGAGTTATATTAGATACTATCTTGGTAACGGAAGTAATCCTACCAAAAATGCGCCACCGGTATTACCTACGTTACCTACAGTTCCAGAACAAGCAAAACAAAATAGTAAATCTTTTGATCCGAATCTATATACTCCATCTGTCAACTCTGATTCATCCTTTAGAAAAAATATAAACAGAGTTACTCCAGAAGATGCTCGTCTAATTCAAGAGGAAGCAAACTTTACTATGTTCTAAAAGTACAATAAATAACAATACTGAAATCCATCTATAGGACATTATGCCTTTACCAAAAATTGCCACACCGGTATATGAACTTGAATTGCCATCTACAGGTGATACAATTCAATACAGACCATTCCTTGTAAAAGAGGAAAAGGTTCTTGTGATTGCTTTAGAGAGCGAAGATACAAAGCAAATCACAAATGCTATCAAGAATGTAATTAAGAACTGTATTCAAACTAAAGGTATCAAAGTGGAAACTCTTCCAACTTTTGATATTGAATATTTGTTTTTGAATATTCGTGGTAAGTCTGTTGGTGAAGAGATTGAAGTTAATGTCACATGTCCTGATGATGGAGTAACTCAAGTTCCCATTACAATTAACTTGGATGATATTAAAGTTCAGAAAAATGAGGAGCACACCAATAAAATTAAGTTAGATGATACTATCATGATGGAGATGAAGTATCCTTCTCTTGAACAATTTATTAAAAATAATTTTGACTTTGAAGATGGTAATGCAATGGAGCAATCTTTTGACTTGATCTCGACATGCATTGATAAAATTTATACTGAAGATGAGGTGTGGGCAACTGAGGATTGCACCAAGAAAGAAATTGTTGAGTTCTTAGAACAGATGAATTCTTCTCAGTTCAAAGAAATTGAGAAGTTCTTTGAGTCTATGCCTAAATTATCTCATTCAATTAAGGTAAAAAATCCCAAAACAAAAAAAGAAAATACTGTTGTAATTGAGGGATTAGCGGGTTTTTTCGCATAGCCCTGATCCATATGGATCTGGAGAACTACTATAAACTCAATTTTGCCTTGATGCAGTATCATAAATATTCATTAACTGAGATTGAAAACTTGATGCCTTGGGAACGAGACATCTATGTTGCATTATTGCAACAGCATCTTGAGGAAGAGGAATTAAAGCAAAAGCAAAGGAATGCCATCTAGTAAATTCGGTTCTAAGTTTTTAGGTGAAAGATACCAGCAGTATGTTGATGAACTTACTGCTGAAGGAACCATAGATGGTGAAAAATTATCTCCTACTGAAAGAAAAGAAGGATTTAAAAAAAGAAACGATAAGATAGGATTTGAAGATTTTGTTGAAAAAGTTTTAAAGAGAAAACAATCAGCAACAGTTTCAAAAGAATCAACAGCATTACCAGGAGGAAGAGGTGGAGCACTTGTAAAGCAACCGAAAGCAGCAGTAGGAATAACAAAATTTGATCCAAGTAAGATCGCTCCTGAGGCCGCTGCGGGTGGTGGTATACTTGAGGAAATATTAAAGATTGTCACGTCTATTCGAGACACTCTGATTGAAAAAAATAAGTTTGATGTAGGTCAGTCTAAGAAAGATAGTCAAACTACAGAGAGAACAAAGAGAGCGAAGAAAGAAAAAGGATTAGAGTCCGGTATCTTCAAAGGTCTGAAAAAAACAACTGAAAAAGTTCTTGCACCAGTAAAGGGATTGTTTACACAAATCTTTGATTTTATAAAAACTGTCATACTAGGTAGAGTTGTATTTAAGATCCTTAAGTGGATGGGTGATCCAGAAAATAAAGAGAAGATTGATAACCTTATCAGATTTTTCAAGGACTTTTGGCCTGCTATTGTTGGAGCATACTTATTATTTGGAACTAAGTTTGGTGGTTTAATTAGAACCATTGGTGGTTGGGCAGTTAAAATTATTAAATTTGCTGTACCAAAATTACTTAGATTTGTATCACGGAATCCAAAGGCAGCAGCAGCATTAGCAGTTGCTGGTGGTGTTGGAATGTTGGGTGCAAGAATATTAACGGGCACAGAAGTTGATGGTAGTGAAGAAACACCTGAAGAAGAGCAAACTCCAGAACAAAAACAAGAAGCAGAGTTCAAAGCAGCACAAACAACAGCAACAGAAAGTTTAAAGGAAGAAGAACCTGTAAAAATGTCCAAGGGTGGTAGAGTCCCTGGATCTGGAAATAAAGATACGGTTCCTGCAATGCTCACTCCAGGTGAGTTTGTGATGAGTAGGGGGGCAGTTGCAAAATATGGTACAGATACAATGAGATCTATGAATGCATCTGGTGGCGGCACAGGTATTCCAAGTCTTATGTCAAATGGTGCATTTGGATATTCAAGTGGTGGTGGACCTGGTATAGAACCATCTGAAGAACCTGGTGGAAGAAATAAAGAAGGAACAGAAAAATCTAAACCTAGTGGAAACTTCTTAACCAAATTATTTGGTGGAGGGAAGAAAGAATCACCTTCAGAACCTGCAGAACAAACTCCATCAGGTAGTAGTCTGACTGAAACTCAACAAAAAGCATTGCAAGTTCTTGCCAAGTATGAATCTGGAGCAGCTGGATATGATGCAGTCAATCAAATAGGAACTGCTGGTGGTAGAGGAGTTAAAGGATTCTCGGGTAACATTAAAAAAATGCCACAACATAATGGTAGATCACTAACAGATTTTACCATAGCAGAAATTAAAAAATTACAATTAGATGACAAAACAATGTCTGATGATCAATGGATAGAGTCTGGTAAACTTCATGCTGTTGGTGCATATCAATTCATTGGTAATACTCTTCCTGGAGTTGCACAAAGAGCAGGTATACCAGACGATGCTAAGTTCACCCCTGGTGTTCAGGATCTGATGGCACTTCAGTTAATGAAAGAGCGTGGAATTTCCCCTTGGGTTGGTCCAAGTGATAAAGCAACTCCTTCGGAGAGAGCAATCGTTGAGAAGGCAAGAAATCAACCTATAGCATACAGTCCATCAATGTCTACTGGAGGAGCTATCACTGCATCTGCTGCATCTTCTGGAAGTGCATTAAGTAGTAGTGGTGGTGGTGGTAGTAGTGGGTCAACATCTACGTCAGGTGGTAGTAATAAAAAACCAAAGAAATTTAATTATGCACAGTTGAGAAAAGAATTGGGTGTGACGACAGCATCTGTTTCTAAATCATCAAGACCATCATCTACTGCTGCATATTCTCAAATGCAGAATAATACTCAACAGACACCGCAAACACAAGGCGAAAAAAGTGTTTCACCTGGAGTTCCAACATTTGATGCAGCTGCAATGTCTTCTCAAAAGAAGATAAAAACTTTAGGGATAACGGTGTAATCTATGGCAATTACTGCACAAAAGTTACTCCCTCAAAGTAAAAGTGGAACAATAACTCCGATAAAGAAAGGTGCGATTACAAAAATTACACCAATAGGAACAAAAGAATCTGCTGTAGAGAGCAAGGGTGAAAAGAAAGATACTCTTATAGTCATAAAAGAGAGATGTATTGAGATAGATACTCTTCTCAGAGGTTCTCTTGCGCTAGATAAAATTAGAGCAGATCAAGCACGAAAGAAAACAGAAAAACAAACACGTTCCAAAAAAGAAACTGAATTAGAAAAAAGTGACGACAAAGATGAAAAGAAAGGAAAAGGTCTTAAACTTCCTAAGATAAGTTTCTTTGATCGTATCAAGAATTTTATTAAGAATGTTATTCTTGGTTTTATTGTAGTCAGGTTATTAAAGTTTGCTCCACAAATAGCAAAAGTTGTATCTTTCTTGAAACCTGTTGCTAAATTTATCTTTGGTATTGGTGAAAAACTATTAGAGGGATTTGTTAATCTTGTTGACTTTGGATATAAGATTTACGACTCTGGTAGAAAGTTTATTGGTGATAAGTTAGGTGAAGATGCATTAGCAAATTTTGACAAACTGTCTGGTGCAATCAATACAATGCTGAACTTGGCATTGATTGCTGCTATGGCAACAGGTGCTGGTCTTGGTCGTGGTAAAACTCCTAAAGTCAAACCGAAAGTTAAGACAAAACCCAAAACAAAGGGTAGAGTTAAAATTGATAAAAAATTGAAGAAAATGGGTCTGACTAAAGAGCAGATCAAAGCATATAATAAAGCAGTTGATGGTGGTGCTAGCACTACAGGAGCACTTGCACAAGCAAAAAAAGTCAAACCAAAACCAAAAGGGTTCTTTGGTAGAATTGGGCAGGGATTTTCTGATCTTGGTACAGCAACTAAAGACCTTGCAACCAAAGGTGTTAAAGCACTTGGTGGTGGATTAAACTTTTTATCTGGTGGCAATCTTGGTAAGTTTGGAAACTTTCTACAAGATCAATATAAGAATGCATCTAAATTTGCACGAGGACAATACGATAAAGTTGCTCAAGTTGCTTCAAACTTAAAAAATAAAGCTTATCAAGGCATCGATAATTTTAAAAAGGGAGCTGCTAATATTGCAGATAATGTAAAAAAAGCAGCAATCCAAAAAGTTATAGAACCTTTAAAACCAATTTTTG
>Ga0181391_1000392_pt1 | contig 13186 bp, 19 predicted proteins | sample 14SPOviralmetaG_FD_130080 | JGI IMG/M metagenome (GOLD analysis project Ga0181391, IMG submission 130080) | Marine viral communities from the oligotrophic San Pedro Time Series (SPOT) site, San Pedro Channel, CA, USA - 14 SPOT_SRF_2010-08-11 | ecosystem: Environmental > Aquatic > Marine > Strait...
AACATTGTCATACTGGGCGGCATCGTTCACCGCAATTGCAGTGGGAAGATAAAGAGAAATCTGATGTGTTGTTTTATCTGTTGATTCGTCATATGCTGCTTCTTCCCTAACATTTCCATACAATGATACCGCTTCCTTGTGAAACTGTTTTATTCCATCAACAGCGCTTAGTCCTGCTTCAAGACCTTTTCCTGGCCCTGATACAGACTCCGTTACTTCTGATGGATCATTTGCACTGCTCGTCACGTTTGCAAGAATAGACTGACCCCCTTCTACCAGATCTTTTGCAACATTTGCAACACCAGTAGATATATTTGGAATAACTTTAAATATGATTCTAGCAGGATACTCTCTATTATTAAGAGGATATTCTAAAACCTGTCTACCGGCCTGGTTACCGTCGATTATGTCTTGCAGTTGTAATTTTCTGGTCACATCTATGTTAGGGAATTTCAATGTGCTGTCCTCGTATAAATATCGTTGAATCTATTTATAATGGAAATCATGGCATATCGCGGAAAATATAAACCTAAAAATCCAAAGAAGTACGGTGGTGATCCTACCAACGTAGTGTACCGATCCATGTGGGAACGACACTGCTTCAAGTGGTGTGACGAGTCCAGTAAGGTCATCAAATGGTCTAGTGAAGAAGTCGTTGTACCTTATCTATACGAAGTAGACAAAAAATATCATCGATACTATGTCGATTTAAAAATTACTTATCGTGGTGGTAAAACCGTTCTAATCGAAATCAAACCAGACAAAGAAACTAGACCCCCACCAAAACCAGCAAGATTTTCTCGTAGGTATCTGAACGAGGGATTGACGTATGTAAAAAACATGAACAAGTGGAAAGCAGCCAAGTCCTATGCGACAGACAGAGGTTGGACATTTGAGATATGGACAGAACACACATTAGAGGATATGGGTATCAAACCCAAGTCTACCAAACCACTGAAACCATTAAAACCTTTAAAACGTCCAAAAAAGTAATATAAATAAAGACATGAGTAATTTATTTCAAAAACTAGAGTACGAAGCATTTCGTGCAGGCATCACACCGAGATCAAAAGAATCTCGTGATTGGTTCCGTAAAAAGGCACGTTCAATGCGTGTTAACCGTAGTCAATTGATGCAAGAAGACGAGATCCAGTTACGAAATCGAAGTGCGACTGGTGCAATGTTTATGTTCTTCTATGATCCAAAACATAAGAAGACATTACCGTACTATGACTCTTTTCCTCTCATCATTGCAGTCGGGCCCGCCGCTGGTGGGTTTATAGGATTAAATTTACACTATCTTCCTATTGCATTACGTGCAAAGTTTCTGGATGGTCTGATGGATACAACAACCAATAAGAAGTATGATGAGAGTACAAAGTTTGCGATAAGTTATAGTATGTTAAAGAGTGCATCAAAGTTGAAGTATTTCAAACCTTGTTATAAACATTATTTAACTAAACACGTGAGAGGAAGACTTGCACTTGTGCCTGCACCTGAGTGGGAAATTGCAACATTTCTTCCGACTGCCGATTTCCAAAAGGCATCTACATCTACTATTTACGGACAGTCTAGGAGTATGATTTAATGGCTCAATCTATTGATGAACTAAAGGGTATGGTAACTCGGAAGGGTGGATTGGCAAATCCAACTCTTTTTAAAGTGATGTTACCTTCACCCAGTCATTTTGGAGTAAATAGAACTTCAGTACGAGATCTAAACCTTTTGTGTACTGGTGTATCTTTGCCCGGGCGTCAAGTTATGACTAATGAAAGAAGTATAGGCGGCGTAGTTCAAAAAATCGCAAACGGAACTGCAACTTCTGATATAAACATGAATTTTAGAGTAATGAATGATTATGGTGTCAAAGAATATTTCGAGGCGTGGCAAAATGCAGCGATCAATCAAGGAACCATCAATGGTCAAGAAACGATTGAGATGGCATATGCAGAGCAGTATCAACACCAAGTCAAAATTCAACAATTGAAAAAGGGATTTGGTATTCCAATTTATCAAACTGCATTACCTTTACCAAAACTTCCGCCCGAAATACAAAATAGACTACCAAGAATTGAACTCGGCCCGTTTGGAAACCTTGACTTTGCTCAAGGTGAACTTGACTTAGATTTTCAGACCAGAGATCAAGTTGTGTACGAGTGTACATTAACTGATGCGTTTCCAACAACCATGAATGAAATTGCATTTAGTGATGCGTCAGTAAACGGATTGATTGAGTTTAATATACAGTTATCATACCGTCGTTGGTTTAGAACCGATAACGGATCATCCCCATTAGGCGCCTTCGGGCAAACCCTATCTACTATTAGAAGTATAGTAGGATTATAATTTTATATAAAGAAAGAGTGAATGAAAAATGGCACTACCTAAGTTAAATGATACCCCAAAGTATAATATGGTTATACCATCAACTGGGCAAGAGGTAAGGTTTCGACCTTTCCTAGTTAAAGAAGAAAAGGTCATGTTGATTGCAATGGAATCAGATGATCAACAACAACAATTGCAATCTATTGTTGATACATTATCCGCATGTGTTCAAGGTGATGTTAATTGGAATACATTAACAACATTTGACATTGAACTCATGTTTAATAAACTACGTGCAAAGTCTGTTGGTGAAACAGCAAAGGTTGGCGTACCATGTGATAATGAGGAATGCAAAGTAGATAATGAAATTGTTATTAACGTGGAGATGTTGGACATCAAAATGCCTGATATATCCAATGTTATTCAATTAGATGCCAACGTATCAATTGAAATGAATTGGCCGAGTTATATGTCAGTATTACAGACCACTGCTGGTAAACAGACTGAAACGGAACAAACATTTAATTTGTTGAGACATTGCATAAAAGCGGTCATCACGGAGAATGAAAGAATTGATCTGAAAAACGAAAGTGCCGCAGAGGTAGACAGGTTTATTGAAAGTCTGAACAGTGAACAGTTTAATAAAGTAAAAGGCTTCATCGATGAAATGCCTGCAATGAAACATCCGATTGAATTTACTTGTCCAAAATGCGGAACAGAAAATAAACAAATGTTAGAAGGAATCCAGAATTTTTTTTAGTAAGTCTATCCCACAATAGTTTACTTAGTTATTACAATGCAAACTTTCAGATGATGCAACACCACAAATATTCACTGAGTGAGATAGACGATTTAATCCCTTGGGAAAAAGAAGTTTACTTGGATATGTTAATTGAATACTTGAAAGAAGAAAAAGAAAGACAAGAACAAGCCAATAGAAGGTAAACAAAATGGCAGCAATGACCCTAGAAGATGTAGTCAAACAACTACAGAGTAATAACAGAACCACTGGTGATGTTGTTAAAACTCTGAAAGACTTCATCAATATGTCCAAAAGAAACTCTCTTGATGCATTAGAAGCAGAACGCGAGAAGAAAAAGAAGACAGCCGATGATGTCAAGGCAGGTGCGAAAACAATGAAATCACCAGATGTCAAAGGCAACATGGGCCTGGCTGCGATCTTTGCGGGCATGGGTTTAAAGTCTGCGTTGCTCAAAATTTCTACAATCTTGGTTGCTGGTACTGCCGCTCTAGTTCTTGCATTTGAAGGATTGAGAGGTTGGGAAGCAGATCAGGTAAAGAAAATAAAAGGTCTACTCAAATTACCAACAGTAGTATCAAATGGAATGATTAAGTTAAGGAACGGCGTTCTTGGAATGTTTGGGTTGACTGCTGAAGGTTTACCGATTAAACAGGCAGATGGAACAATGGGTAAAAGTATGTCCATTCAGGCACAAGTTGCTCAAAAATTTGCAAACATGAAAAAGGCATTTCTTTTGAACTTTGGTATAGGTGCAGACGGTAAGAACGTTGGTAAAGTAGGCCCTAAAGGGATGACGAAACAACCTCTCCACGTAAGAGCAGGCCGTGCAATGATAAGATTGTTGTCGCCTCTTAGTAATATGGTATCTGGTCTTGCTAATTGGTTTAAGGGCGCTGGTGCAAAAATTATGAATTTTGCCAAGGCCTTCTTAGGCGGTGGCGGCGGTGTCTTAAAACTTATGGGTAAAATCCTCTGGCCAATTGGAATTATTCTATCACTGTTTGACGGTGTAACAGCATTCAAAGATGAAAAAGGTACTTTCTATGATAAGTTAGGTGCTGGTATTGGTGGATTTATTGGAAGTTTTATCGGCGCGCCATTTGATTTACTTAAAGGTGCAATAAACTGGCTTCTTAAAAAGATATTTCCAGGCCTGACTACTGAAGATGGAAAGTGGGATGAATCAACTGTTCTGGGAAGTTGGTTATCAAAATTTGAAGGTTTTAGTATTGCTGAGATGATTTCTAATTTGGTAAAAGGTATGTTTGCATTACCCAAGAAAGCAATTGAGTGGATTAAAGGCAAGTTTTCAATTGGTGTCGATTTTTTCACTAATGCGTGGCAAGCACTTTTAAAAAAATTCTCCACACCAGAGGGTGCAGTCGCAGGCCTTATCGATTTACTCATGTGGCCAGTAAACGCAGCAGTTAATTTCGTCAGAAAGATGTTTGGTTGGTCAGAGGATGATGCGCCTGCATTTAGTGTAGGAGATTTTGTCGTAGAAACTTTTGGAAAAATCGTTGATTGGTTTAAAAAGTTACCAGAACGCATAATGTTAACCATTAGAGAATTTACTACGGCCGCAATCGCTGGTATGAAACTTGATTTCATGAATTTAGTAGATATGTTGAAAAGCATTCCAGCAAAAATCAAACTATACGCACAAAGTGTCTTACCCAAAATTTTTGGTGGAATAAGTGACGCAGAATACGAAAAAAAATTGGCGGAACTAAGTACACCCGACGAAGCACGACTTGCAGAAAGACAGGCAATCATTGATGAGTTAAGGAAAGATCTCGCGAATATTGCATCAGAACGAGAAGCTCTGAACGCACCAGCCAATAATGTTGATAATAGTGATAAGAGTACTACTACCGTTATCAATGCAGAAGAAGCAGTAAACGTTGAAGCGTTTGGTTGATAGAAAAAGGGAGACCGTGAAGTCTCCCTTTAATTATTAATTAGTCAGCGTTTGCCAACTTAGCAAAGTAAGACATGGTGTCTTCTTTGTCATCGTTACCCTCAGATATCGCAGTCATAGTTTGTTCTTCGATAGTCTGTGGAGGTGTTTCACTCATAGGAGTTGGTTCCACCTGTGGAGTCATCTTTACCTCATCACGTATAGGCATTGCGTCAACCAAACCAAGAACACTATTCATCTTGGTCTTCAGTTCACTGTATGATTTGTAGAACTTAGGATCAGTGTATTCTCCTAGATCATGCATAGAGTTATAGACACCTTCCAATTTGGATTCGTCATCACTCACTGCGGTACGATTCGCAAACTCGGACTTATCATAGTTACGATAACCCTCGACTTGACGGATCTTGATCTTGAAGTCTGCACCATCCCAGAAATCAAATGGTTGATACGGTTCTTCATCTGCAAACTGTGGTTGCATTGCATCCATTAGTTTGTCAAAGATTTTCTTACCGTACTGGTACATGAATACCTTGCCTTCATTGGCAGGGTTGCCTGGATCTGAGACAACAAGGATATTAGAGACATAGTGTAACCTACGTTTCTGACGCCTTGCAGTTTCTTTGTCCTCATCGATACCTGAGTTCCATAGTTTGGAATTCAGTTCACCGACTGGATCTTCTTGTCCAATCGAAGTGAGTGATCGTTCGATATACCACTTACCTGTTGAACCTTTGAACCCATGATCCCAATACCGTACCCAAGGAAGTTCTTGACCCTCTGAGGCTGGTAGGAATCGAATGACCGCATAACCATTACCTGCCTTATCGACAGTTGGTTTCCAAATGCGTTCATCTGTGTAAGATTTTTTCTCACCACCACCTGATGCGTTTGCCGCATCCAGAAGTTTTGAGATTGTGTCTTTGTTTCGTTTTAGATCTGCGAATGACATATGCATTCTCCTTTGTATTTGCTGAAATATGAAATAATATTATACCACAGTATTACTGTAATGTACAGAGTATTTATAAACTTTTTTAATCGAAAGATAATTGATTACCGCCTGGTAGTAAATTCAAAGTCACTGCCTCACCAGCAATCTTATCTTTTATGATGACAGATATAAACTTTCGAACGTCCAGTGGATCGATATCGTTTTCACTACAAAGATGAATCACTGCATCCATGTATGACATCTGTTTATCAACAACTGTCTGTTCGACCATTGTTGCAAACTTTGTTTTAGTTAGAAAATTTTTATCGTCTGCTGAATCTATCATCTATCAAATACCCTCAATAATATTGTGTCATTGTTTATACGGCCATTACAAGAATTTGTTTTGGTCGTTAGTGTAGTCCACCATTTTCCAATGGCAGTTGGGGTTTTAGTCAAGACCATGTTTAGACCTTCATCTGGTTTACGCAATTTGGTCTGTCTGGATTTTACTTTATCCCATCCCTGTAAAGTTGTTCCTTTCATCTGGAACCCCTTTGGCGATTCTGTCAAGTACTCACTGACAGTTCTCGTTTTTGTATTGAAAACATAAAGTCGCACAGACCCAATGATTGACATTGGATTGATCGACGTGAGTTTAAACTCATCTGATGTTTTCGCATACTGCAATTTGGCAACTTGCCTGTCGGCAGTTCTCACTCTTGGAGTTCGGATTGCACGTGTTGCCTTCTTTGCGAGTATATATTTCTTTGCATCACCAACAAGTTCACGCATGAACTCGTAGTATGCTTTACGTTGTTTTACTGATAGGTGATCATACGCCTCTATAAGATCTGGGGTTTTCTTTTCAACCAGTTCTCGCAGTTCGTCTAGAATGCGTTCGTAATAATCGAACACTGTTCTTGCACTGACTGCGGATAAGGATACAAGAGTCATCTCATTGTACATGTTAAACTTTGGGTGGTTAGGCCACAGATCGATAACGTATTCAACCTCTGCAAAAAACTTATCGGTTTTCTGTTTCATCAACTCATGTGGAGTCTTGATAAGTCTGTCAGTAGGTTTGGCAGATTCGACTACCTTTTTCTCTGCACCTTCTTTGAGTTCTTCATAGAACGATTGCATTGTTCTATCGAAGTCATAACCTTTCGGCATTGGAAGATTCTGTTGTTTCCATAGAATGACTGTCGCAGGCAATGCGTTGAAGTGATAGAAATAGTCTGGTGCATTCAACATTAGTTTTAGTTCATCACCAGAAAAGTCTTGTCGTATTTGATTACGTATAACACCGGCCACGTCCTTTCGATCTGTCTCCGTTCGAAGATAGTTATTCAGATCATTAAAAGTTGTGTATGGGGCGGCCGCGATACCAGTCTTGGCTGGCGCCTTCCGCATTTTACGTTTTGCCATTATTACTCCTTGAGGGGTATCAGTTCCAGTTCACCATCTGGTAGACGTTTGTATTTTACATACCCCTCTTTACACAGATAGTTTATAGTTTGTTCTGCCGCTTGATCAAGGAAGTGATTCTTCCAATGTGAATAGGACAGTCCATAGGCAGCAGCGAAGATGCCACCGCCTATGAGTGTAGTTAAGAGTATCGCACTATCAATCATTGCCGTAGCCCAAATTGTCCTCGACCATAATAAAACTCTCAACATTTCTAACTCGGAAAGATCTCCAACCATTTGCGTCCAAATCCCAAACGGATAGAACCTCATAGTTTAGTTCCCGAATTTTTTTCTGCGACATTGGATCTTCCTTTGTCGCCTTTGGAAGCGCCCACTCTTGAAGAGTACAACGCATCACTCGCGTGTCACCATTTACTTTGGTGAATGCAACCTTTGCAGATTTACTTTCAAGAAGACGTTTATATTCTTCCCATTTCCATCTGACTTGCATGTTACTCATTTCTGAGTCTGACCATGCATCGATGTCATCTTGACTAATCATATTAATCCCAATCATTATCAAAGCGAGTTGTTTCTCGCATAGTTTCACCATAATACTCGTTTGCATATTTAGACGCATCAGTCCAGTGATTGATGTTTGTCTCGTTCTTAGGAACTTGTGCAAACTCGCGTTGAACAGGATTACGCTTGAGATGACGAGTAATCGCCTTGCGTTTTTCCTTGATCTTTGCGACACGTTTTTGACGGGCCGCAATTTCTTTAATCAATCCTAGACGTTCTAGGAATTGGTTATCTGTAAATTCACTCATACTTTCACCTCATAAGGTTTGTTCCATTGACCGACATTGATGTCGATATAATACGAACGATCAAAATAGTCGATCATAATGTCTGAGTTGTTATACCAAGCAACAGACTGAGAACCGACGCCTTTCATAGCCGCAACAAGTTCGTCGTAGAATTTGGCAATCTTAGACTCACCAACTTCTTCCATCCATTCTGACATATAGTTCTCATTCACTTGAATGTAGTTGTCATTGATATAGGGTTCGCTTCCACGACGTTTTGCATCTTCGATCCGATGTTTGTTTGATGCACCGATCAAATCTAGAATACCAGACTTGATGTTGACAACCAAACTACTATGGTGACGCACACCGATAGAACCTTTAAGACCGTATTTTTTCAATACTGCCTTGATCTGTGGCGCCAAGTCTTTTTTCATTTCTTGTGAAACATATGCCATTCGAGTGATTCCTTTTCTCTCTGATTACAATTAACAATACGATAGTTTGACTGATTCGTCAAGAGTTATTTTCAAAATAAAACGATTTATTTTTAACTGTGACATTTATCACACACTCTGCAATAGGTATAGAGTTGCTTCCTTTTCTTCAATCATCTCACGTATTTTTATCTTAGCCCAACCTTTTCCAGGCGACTTCTTACCCTTTTCTAGGGCGTGCAACTGTTCTTTGTATTGTGCAATCTCACGTTCGACATTCTCAATCTCTCCGCACATACTCATTTGATTCTCCTATCAATTAACTACATGCTTATTGTACCTGATTCGTTTAAGGTTGTCAAGTCTATTCGTATAAATAGTATGCAACCATAGAGGGATGTCATATCATGGATTTTCTAACTTTAGTAAAAGACGTTGGATTTCCAATTGCGGCAGCATGTGCGGGCGGTTTTTTTGTCTTCTTAACACTCAGATTTATTTTAGATGGTGTTTTAGACGATATCAAACAACAAAGAATGTTTGCAATGGCATTGGATAATAGAGTAAAAACGATGAACAATGAGATCATAAGGATTGATGTACAACTCTCAAATGCATTTGATTTAGAACCAGATCTATCTAGGATCGCAAGAGCAGACGGACAGATGGACGCCAGAAAAGACTGATGGAAGATTTAGCAACTGCAATAAACCAATATGGATTTCCCATTATAGCCGCATTCGGTTTAGGATACTTCATATATTATATCTGGACTTGGGTTACAACTTCAGTAGATCCCATTATTCAAGAGTCACATATGACTTTAATTGGGTTGATTGACAGAGTAAGAATGTTAGATAATGATCTAATAAGACTAAAACAAAAACTTGATATGATAGAACTATATCAAGACAAAGAAAAAGATAGACAACAAAAGTTGATAAGGACAAAAAAATAATGGTGTGGTTTATAAAGGCTTTGAATTGGATTAGTTTACCGACAATATTGATATTTATTGTTGGGTGTTCACTAGTGGCCAACTATGCGAAAGGTGAGAGTCTTACATTTGAGTTTGGTAATCCTTCGTTCAGTGGACAAGGATTTAGTACTCATGCATTGAGTATTTCTCAACTTGAATATAATAGAAAAAAAGAAGTAGAAGATGATATTGCATCTGCACAGGCAAAGGCAGAACGTGAAGAGGCGAACAGTATTCTAAACAAGTTTTTAAACAACGTCGAGTCGAGAATATATGCACAGTTGTCCAAACAGTTAGTTGATAATATGTTTGGTATATGTGACCCTGGCGTGACAGAATGTGAGACCGCCGATAGTGGAGTTGCTACAGTAGAGGGTGCAGAGATTAGTTGGGTGAGAGACAATACTCTTGGTACTATCACGTTGAATATTGTAAGTGAAGATGGGTCAACAACGACAATTACTGTGCCAATAGATGGGTTTGGGTTCTGATGGAAGGTATAGGAATATTTTTATTGGTGATAACATTCATGTGTACTTTAACAGGATGTAATATGACTGCGAATGGTGTAGTAAACTCGCCTCCAACGATACAAGTGAATCCATTAAAAGACAAACTCAATAAAGTACCAGAATTAAAAGGAAATAAGATTACAGTCGCAGTATATAACTTTTCTGATATGACTGGTCAAAGAAAACCTAGTTCAAAGATGTCACAACTTAGTAGTGCGGTGTCACAAGGAACTCAGGTATGGGTAATAAAAGCATTACAAGACATTGGTAATGGTACATGGTTTAAAGTTGTCGAACGTGGTAACTTAGACGCATTGGTGAAGGAAAGACAGTTAATTCGAAGTACACGAGAAGTGTATGGAGAAAAGAATGTAACCCTCAAACCACTATTGTTTGCGGGCTTGATAGTTGAAGGTGGTATTGTGGGATACGATTCCAACACCGCCTCAGGTGGTTTAGGTGCTAGGTTTTTCGGTATCGGATCATCCACAGAGTATCGCGTAGATACAGTAACAGTTGCATTGAGAGTAGTAAGTGTCAGCACTGGCGAAGTTATGTTGAGTGTGGCCACAGAAAAATCAATTGCATCAATTGCCAATGGATCTAACGCATTCAAGTTTCTAGATATGGGAACTAAAGCTCTAGAACTAGAATATGGAACTAGTATAAACGAACCAGTGAACTATGCAACACGTGCCGCTATAGAACAGGCGGTTATAGAACTGGTGTACCAAGGGGCAAACAAAGAACTTTGGTCATTTCAAGGTAAGGTAAAATGAGAAAAATATTAACAACACTAATGTTTGTGATGGGATTCTCGACTGTATATGCAAATGACATTTATATTCAACAAGTAGGTACAGGAAACGGATTAGATTTGAGTATTACACAAGATGGTGTAAACAACGTCATGGGTACAAGTAGTGCAAAGGTTCTACTCAGTGGTGCAAACCATACGTGGACAGTAAGTCAAGTTGGTGGTGCAAACGTGATTGCCGCAGAAATACGTGGTAATACTTACACTGGTACTTGGGCAATAACTGGTAACTCAAACAACATATTATTTAAATGTGCAAGTGGAGTAACAAGTAAATGTGAAACCGCAACTGGTAACATTACTATAAACGGTAACTCATCTGACATCGATATTCTAATCGGTGAAAGTGCAGACTCCGCAACTGCAACACTTAACTTAACTATCGATGGTGACGCAAACGTTTTCAATGCAGATATCGATGGTAAATCTGCGGTTGTGACAGTTTCACTTGACAATCAACTTTCGTCAGGTAGTGATAAAGTAACAATGAACTTAACAATGGATGGTGACGGTGACACGAATGGACACACCGTAATATTAGATCACACTGGAGATGGTACAATTGATATCACTCAGTCTGGTGTAAATGACGCAATAGTGAGCATCATCGCAAGTGGTACTGGACATGATATTGACATTGTTCAGAGCGACTAGTTTATTACTACTTCTTCCAACTTTAGTATGGGGTGCGATTGGAGAAGTAACTGACCACAGTGGTAGTGGTGCGATAGAACGCGACGATGGGTTCGAGATCCTTGAAGTAGAGGACGAACTTGGTGTAGAATCTATGGATGTCGTCGTGACCGAAAAGGGTAAAGTAAGAATAGATTTTGTTGATGAGACAAGGGTTGACATAACAGAACACAGTCGTCTAGTCATTGATGACTTTGTTTACGACCCTGCCAGTGGAGAAGGTTCTCTAAGTCTGAAGGCAGGCCTAGGAACAATACGATATGCGAGTGGAAAAATTGCAAAGAATTCTCGACAACGTGTAAAGATTACTACACCTAGTGCCGTTGTCGGAGTACGTGGAACAGATTTCGCAATGATCGTTGATGAGATTGGTGGTAGTATGATTACACTACTTCCGTCTTGTGATACCAACGGTGATTGTATAGTAGGAGAAATATCTGTTACCTCTGACGTTGGACAGGTTATAATGAATCAAGCGTTTCAAACCACAGTCGTCAGAGCAGCAGGATCTAGTCCTTCGAAACCTGTTATTTTGAAAATAAGTGAAGAGGATATGAACAATATGCTCATCATTCGTAAGGCAGAACCTTACGACCCTGATGGTGAAATTGCGGAACAACAGGCAAAACAAAAACTTGCAGATCTGTTGGGGATAGACTTTCTAGAAACCGATGTTCTAGAAAAGGGTGGGTTTGAAGATGAAGAAGAACTATGGCGTACTGAACTTGACAACACGGAATTTTATCTAGGTAACTTATTAGTAGATATCATGGATCAATTGAACGCAGCTTTGAATGCACTTCTACGTGGTGAGTTTGCAAAACAAGATGCAATACTTGATCACGAACAACAAGGTTATAATGAGAAAACTGGAACACGACTAGAAATACGAGATGGTAATTGGATTCTCGAAAGACATGATTATGCAAACGGACAATATTGGCAACTAACGCTGGATCAATACAATGGATACAATATCAGTTGGAAGCAAGGTGATGCAGAGTATTATGACTATCGCATTGGTGATGGGGTTAATAGTATCTACATCCAACAGACTCCTGGCTAACGACATATACATTACTCAATCAGGTAATAGTTTAGATTTAAATATTACACAGGATGGAGAAAATAATACTATAGGCACGTCTTCAACACGAGCGAGTTTAGATGGTGATAATACTGACATAACAATAGTACAAGAAACAGATGGTGCATCAATTGGTTTATCAGTAGATGGTGACAATACCACTATGATTGTAAAACAAAAGTGTCACAATGGAAGTCTTTGTAATTCTGATACAATGGATATAGATATAACAGGTAACAATAATAGTATGGAACTAGGACAAGGTTATAAAATTACAGCAACTAGTTGGCAATATGATGGAGTAGAACATGGAGGGCATAACATGGCTCTCGAAATTAATGGTGCGAATAATGATTTAAGACTTTCGCAACGTTCGCAGAATAACACAAGCGACCATAATATGGATGTCAATATATCCAGTGATGGTAATGATGTACATGTGATGCAAGAAGCAAACCAAGACAAAACACTAAATCTTACTATTAACAATGATGATA
>Ga0181391_1000394_pt1 | contig 13158 bp, 21 predicted proteins | sample 14SPOviralmetaG_FD_130080 | JGI IMG/M metagenome (GOLD analysis project Ga0181391, IMG submission 130080) | Marine viral communities from the oligotrophic San Pedro Time Series (SPOT) site, San Pedro Channel, CA, USA - 14 SPOT_SRF_2010-08-11 | ecosystem: Environmental > Aquatic > Marine > Strait...
ATGAGCTCTTGCTGTTCTCAACCGTTACCACCCCATCCTTGCCTACGCTCTCGTACACGTCAGCTATGATGCCGCCTATCTGTGCATCGTTGTTAGCTGAGATGACTGCTACGTCTCGTAGTCTCTTCTCGTCTAAGACCTTGCCTTTTACCTTTAGCATCTTCGCTATCTCCTTTGTCTCTGACACAAGGTGGCGTAGTACCTCTGTTCGGTTAGTGGTGTCGTCTATTAATTCGGTGCCTGCATTGACCAATGCCTCTGCAAGTACTATGGCTGTTGTCGTGCCATCACCCGCAGATGACGCAGTCCTATCCGCTGCCTCCTTCATCATCCGAACCGCAAGGTTCTCGACCGGGTCTAATAACGAGATGGACTTCGCTACAGTCACACCGTCCTTGGTTACAGTTATGCCGTGTAGATGTTCAGGCGACTCGATGAGTACCGTGTTACCTCTTGGTCCAAGAGTAGACTTGACAGCGTTAGAAATCTTGTTGATACCTTTGATTAGTTTCTCCCTACCCTTATCTGAGAAGTGTAGTTCTTTAGGAGTGAATCCTTGTTGCATATGTTATTTGATTTAATTAATTTTTACAAATGTAATCAATTATATTTAATTATACAATAGCTAATAAAAAATACTTAATGTCGACTTTTGGTTTCCCTATACTACTACTACTCTTTTATTATTATTATTATTTTTATTAAATACGAAGCTTTAAAGTTAACATCTTAACATTTTTTAATATAACTAATTGATAATCAATAAGTTAGTTAAAACAAAGTCAACATAAAGTCAACACAAAGTCAACACTATTATATATAAAGTCTACACTATTAGGTATAAAAAAGAGGGAACAGATATAATCCACTCCCTCTCAAACCAAACATCATACTATGAATATGAACAATTATCTTTTGAATAAATCAATATTGGCTCTTGCCATCTCATTACCCTCTGCTATCATTTGTACTTTCTTGTAGCGTTTCATCTCCTTCTTCATATTAACCAACTTGGTAATACCCATCTCAGGAGTTCTTGCGTTATTAATCTCACGACCATCTTTCATATCGTAACCCATCATACTCGGTGACATATCAAATATCTTTCTCATAGCTATTTCTTTTTCACAAAGATAATAAAAAATATTAGATGTTTATACTATTCGGGTTCCCCCCGCGCGACGCCGACCGACCCCCCCTCGAAAACCGCCTTTTTTTTTGATATGGGGGTGTTGATTTCATTGGGCTTGGCTGAATTTTTTGACCTTTTTGCACAGCCTATCGCTCCCTGTTGCACATATTAAATTGACCCGCGCCTGTATGCTTTAACTACCGCTGTCACTACGTCTTACAAATAAAAATCACCTGCACTTCCTCCCTGCTGTTGGGCAGAAAGAGAATGACAATAACATATTGTACACGTAAAGATGTACGAACAAGTTAGTCTATCCCACGGCTGTTGTTTGAACTGCCTAAAAAAAATGGCCAACAGACAAATTTTATTGTACTGACAATCAATGAGTTATAGAGAATTGAATTATTGTCCTTATATAGGACTATGATTTTAAGAATAAAATACTATCTTTAATCTATGATTAGACAAACGATAGACAGGCCAACAGCCAATTCATTAACCAAAAACCAATGCCTATGTAAACACAGGATAAGTTAGTAAGGCGAAATACCTTACACCATTTTAAAACAATTTAATTAAACAAAACAAAACAAAGTATTATGGAAAATTTATTAGAAATAGAAAAAAACTTTTTGACAGCCCAAGGCGTAAACTTTGAGAAAGTTCACGAACTGAAAAGCTCATCAGGTAACAAGGGAAAGGAGCTGTTCGAATTAGAGCTAAAACAATCGAAGATAATGTATGAAACAAGCTTATGGTTCAAGAAAGAAAGTACGAAAGAAGAAATGTACGATGCAGGGATAGAATTTACTAACATCGATGATTTCAACAAGAGAGTATTTAACTACTCTAAATCCCAAGGGCGAAGAAAAATTCAAGCAGGCGAAATAGTAGTCAACAGAAAGCAGGTAGTAACTAAATTCAAGAGACATTGCACAGCCAAGGAAAATGCAGGTGAGACAGCAGGCAGAGGATTAGAAGCACTCATCAAATTTGACAATCAGACTGCTGATGGCGGTGAACCAAAACCTGCAAATCAAACACTATTTAGTATGTCATTTGCTAAGGATGGATTGAATGGGGCAGGTGGAGCGAGTTCAAGGGTATTCATTAACGGAGATACAGGCAGAGCTTCAATGAAAAATGCAGGTGATATAGAGGGTTTGTCTCCGAAGACAAGAGATTTATATGCACAGCTTTTAGTGTCCGTAGCTGATGATGCAATAACATTTATTAATAACCAAAATTCTTAATCAGTCTCTTTGAAGAGACAAAACCAAAAACGTAGTATTATGACAAATTCAAGAAATAACGGAGTAACATTCGAAACGCTAAACGATGATGACAGAAGAAGCAGAATCTGTAGTTATGGATACGGGGCACCATATGTGAACCGCAGTAAAGCGAAATCGATAGACATTGCAGGGCTCAAGAACGAGGACAAACGCAACATCATAACCAATCCCTTGGACGATGATGGGTCAAGGTTCACCATCGGTTTTGAGGTGGAGAAGAACAGGTTCCACAGGAATGCGCTCAAGGAATATCCATTATTTGCAAGGTTCGAAAAGGATGGGTCCTGCGGATATGAAGCAATCACTCACATCCTGCCCTTGGTCGGGCGGTCAATGTGGAGGACTAAAGTTTACAATATGTTTGTTGAAGCAAGGCAGGTAATTGAAGACGAGTTCAGTCCGTCTAACAGCTTATGCGGTGGGCATATGCACCTTGCCTGTGCAGGGATGGATAGTGACGAATTGTTTGAACGTGTTCGCAGGTTCAGCGGAATCGTATACTCAATCTACCGCAAGCGGTTGGGTAATTTTTACTGCAAGAAAAACCAAAAAATGGAAAAGTTTTGTAGTGAAAAGTATGTTCCCTGCAGACCGAATGCTTATGGTGTTGAGTTCAGACTGCCGAGCAGAGTGCAGTCTGTCAAGCAGATGATGAGACGATATGAGCTGATGTATGTGATAATGGATTTTGCCTGTAACACTCCCCTTGGACGTGTACCTGCAGGAACGATGGCAAGATTCAGAAACGCTCTTAAACCAATCCTAATGTCGATGTATGAGCGAGATTCTGACAAGGTCAAGAACATAATGGACTTGGCGGGTCACTTTCAGAAATACCTAACAACAGGCAAGGTGACTTGGCATACGATAGGATGGCTCGAGGCTCGGTGGTCATCAGTTAACAGGGAGGTTGGAAGATGTGAACCCGATTACGTCAGAGGGTTGGAATTCAACTTCGACTACTTGGAGTGGATGGCTGAGCAGGAGGTGTTGAGGCTCCTGTGATGGGGTGAGGAGTGCGGTACCAAGGTACCGCATCCGTCCACAGGTGATTTCCTGTGCTGATGAGTCCATAAGGACGAAACGGATATTTTAACCTGTCTCTTCAAAGAGACAACAAATTTTATAACATTATGAAAGTACGAGTATTAGTTAGTCATAGAGATATGCAAGGAAAAGTTTACGAGGCTCACGAACGGGTTGGTAACAGGGTGACGTTAAAAGTTCCCACCGACTTAAGCCAAAGGCTGATAGACTTCAACTTAAACGAGGTAGAAATATTGATGGAGGGCAGGCACGTATCAGTGCACAGAAACCAAGCAACAAGGGACGGCAATTGGATAGGCTACAACAAGAGCAAAGGGTATGCGTTAAGGTACGCTATGCCTAACGGCAGAGAGTTTATAAACCTGTGCAGGAACCCATTCAAGGTGGACGATTATACCACGATTACTGAAGAAAAATTTAACACATTATTTAACCAATAAAATTTAAAATTATGAGAACATTATTTAGAGTATCAACAGAAGACGAATTCGGAATGCGTTACACGCAGGAAGATAGATTCCAAACACTTGAGGAGGCGGACAAGGAGGCAAAAGAATGCATCGATAGATGGGGGCAAAGCGGTCAACATTTTTGGGCGGAACCATACGATATAATACAGGAGGAACCGAAGGAGCAGAGGACTTATGCCAATCCCCATTCAATTGATGGTTGGGAGGACATTTATCCAAGCGAATATTAATTAACCAAAAAAAATAAATTTGGATATGTCGATTTAATGTCGTATCTTTGTTTAAATTATTATTAACAAAGGGGTTGTCTCTTCAAAGAGACTTCCCCGCAAACACAAAACATTATGAGTAAGGAAGAACAAGAGTACATTGACAAGCTTAAGGAAGCTATTTCAGAGATGATAGAAGACCTTGAGGATATAAGAGATGGCATTGTTAAGGTTAGCGAAGCTAAAGGTCACGTAAAGGCAGTCAAAGAGACGTGTGAAGTTCTTAGAAGTACTTGTAGAACCTTTGAGAGTGACTTTGAGAGTGACTTCCACTACTATAACTTTGAGAAGGAAGACTGATTAGTTATGGGCAATTGAATTATTTCTTCATTGCCCTATAATTCAAACCAATGGGTGGAGTTATTTCCTCCACCCTTTTATTAATTAAATTAAAACAAATATTATGAGTAAGAAAAAAGTTTGGTTCAGCTATAGAGAGTTAACAAGTAGTAAGCACTCTATTAAATGGAAGATATATCTAAAGGACTATATCAAAAACCACGAAGGATGGAAGACGTGCAAACCTAAAGACTTTGACTATAGGTTAAACAATATCGGCGGTGATTTATATGAAGTTACAGAGGTAAGAAATGTTACCATACTTAGTAATGTTTTTTCCTTATAAGAAAACAAATCGGGGGGAGTTATCTCCTCCTCCCTTTCACCCGCCCTGTGCCGTCAATGGTACGGGGCATTGGTGGTGTAACCAATTATTAATTAAAATTTATATTATGAAAGAGCAAGTAAAAATCACGATGGACATCCTAAGCAATTGGGATTGTATGAACGACCTAAACGAAAGCGAGAAGCAGTACATCGAATGGCAGCTAAACTTTATCGCTGACCAAGCGATAGCTGAGTACAGAAAAAAGATTAACGAGTTAGGTAACGAATTATTATTAACCAATAAAAATAAATAAGATGGAAAGATTTGAATACCTTGATAGATTAGAAAATTATCACCAACAAGATGTGTCTTGGCATAAAAAAAATAATTCTGACATACATACTTTACAAGATGAATTGATAGAGTTAGGTGATGAAGATTTTGTTGAATATATTATTGCTAATTATTTATTAACCAATAAAACTAAATAAGATGGGAAAGATGAAAGAAATATTTATGGATGTGCGTAAGCACGATAGACACGATGATGATGCGTATCATTACGAGCAATGGAAATCAAGAGAGAGAGAGCAAAGCGAAGAGCGTATCCTTACGAGCAAGGACGTGCTAAGTGACCTGTTCAAAAAAATAGGAGAGAGCTATGTATGAGTTCGAATATCAGGTAGACGGAGAGGATGTAACGATTGACCTGTACATCGAGGGGCGTTGGGCAAACGAAATCAAGGTAGACAAGTGGGAGTTACTCAGTGAGATTGGTGCGAGAGCAATCGAGAATCACGATGACTTCTTCACCTTCGAAACCTACAAGATAGACTACCCGACATCAGACGATTGCTTTATGTACTCGGAGTATGTATTGCTGAAAGATGACATCATTGATTACTTAAAAGAAAATAAAATATTATGAATCAGTTTTACGATTGGTTGTTTAGCGACAATGTCGACTACCAACAGGATGAGAATGGAAAGTATTTTTTTACATCACAGGATGCCCAATGGCGTAACAAGCTATACAGCATAGAAGATTGTTGGAAATACTTTAGAAAAGAATTTTTAAATTAAATTTGGAATTGTCGATTTTATGTCGTACATTCGTTTAAATTATTATTAATCGGGCTCTGTCTCTTCAAAGAGACTGCCCACAAATACCAAACATTATGTGTGTAATTATTATTAAACAGAAAGGAAAACAAGTATCACGTGAGGTACTTAAAAACTCATCACGAATTAATCCCCACGGATTGGGGGTAGTATGGCTCGACACGTTCGAGCTTACGTATCACAACTCAAAAGAGTATGGGGTATTGGATAACGACAGACCTTACATAGCTCACTTTCGTTATGCTACGGTTGGGGCAATCAACAAAGCCAACACTCACCCATTCGTATGTGGTAAGAACAAAGACGAATTGATGATGATGAACGGAACCATAAACGGATACGGAAGCAAGAAGATGACAGACACAGAAGACTTGGCTATCCAATTAGGTTCAACACCAAGACATACTTGGAAGCAGAGGTTGTCAAAGTTTGACGCAAGGTTTGTAACAATCAATACAAGGAACAGGACGTTTCAGATATTCAACAAACAACTCTATACCTTGAGGGATGGGGTGTGGTACTCAAAGACTAACGTGCTACAGGAAAATATTGTAGCAGTCTATGGTACACTTAAGAAAGGGTTCGGCAACTACTACTCTTACCTAACCAACTCAAAGCACTTGGGTAGAGGTGAGACCAAGGACAAGTATCCTTTGGTTGTCAAGGGGCTACCATTCCTTTTGGATAAGAAAGGCGAGGGAGAGAACGTAGTGGTTGACCTGTTCAAAGTATCTGATATAACATTCAAGAACTTAGACGCACTTGAGGGTCATCCAAGATGGTACGTGCGTAGACAGATACCTGTTGTTGTGAACGGCAAGACTATCACGGCTTGGATTTACTTCAATCCGACAGAGGAGAACAAGTGGAACGGCTCTAACCACGTGAAGAGTTACGAGCGTTCGATTGGTTCTTGGCAGTACAGGGGGTACGCAGAGATTGAAGAAGAAGAAGAAGAAATTATAGAGGATGATTATGTTCCAACTTGCGAAGAGCTTGACCTGTTTGATGCGGACGACTATAATCCTAATGACAAAAACATCTGTGTTGAATGTTACCACGACCTTGAGCACGATGGATTTCAAAACTATCATTGTTTTGGTTGTGATGGTTGGTTTACGGAAAAAGAAATACTACGTTTATCCTAAGACCGCAGGCAGTATTAAGTTACTGCCCTGTTCACGGATGTGTATCCGTGCTGATGAAGTCAAAAGACAGAAACAGATTTTTTAAATTAAACTAAATTAAAATGGCAAAGTTATTAAAGACAGACGGAGAGGTTATCGAGAACGTAGACATCTCTTCATTAGAAAAGCAACAGAACTTGGTTGGAGGTTACATCCAATACGTATACCCAAAGGCGGGTAAGGTTCTTATTGTAAACGAGGAGGGGTTACTTAACCAACTCCCCATCAACGACAAGGCGAGTGAGGTGTACGGACATCCATTGGTTGGGAACGTGATTGATTGTAGTGTTAACGAATTAAATTAAAAGATATGATACACATAACTAAAGACAAATTCGTGTGGTTGGATGTAACCGAGCGAATTAAAAGAAGCCCAATGCTATGGGTAGATAACGAACTATACGCAGTACACGATGATGACTCGGAGTCTCTTCTTGAGTCAGTAGAGGAGGTGATAGAGGCTATCAACTTAGGGCTGCGGATATGTATGGAGGGTGGATACCTACCATCGAAGTACATCCCACAAAAAGATTGGTGGGGCAAGGCTAAGAAGGTGGTGAAGGATGGATACGTATACGTTCGATGGAATGATGTGAAATTAAATTCATTTACATTTGGAAATTAGAATTTTTTTTACTATTTTTGAACACTAAATAAACTTTATTAAAATGAAATCAATTTATCTACGAGAAGCTAACTCAGAAAAAATGAAGCACAATGCAGAGGTTGGTTATATCCAAAGGATGCAGCAATTTGCAGACAAGGATGAACCATTTACATTTAGTCTCTTCAAAGAGACAGGAAGACTTCACAGCGTCAAAGACTTTAAACTTACATACGACAAGGAGGTACCCAAGGGGTGTAACAATGTAATGGTTTACTTTGGCGGTGAACATATCTTTCTATTGCCAAGCGGTAAATGGAAAATTGCCGAGTCAGAAGAAGAAGTTTCCACAAACAACATAGAGGAGCTTGAGCTTAAATTATATTTAAAAACAAATTCAAATTAAAATTATGAAAAGGAATATATACGATGAGTATGTCGGTAAAGTACTTGACCTATTCAACTTAAAGAAAAAATATTTATTCACTAAATCAAAACGCAGAGACATAGTAGACTCAAGACATATGCTATACTACCTGTGCTATGAAAGAAAAATGCAGGTCAGGTACATACAAGAGTATATGGCAGACAACGGGTACGAGGTGGGTCACTCGTCAATTATTCACGGGATAGCTCAAGTTAAATCTAAGATGTCAGAGGATTTAGATTACCAAAGAATTTGCAATGAGCTTGCGTAAATACACACTCCAAGATGTAATGCAGCAAGCTAAGGACGATTGCTTCGCAGCCAACTTAAACGGCGAAGGGTACGAGGCAAGAATACTTTATGGTTGTAAAATATCAATGGACTTGGAAACAAAAGAGGTTCAACTACAGAACACATCACGGGGTGGTGAGTGGTACCTGCCATTAACAAAAAAAGAAATTGAAAGTTTTTTGGAAAGTGGTTGGAGAATTGGAATTTATTTGTTAGCTTTGTCTAACTATCGTACAAAGCTTGATAGGATAGAGAAGTTCATAAAGGTAGAGGTCAACGGCAGAAAGAATCCTAAGCAGATACAAAGCCTTAAGAGTTCAAGGCAAAGAATCTTGGAGCGTTATAGTAAAATTAAAAACGAATTAAATCAATTAAATCAATTAAATTAAATTAAAATGGACAGATTAAAGACAGTAAACATTAAGGGTAAGCAGTACGTAGAGGTTAACGAGAGGTTAATCTACTTCAGAAAGAAGTACCCAAACTTTTCACTAACATCACACGTGTTAGAGAAGACAGACAAATCAATATGTATCCAAGCACGGATAGATAACGACAAAGGAGTGACGATAGCTACGGGTATCGCAGAGGAAGAGAAGGGTAGCACGTTCATCAACAAGACAAGCTACGTAGAGAACTGCGAGACAAGTGCTTGGGGTAGAGCGTTAGCCAACTTTGGTATAGGACTTGAGTCAGCAGTCGCATCAGCAGATGAGGTGAGTAACGCCATTGAAAATCAGCAGAACCCTAAGCCTACAACAACTAAGGTAAGGCTTGATATTGGTGACGACAATTGGGGTAACGTACTCAAGTGGGTAGCAGCGAACAAGGACAAAGGGCTACCGACAATCGTCAAGACACTTCAGCAGAAGTATACGATACCAACTAAGATTAAGGAAGAGTTAAAGAACTTAATCTAATGGCTCAGACATACGCAGATGTTATCGAAGACCTTAAGGACGATAACGAATACTATAATGGTATAGGGAGGAAGTATCTATCTAACTCAGATATAGGTACGCTACTCAAGAATCCTAAAGAGTTTGGCAAGAGGATGCCTGACACGAATGTGTTTGCTATGGGCAGATACTTTCATCAGCTATTCTTAGAACCCGACAAGGCTAAGGAGTGGGACTTCTTAGATGTCTCATCACGCAACACCAAGAAGTACAAGGAGTACGTGGCTGAACTTAACGAGCGTAGCTCAAGACCAAGAGGCTTTGCACTACTCAAGAGAGAGAAGGAGGACGTTGAGCGTTGGTTCAATGCAATGCAGACCAACCTTGATTTCTTTGAGATGATTAACGCAGACACGAATCGCTTTGAGGTTCCTGCAATCAAAGAGATAGGCGGTGAGCTATGGAAAGGTAAGGCAGATATTGTAGGCAAGGACTACATCTACGACTTGAAGACAACGGGTAACATCAATGACTTCAAGTGGAACGCACGTAAGTATAACTACGATAGCCAAGCGTACATCTACTCTACATTATTTAATAAGCCGATGATGTTCTTAGTGATTGACAAGAGCAGTCTGATGCTTGGTAAGTTTCTCGTAGGAGAGGATAGCTTACTGAGGGGTAAGGCTAAGGTAGAGAACGCTATTGAGGTATACAGAAAGTTCTTTGGAGACAATCCAACGTACGACATAAACCAATACTACTTCAATGAAGAGATTTAAAAACCTGTTAGTCTCTTTGAAGAGACTTATAGAGAAACCTAAACGAGTTATTGCAATGGATGTTCCAAGGCGTTGCGATACTCGTGCTGAGAAGATGCGAATCATCAAGGCAACTGAAAAATTTTTGGAACGTAACATTATAATCAATTAATTATGGCGAATGCTAACAACGATGAGAAAATCTTTGCCGAAGGTTTCTCATTTAAAAGACAAGACAACGCTCCCGACTTCGTGGTTGGTAGAGTATCGGTAAAATGTGATGAAGCTGTTTCATTTATGAAGGAGCATCAGAGTAACGGTTGGATAAACCTAAACATCAAGTACGCAAAAAGCGGTAAGCCGTATATGGAACTTGATACGTGGAAGCCAACTGAAAAGAAAGAAGCAGTATCAGCTCAAGAAGATGAGAACCTACCTTTCTAATATCATTGTTCATAGTGAGTGGAGGGGGGAGTTATGCTTCCCCTTTTTTCACCGCTTAATTATGTTGACTTTTGGTGGGCTCTACTATATATACTTCTTCTATTCTATTTATTTTTATTTTCTTATATGATAGAAAAAAGTTAACATAGTTAACAACTCACTGATAATCAACAACAAACTCAACACAAACTCAACACAAACTCAACACAAACATTTATATTATGACATCTAACATTACAATATTCAAGAACATTAAGGAGACAGATGCCCCATTCCATAGGGATGTAGAGCATATCATTGACCGAATTAAGAACGGCACGTCTAAGGATTTGGTTAAGCGTATCCGATTAGAGACACGCAAGTCTGAACGTAACGAACTAAAGAAGCTACTCCCCGCCATATGCTTCAGTGGCATCTTCACCAAGAGGAACGACAACTCTATCCAACAGCACTCAGGATTGATATGCTTGGACTTTGATGGTTACGAGAAGACAAAGGAGCTACTACAAGACAAGGAGAAGATAACCAAGTCACCGTACACCTACTCAGTATTTATATCGCCAAGCGGTATGGGGCTGAAGGTATTGGTTAAGATACCTCAAGACGTAGACAATCACGTCAACTACTTCAATAGCTTACAGAAGCATTTCAATAACCCTAAGTTTGATGTGACGTGTAAGAACCTGTCAAGGGTTTGCTACGAGTCTTACGACCCATTGATATACGTCAACGAGAAATCATCACTATGGGATAAGATAGAGGAGAGAAGCTACCAAGAGAAGCACCAATACAGAGATATGCCTACCATCCCTATCACGGATGAGAATAAGATTGTAGAGATACTCGTGAAGTGGTGGACAAAGAAGTACCCAATGTCTGAGGGTCAGCGTAACAACAACTGCTTCATACTTGCGTCTGCGTTCAATGACTTTGGTATAAACAAATCACTTGCAGGATACATCCTATCTAACTATCAGACAGATGGGTTCAATGATTTAGAGATAAACAGGACGATAGACTCAGCGTATGCTGCTACTCAGAACTTTGGTACTAAGTACTACGAGGATGAGGAGAGGGTGCAGAACCTAAAGATAAAACTAAAGAGAGGTGCATCAAAAAAGGAGATACGTTCTCAGCTTGAAGACTCTGAGATTGAGGACGATGTTATTGATGCCGTGATTACACGGATAGACGAAGAGTCACAAGAGACACAGTTTTGGACAAAGAATGAGAAGGGAGTAATCAAGGTGGTACACATCTTGTTCAAGCAGTTCTTAGAGGACAATGGTTTCTACAAGTACTGCCCCGAGGGTAGTAAGAACTATGTGTTTGTAAAGGTAACCAATAACCTAATAGACCATACGGATGAGAAGGCTATAAAAGATTTCATCCTAAACTATCTGATAGATTTAGACGACCTAAGTATATACAACTACTTTGCAGACCAAACAAGATTCTTTAGAGAGGAGTTTCTTACACTGCTATCTACGATAGATATATACTTCATCGAGGATACCAAGGACACATCGTATCTCTACTACAATAATTGTGCAGTCAAGGTAACAAACAAAGAGGTGACCATCATAGACTACATCGACCTTGGTGGATACGTGTGGAAAGACCACGTGATAAACAGAAACTTTAGCGTGTGTAACTCAGACACAGACTACAGAAAGTTTATCCATAACATCTGTAAGGATGAGCAAGACCGAATAGAATCTATGCAGTCAACGATTGGATTCCTAATGCACGGACACAAGAACCTATCGTTCTGTCCTGCAGTGATACTAAACGATGAGGTTATATCTGATAACCCTGAGGGTGGTACAGGTAAGGGAATATTTATGAACGCACTATCGCAGATGAAGAAGGTGGTGACCATAGATGGTAAGTCATTTACGTTTGAGCGTAGCTTTGCGTACCAACTTGTGTCAGCAGATACGCAGATACTTGTGTTCGATGATGTGAAGAAACACTTTGACTTCGAGAGACTGTTCAGCGTGGTAACAGAGGGGCTGACCTTGGAGAAGAAGAACAAGGATGCTATCAAGATTCCTTTCAGCAAGTCACCCAAGATTGCTATCACTACCAACTACGCTATCAAGGGTAGCGGTAACTCGTTTGCAAGACGTAAGTGGGAGCTTGAACTACATCAGCACTACACTAAAAACTTTACGCCACTGACAGAGTTTAAGAAGTTATTCTTTGGGGATTGGGACGATAGCGAGTGGTGTGCGTTCGACAACTATATGATAGAGTGTCTGATGGGATACCTAAAAACAGGATTGGTTGAGAGTAAGTTTGTTAACCTGAAGATTCGTCAGCTATCAGCAGAGACATCGCACGACTTCATTGAGTGGTGTGGGCTAATCAACGGCAGTCAGTTTAATCCATTGCTTGAGGTTGATACCAAGATAGTATTGTCCTCAGCATACCTTGAGTTCATAGAGCAGTATCCTGACTACGCACCAAAGGCTAAGCTGACAATCAGTAGAATTAAATTTAATAAGTGGATGACATCATATGCCGTATACAAATCGGGGGTATCACCTCAAGAGGGAAGAGACTCGATGGGTAGATGGATGAGGATAAAACCACTA
>Ga0181391_1000413_pt1 | contig 12912 bp, 24 predicted proteins | sample 14SPOviralmetaG_FD_130080 | JGI IMG/M metagenome (GOLD analysis project Ga0181391, IMG submission 130080) | Marine viral communities from the oligotrophic San Pedro Time Series (SPOT) site, San Pedro Channel, CA, USA - 14 SPOT_SRF_2010-08-11 | ecosystem: Environmental > Aquatic > Marine > Strait...
CAGGATTCATTTAATCTCGTAAAGCTAAAACCGCAACAAATCCAAGCACCGCAATTCCGACCCCATAAGCTAAAATATCTTTGTTTGAAAAATTTTGCATAATATTTTTTGATTTTTCAACTGGATTTTTAACCTCTTGAATTGGAGCAGGTACGCCAGTACTGGTTTGTCGCAAATTTGTTTGGTTGCTCATAGCTTTGATTTTTTCAACCTCTAATCTTTCCTTTTCTGTATCAAAATCAAAAATGAGCTTGGCTACAGGAGTAATTGACTGTATTGAGGATTGAAGAAACCCGCCTAAGCCACTTTCAGCCTTGGCGGAATCCATTAGAGAAGCCCCCCAACCGAACAAAAAATCAAGGTAGAATTATTACTAGCGGAGTAATCAATTTCCATTCTTAGATCCTCAGTCTCAGGAACTAAAACGCTCGTCAATAAACGATCATGTGCAAAAACAACTGGGTACAAATCACTTACAGAATTTGCCAATCCATGCGTTGCATTCAAATGTTGATTTTCAGCATCAGACAAATCGTAAACTTTTAAGCTTCCATCAAAAATTTTGATTGCTGAAATATCCCCTGCACTACCTTCAAATGCATAAATTGCATTTAGAATGTCTTGACCTAAATCGAGTACATCCAATTTGCCAGTAGCACCCACTTGAAGAGTTCTACGTTTCCAACGTTCAATTTCAACAGATTCTTTGATTCCTCTTTCATAGCTAGAATAACCGCTAAGAACTGGACTAGTAGCACCGCTTGCAATATCGACTTCAATCTTTACGCTTTTGACGTCTCCGTCGGTTCCTAAAGTCAAAGCTTTTTGAGAAATGGATCCGTTCAGAAAAGGATTTCCGAAATAGACAGGAAGAAAACCCGCAACAAAGGTACCGCCTAAGGTTTCAGCAATATCCAAAATTTGTGAGGAGCTTGCAACCCTCTGTACCCGCTCATTAATTAGTACTCTAACTTCGGTTATATCGGTTTCGATGGTCGATTGATTTGCATTTGTTTTGTAGTTGATTGCAAATTCATCGTACACCGCTGAACCGACAGGGATTCGAGCAGTAGCAGTTTGACCCGCTCCCACGTTCTCCCAAATCAAAGGCTGTTTTATTTTATATCCCATAATAAAAATTCTAAATTATTGATCTAAAATTAAAGATCTTTGACAAACGGTACGTTGAATTGTCTTGCGAGTTTCAGCATTGCGAACCCAGTTAATACACCTACTCCAGTCATTAATAGTGGTTTGATTTTCATATTTTTTCTTTTTTTATTGTTTTTAATATTAGAACAGTAGCGACCGAAACCGCCACCGCTTGAAAAGTTGATTGAATAAATTTATTAAAATTCATTCCCTTAATTCTACTCAAAAAAAAATAAAAACAAGTTTTTAAAATACTAATTTAAAGCAAATTATATAAAATTGTTAGTATTTATTTATAATACTAAAGTTTTAATTTACAAATTTTTGCTCCTTGCCCCTTGACCGCCTCAAAATAATGATATTTTTTCAAATGGGTAGCTTGTTTTAAGATAGGTAAATTAAACCTTTTAGCCCATATTTCAGCATCCTCAAAATCAACTTGAAACAAATACAAATGATCGATTTGATCCCGCATTGTTTTTTCGATTTGCTCTCCCCGTTGCATAACGAAATAAACAGAATGTCCATCATGACGAGATCTTGTTGCAAAATAATGAAAGGGCTTTGCTTGATTTCCTCGCCCGATACAGTCAATGTCTCCACATTCATCAATGAAAATGTGGCTATTTTTGTGCTGTTTCATTTTGCTTGCCACTAGCAATTGATTCAAAGACTTAGCTTGCCAAGTACAATTCCATTTATACAGCAGTGGATCAAAAACAAGTGTTTTATGTCCTTGATTTGTTAATCCTTTACATAAAGATTTTGCCAAAAAACTTTTGCCCTGCATAGAAATTCCGACAAATGCCACTCGTTTCTCATTCATCTATTTTGACTGCCTTCTTAGTTCTCCATGATCTAAATTTTAAAATCATTGCGGAAAAAGAAATTTTTACTTTTTCTAAAATTGCAAAGAGTTTTTTCCTAGGTTTTTCCTCTTTTAATCTGGATCCATAAAACATACACGCAAAACCCCCTAATCCTAGAAGAGGATGTATTTCACCCTCAAGTTGATAGTGATCTAAAACCGCTAAAACGCTTTTCGTACATTCCTCAGATTCAGAAAAAACCGTTCCATCGACATCAAAATTTCTAAAAATAAATTCCTCACCTAAAAAATTTGCATTGGCAAGTTGAAATGCATTTACAAGCATAATTGCCATTTTTTGATTTCCAGTTTCTAATTCAGGCTCTAAAAATACCCCCTCTTTATTTTCTACAGGCTCTTCAAATTTTACTTTATCTTTTTCTATATTCTCAGAATTTTCATTAATAAATTCAGTTTCTTTTTTTTCCTCAGAAATAGACTCAGGAATTTTATTCATCTTTGCTTTTGCGGAACCTAAACCCCTTTTTTTTGCAAATCTACCTTTTGCGGTAATTTTGGGCTTTCCATCAAAATCTACCGCATGAATTTCACTATTAAAACTTTCTCCAAATCGAATGGAATCTTCATTATTTTGAATCTTTTCTTTTTCCGAAAAATTAGAAACCAAATCATTAATAGAAACCTCATTTATTTCATTATCCATAAAATGAAAAAAACACAAAAAAAAGACTTATCAAATATTTAATAAGCCTCTTATTCTAAATTGTTTAAAATAGTTAATTATTTTGTATAAATTGCAAAAATCATAAAAATAAAACCTTAGACAATCAAACAAATCGGATTTAAAAGTCTTTTGTTTCAAAACCTATTAAGAAGCCTAAAAAAAAACAAAAGATTATTATAATAGGATCCATTAAAATTCCCTGCCCCTTTGGTTTGGTTTTCTATTATAATGATCTAAAAATCCCCCTTCTTTCCAATTAGCTATAGTGTTTCGATGAACACCATAGAAGATAGAAAGTTGTTTGATACTCATATTTGCCAACTCGTCAGGAGTAACAAATTGAGAAAAAATTTGTTTTTTTAAATCGTCATTTGATTTTTTTAAATCTTTCATTTCATGAATCAAATCCACTAAAACGCTCTTTATATCATTCATTATTTTTTTTTCTTTTTGTTTACAGTTTTTAAAATTCCTAAAGTTAGACCATCATTAAAAGCTTTCTCCATTTCGCCCTTAATGTACTTATAATGTAAGTATGAATATTCGATGTATCTTTGACTTTGAAACCATTTTTCAAAATCACTGATTTCTAATTTCATTGCATTAATCTCCTTTTTATAAGCTTGTTAACATCGCTCAAAAATTTGTGATAATCCTTTTGTGAAAGTTCTTTTTTTGCATCGAGCAAAATTTTATCAATTTGCATGATTTTTATACTTACTAATAGGTTTAAATTCATGACCGCCACTTCCACATTTCTAAAATGTCCATTATTTTGTTTATGTAATCGTTTCGATCTTTTTTTGGCATTTTACCCAAAATTTTATTGAGACCAATTAGGTATTTATCTTTAATTGTTATCATAATTCGATGACCTCCATTTGCTCAATTAGTCTACGAATTGTGGCTTTACCATTCTCTAAGTCATCGCACCGCTTTATAATTTGAAGAGGTAAAAATTGACTGGTAATAATATTAAAACGCTTGTAGGAATACCTTTCATCTATAATTCGGAAGATGACATTTGCGAAACTTTCGCTTAGTTTCTCCTTCCCAAAGTCATCCCAAAACAAAATTTTTGCTTTTTCACAAGATTTATAAAAATTTTCAGGATCTTTAAAAAATCTTCTTTCCCAATTAGAAAGAATTTGCCCCCGCTTTAAAAATTTATTTTTAGAATAATTTAGAATATCATTTTCCCATAATTTCCAGAGGATTCGAGATTTGCATTTCCCAGACTCACCAAAAATATAGATCCCTTTTTTTCTCAAATCTACATTTAAAATTTGCCTATATTTAGTTATAGGAAAATTTTTATGCTTTATATCAGTTTCTTGAAAATTATAGGGAATATTGCGGATAAGAAGCTTTTTTTGATCTTCTCTTTCTTTTATTTTTTCTCGAATCAAACTTTGATCGTATTCTCTTACCTTTGCATCATTACACTTAGGGCATAAACCATTATCTATGTAGTTGGCTTGATAGCTTTCACCGCAATCACAAACCCTCTTCAATCCCAGATAGGAATTTTTCAAGAGATTGATCTTTTTTATTGTCATTGTCATTATCTATAATTTTTAAATTTTTACTTTTTAACATCCACTTTTTAAAATTTTGTAAATCTTTAAGAAATACTTTTTCAGAATTGAGATTCCATTCTTTATAATGGTATTCAAAGTCCACATTTGAAAATTGATCCAATTTTGACAACTCCTCGAAAATCTCATTTTTTGTCTGAGGATTTTGTACCTTATCTTGTAGAAAAATAAGCTCATACGTTGTTGTAACCTTTCCTTGACCGCTTTTGTAGGTAATCATACCCTGCTTTTGCAATGACTTTCGAATCCTCGTCAGTTGTCTTGAACTCGTTCCAGTGTACAACTTTATTTCGGAATCTGTGCATTGAAACCCTAGGTTTTTTCGATTCATGAAGAATTTTACGCATAAAAAGTGTAAAAATTCTCGCTCCGAACGTTTTAAATCTTGAGACCAATTTCTCGAATCTCTGTAAAGATTGATTAAGTTCATTCATTTCCAACCAAGATTTTAACTGGGAGCGGTTTTTTGATTTCAACGAGTCCACATCGAGAAAGTGAATCTAGTATGCAAGATCTAATAACTTCCGATCGTGAACACTTGTTAATTATTTGTGCATTTTCAATCGCACTGATTAAATCAAAATCTAGCCTTAAGCTAATTCGATGTTCGTTCTCTTTTTTTTCTATTTTCATTGTTTTTTTCAATTATGAGTCAATTGTCATTAATTGTTCTCAATAATCACAATCTAATATCGTCATCTATTGTCAGTCAAATAAATAATTGATTAAAATGAAATTAATTTGATATTACTCTAATGTTGTCATACATTTGACCCATGAAAACAAAAGATATTCGACTCACAATAAGACTCACGGATCAATTGAATCATAAGATTGATTCAATTTGCGAAATCACAAAAATCTCAAAACCTGAAATAATTAGATCCTCGCTTGAAGCGGTTTCAACTGCCTTTGATCGAGATCATAAACTAGTGTTTCCCCTGCAAATTGGAGATGTAACAAATAAAAACGCTTCAAAAAATATTCCTAAAAAATCACTAATCAAAAATAAATCGATTGGTTTAAATTACAATCAAGCTAATAAACGCTCCGTTATCCCAGAGGATAACTTAAAACTCAAATTATAATTAGGGTGTAGACATCATGGCTATAGGGTATAGCCATGATGTCTATAGAGTATAGTCATTGTGTCTATAGGGTATAGCCATGATGTCTATACTCCTATATAGGTTAACTAAATAAACTAAAATAAACTATATATAGTATTATTTTTTTTTTAAATTTAATTGATTGAAAAATACTGTTTTCCACTCAATTGAGAAACACAGCCTTTGTAATTTGTGTAGAGTAAAGTCGAATTTCTATGAGACATTAAATAAGCACATCGTTCAGCACTTTGATCTAAGCCACAAAGATATGTTGCAAAGGATTTTCTTAAAACATTTCTTGGAGGTTGAATTTGAGATCTTTTAAACGCTAATTCTTTTTCCCATTTCCAATTTCTGAAATCCCATTCAAAATGAAATTTTGTAGATCCTTCTAAAAGTTGCCAGAAGTTATGGGGTAAATTTTCCAGTAAATGTCTTTTACCTGATTTCATAATATTAGCGGGGATCAAAATTCTACGATTTTTAAAATCAATCATAGAATACTTGATTTGCCAACAGGCGGAAGATCGAATGCCCGCAAACATTTGTAGAACGATCTGATAAAAATATTTATGATTTCTATTAGATTGAATTAAATTCCTAGCTTGTTCAATCGTCAAAAATTCGGGTTCTTTTGCTATTAATTTGGGAGATTTTACTTTTGAAACTGGATTGGATTCAATTAAGTTTCGTTCCATTGCCCAATTAAAAAAAATATTCAAATATTTTCGATAATTTCTAAAAGTAATCGGATTTTTAGTTCTCTGTATCAAATAATTTTCGATAACTTGTAAGGTAAAGTGATTCAGTTCATAATCTTTTAAATCATTCTCAAATCTCCTCAAAAACCCTTTTAAATGAAGCAAATGATCTTTGCTTGCTCCAAGTTCCCTTTTGTAGTTTAAAAAGTCCTCTATAGCCTCTGAAAGACAAATTTTATTTCTAACAAATTCTTGATTTATGTAATTGTTTAAAATTTTAAGCGAATCAAAATTATAGAGTTTTTCTAATTCTCTAATTTTTTCATATTTATCATCAGTAAAATTTTCATTTTGTTTGATAAATTGATCTCTTTCCAAACGAGTAGAAAAAAATCTGGATTTCCTTTTTCTATCAATCCAAGTTCTAGCTTCCCATGACTTTTTCCTGTTCGGATCCCTGTGCCTCGACCATTTTACTATATTATTCATGCCTATACCAGTATAGACAAATACCCAAAATATTGTCAAATCATGCCTAGTTTTGCACAAAGTATAAAAGAAGAATGATTTTATAAATCCCTAATTGATATACTATTTGCAACAAAATATTATTTTTTGCACAATCTAGCAAAATAGGTGTTTTTTGACTCTCTGGCTCGACCAATTTTTTTTTAGAGTTTTATAAAATGCTTTTTAACAGTGTTTTATAAAACTTTTTAAAAAAATTAAAATTTAAAATGCCTATACCAGTTTAGACAATTGCCCATATTTATAAATTAGCAAAATTTTAAAAAGAGGGTAAACGTCAAATTATGTCGCTTAACTTTTTAAATTAACTCCATTTTACTTTTTTAGACCAATAAGCAGGGAAAAGAATTCCCTTTTCAATATTCTTTTTGTGACGATTCAGAAAAGATTTTTTTCGTTGAGTCATTTTTTTATCACCAATCACTCCTTGTTGACCGAATCGAATTAATCTAATTTCATTCCCTTTTTTAGCTAAAACAATATGAGATTTGCTAGGATGAAAAGGAGTTTTTTTCGGTAAATTAAACCCCTTTAAACGATATTTTTTTAATCTAAAATCCATGATCAAAATGGATCTTCAAAAAATCCAAGACCCTCTTTTTTATTTTCATTATCACGAGGATTCAGTTTAATAATCAGATCATTCTCAAGCTCAATCGCATCATTTTTTGGGGTTACCTTATAAGCAATTTCTACTAAATCCAAATCGTACGTTCTACCCGCTCCAATATCCAAACCCAAAAATTCCTTTATATATTTTAATGTGCTTTTTTTAGAGTTTGAATTCCAACTTTGAAAATGTCGAATCATTGTTTTTTTGAGTCGATTTGTATGCGACTCGCCCACATATAAAACCTCTTTGGAAAAACGATCACGAATTACATACACACCCGATTTATTCAATAAAGCTTGGATTTCTTTAGACCACCTTTTTTTTATTCTTTTAAATTTCATCGATTATCAATAATTAGATCACGGATAGAATCAAAACGGTTGTCAATATGAGTCCTGATAGACTCAAGACTTGCAGTGATGACTTTGTTGTCCTCTTTTGTCGAAAAATTGTTAAAACAATCCTTTTCAAATTGATGATAATTTTCATTCAAAAGATTGAATTTTTTAGAACAATTTTTTTCAGAATCATAAATTTTTTTGCTTAAATGTCTATATTGATTCCAGAGCCAAATGTAACTAGCTACCACAAGACCGACCACCCATTTAATCAAACTTATATCGTTGATTTCACTCATTTTGCAACTGCTTGACCGAAATAAAAACCTATGATAATTTTCAAAGATTCCTTAACCTCTTCACTCATTAAAAAACCATTTAGGGGAACAAAATCGACAATTATCTTATCTGGAAACAAGCCCCAAAATAAACCTTTAATATTTGTTTGTACCTCAGCAATTACAGGGATATTTAGTAGCGGTAATATAGCAGGGAGCCAGACAATTGCCGAAAGAATAGACAATACAATAATTCTTCTAATCCACTTTCCAGAATCTAATTTAGCAAATTCACGAGCATTTTGAATACTTTTTTCGCTTGCCTCATTTTTTTGCATGGATCTTAAAAACGCCTCTTGAAGACCTTTTTGTTGATTGCTAATAAATTTAAAAGCAAAACCAGAAATTAAACCTATAATTTCTAATGTCATTTTAAAAATTTAGCTCGTGAATAACCCCAATTTAGATAGATAAATTCATCGTCCGTCATTCCGTTATCGCTCAATTTGATATAATTTTCCACAAATTGAATTTCAGAATTGTTTGCAGTTTTATTATTATAAGCTCTTAAAATTTTGCTAAGTTGCTCTTGAGCCTCAATAAAATTGTCGGCATTATAAAAATTTTTTACTACAAATTTGCCGATTGAATCGCCAATTTTAGCAGTCATTTCAAAAGGTTTTTTTGCTACATTTGTTAAAGTGGAAATTTCATTTCTAAATTTAAAATAAACAAAACCTAAGCCCACCGCACCCGCTAAAAATAAAAGATTATTTGTGCTTATTTTTTCTATTTTCATTTTGTAGGATTGCTAAATTTTATAACCAGGATTTTCCTGGTATTTTTAATTAATTATAAATTAGGGATTTATAAAACCCGATTTTATAAAAATTTACCGTTTTTCATTTTTCTGGATATGAATTTCTGAATTGTGTACAAACAAATATAAAATTTATTGAAGTAAATCACGGTTTATCAAATGTTATTTTTAAATCTAAATTCCCTGAATCTAAATTTGATAAACTGAAATCATTTGAACCATCATCAAACATTGTTGTACTTTGATTTGCCACAGTTAGAGGCAAAGAAATATTTTCTTCTCGATTTGCATTTGTTACAGAATCAATTATTTTAGCCTTTAATACTGAATTGGCTTTTGTTGCTTCAATTTGCCTTGCGTAAATATTAATTGCTTCAATTTTAGAAAAATTACTAGCCGTTTCACTCATTCCAGATGCTGATAAAGAAGGAAGTGAAAAATTCATTTCGCTTAAATCATTAGTTGCAGTTACACGAGTTGCATCATCACCATCGGTCAAATTTGCTAAAATAGTAGAACCGCCAACGCTTGAAAAACCTGTTTGTGTATCTAAAGTAGCTTGATCGAAAAAGTTATAAGCTCGAATAGAACTAGGAATTCCATTATCACTAGAGCCTGAACCATCGTTTATTGCTAAATCATCCAATTTTTGGTAGTTAGGATCAGTACTTGCAAGTCCTATTAATGTCCAGTTAGAAAATGTAACTCCAGTATTATATGTTATTGGAGTTGACCCATTAACAGAATAAGAAATCAGTCCTGAATTATCTACACTTGCTAGCACATTATACCAAGTATTATTAGCTAATTTGCTACCTCCAAGAGTAAGGCTAACCAGATCCACATTGTTTTTATTAATATGAAGTATTGTTAGACCAGTCGAATTTTCTAAATAACAAAAATATCGATCTGTACCATCATATAAATGTAGATGTTTAGGGAAAATATTAGTTGCAAAATTTGAAGATAAAATATGAAAATTTGTATAAACTCCATTAGATAATTGAGTTTCATCCAAACTTAAATAAATCCCATTCCCCTGACTTCCACTGATATAACAACCTAAATTATTTCGTTTTGACCTAGCACTTGAATTAAAATAAACGTCAATATTTTCTGAACCCGCTCCATTGCCAAAATTTGAGGGATACCTAGTACCATTCATATTTTGACCTCTTGCAAAACTACCATTAATTATATTAGAGCCTAATATATTATCTGATGGGTGAACTAATCTATAGGAATTTGTTGCAGTATTACTTATGGGCAATTCAAACCCTGTTCTTAATTTTTTAGCCATTAAACTTCCTCCAATACTATTTCAATTCCTATTTCAGAAATTTCTGTACTATCACTCATTTCAAAAGCGATTTCTGCACCTAATTCAGAAACAAATCCCTCACCAATTATAAACGATTGAGAATAGTTAAAAAGAGTATTTATTTCCTCGTCATTTAAAATACGATCAAATAAATAAGCATCGGAAGTTTGCCCATTAAAAATATTTGTATGTGCTCCCAATTTAAATGGTGCTCCAGTATCAAAAACGCCCGCCGTAAAACTTGCCACTTGTTCGACTCCAATTTCACGACCTCTTACATCAAACATTCGAAATCCAATTTCTACACCGTTGCGGTGATAACCGTATGCCATGTACCATTCATTTGCCAAAATTGGCTTATCAGACAAATTTGTGTTTTGCTGTGAACCTTGACCATTTGGGGAAACTGCAAATTGCATACCCGCACCGTTTTGACCATTTCTTATCCCAAAAGATCGGAAAAAATTGGTATTGCTACCCCAAATTGAAATTGGAAAACGAAACGCTTGGAGTGAATCCTGATTGAACCAAACCGCAACTGAAAAATCTTGTGTCAAATTAAACGGTTCTGGATCAATTTCTAATTCTCCATTATCAAAACTCCCCTTGGTTCCAAAACCATCAGGAATATAGGTTGGACGTATACCCGCTGAATTTTGGACTAAATTAAATCCATTAATTGAACGATCTTGCAATAAATTCACATCCCTAAACCCTGAATTATTATGCAGTCCTACATATTGAGATTGTGAATCTGCCCAAAAAATTGGGTTTAATCTTGCAACTTTTTCCTCTTCATTTAGAGATTTTTTTTGAACCTTAACTGAAGATAATCCACAACCTAAGAACATAAAATTATTCCCCGATTAGATAAGCAAAACCAGTGTTACCAGTAACATTGATTGCTGAGCCTGAAACTGGATGATACCCCGCAGGCAATGTAATTCCATTTAGATCACTCCCCGCACTGGATCCACTAATACTTACAACTGCCAAATCAGTCAAAACTTGTATCCCACGAAAATTAAAAGTTTTATTAGTAACCCCAGATTGTAAAACGCTTATTCCATTGTTTCCAAAACTCAACTCTTTTAGTTCTGAAATATTTCCAGAAATTGCATTGAGTGAACTTAAAATTCCACTATCATTTTCATCAGAAATTTCATAATTGCCGACAAAAATTTCAATTGTGTTTGAGCTTCCAGAATCGTTAAAAACTTCTAAATTTTGGATCCCTTGCAAATCCTCTTTAATTTGCCTACCCGTAATTGCATTTAATTTTTTACCTGAATTTATTGAAATCTTAAAATTATTAGTAGCGGATAAAACTTTTAAGAATTTTCCTTTTGTGATTAAGGTTTCGGATTCATTTGAACCAAGAGTAAAATTATAAATTTGATAACTCATTGAAATATTTTTGGTAATTTGTTTTTATTTTTGTAAATTAAAAAGCTACTTCCCCCAATTAAAGCCAAAAAAATTAAATTTTGAGCAAAATTTTCGTTGGCAAAATTAAAACTTTGATTTGCACTTTCAGCAGTGTTTTCAATCGCTTGATTAGTTGCTTGAGCAGTAGTGCCGATTGCCTCAGTTGCAAACAAACTTAATTTTTCACCTTGAGCAGTTGCAAAATCTTGAGTACCTTTTATCGCTTCTTTTGAAATACTAGCGACTCTAATATTTTGTTGTTCATTTTGCCTTAAAAGTTCAGCTTCACGGGTTGAATTCTTTTCATTAATCGCTTGTTGCTGTTCTAATCGTCTTTGCTCAATTTGCCTTTGCTTTTCTAATTCACTTTTTATTAAAGCATCTTGAGCTTTTCTTTGATTCTCTTGTTTTTCACGATTTGAAATTATTGGAGCCACTTCTTTATTAAAATTTTCTTGAGCTTTTTTAATTGCATCCCCTGAATTAAAAAACGTATTTGTATAATTTTGTACGGTATAAGTTTCACCAGAATTGAATAAATAATTTCTAATAGGTTCGTTTACAAGCCGACACCTAAATCCATATGGACCTTTTCCTTCAGAATTAACTCCATTTATGCAATCTAAAGCCATGATTTATTTTTTAAATACCAAAAACAAAGCGGTTGCAATACTACCAAATGCCAAAATTCGGATGGCATCTACATTTTGACCACCAGTTGTTTGGGTTGTCAAAATTTGAGAAGTAAAATCCTTCACAGTATTCAAGGCATCTTTTGAACTGGATCGCACTTGAGAAAGTGCATTGCTCCCAAAATCGGAAACTTGACGATTGGAAGAATTTGCAAAATCAAGAGTATTTCTAACGGTATCGCTTGCCAATCTTGCCGAGTCCGCATTTGAGCGATCTACCACCCCCAAAGATTGTGAAATCGCATCCCCCGCAGTCCTTAAAGCTGAATTTATCGAGTCAAAACTTACATCGTTTTGGATTACAGTACGATTGTCAACAATGCTATTATCTGTTGTATTTGTAGTCGTTGTAAAATTACTAACATTAGAGCTACTAGAAGATTTACTTGAAAACAATCCCATAACTAAAATCTCCTTATTAATGCAACTACAACAACCGCACCCAAACCAAACAAAAGCAAATTTTGCAAATTATTGTCTCTACCGCTTTCCAAGTTAGACCCACGACCCGCAACATTGAAAGGTAAATTTACCTTATTAACATTTGATCTATTCGAGTAATCAGTTAATGAAGATTCTCCTTTTGCTCCTGACTCAGCGGAGGAAGTATTTGACAAGCCCCCCCCCGCAACTGAATCACTCAAAAAACTAGCAATTGCAGGATTCATTTAATCTCGTAAAGCTAAAACCGCAACAAATCCAAGCACCGCAATTCCGACCCCATAAGCTAAAATATCTTTGTTTGAAAAATTTTGCATAATATTTTTTGATTTTTCAACTG
>Ga0181391_1000414_pt1 | contig 12898 bp, 10 predicted proteins | sample 14SPOviralmetaG_FD_130080 | JGI IMG/M metagenome (GOLD analysis project Ga0181391, IMG submission 130080) | Marine viral communities from the oligotrophic San Pedro Time Series (SPOT) site, San Pedro Channel, CA, USA - 14 SPOT_SRF_2010-08-11 | ecosystem: Environmental > Aquatic > Marine > Strait...
AATGATAAATAATAAAATGTCAAAAAATCCATGTGTATCGATATTAACTCCAACGTATAATAGGAAAAGATTTATAGAATTATGTATATTAAATTTAAAATTTCAAACGTATCCCAAAGAAAATCTTGAATGGTTTTTATTAGATGATAGCGATGTTCCATATTCCGATAATGAATTAAATCATATAAGGGATAGTATTCATCCTATAAAATTAAAATATGTATATGAAAAAACAAAACAAGAAATAGGGACAAAAAGAAACAAATTGGTAAAAAATGCTACTTATAAAACAGTCATAATGATGGATGATGATGATATATATCAGCCAACATATGTTCAAAAATCTATAGATACAATGATAGAAAAAAATGTTAAGTGTGTAGGATCAAATCAAATGATTTTCTATCATCAATCTAAACCAGATAAAAGGTTAACAATTATAAGATGTCAAGCAAAGAGACAAATTCATGAAGCTACTATGTGTTTTACAAAAAAGTATTTTAATTCGATGCAGGGTTTCAAAAGAAACTCGCAAGGTGAAGGAGTGGGATTAATTGATCATAATGATAAAAATGTAGATAATATTCCTATAGATGATTTGATGGTATGTGTTGCTCATAAATGGCAAACATTATCTAAAGATCCTTTTTATGAATATACTGATCATGTACAACCATACGAAAATAGAGATGTATTAAAAAAACATTATGATTTATTAGAAAAGATACTAAATACTGATAATTAATACAACTTAACCAGCAAGATTTGTTTGTGACTGTTCAAATGCTTCTTTTGATTTAAGACCCCATATTTTCTGATCTTCTTCTGAAAGTGATCTCCAAACAATACCTGAACCTTTGGATATACCAAATGGTTTGCCAGTTTCTTCATTAATTTTTCCAGCAGCTTCATTGATAGCTGCTTGATTATCTGGATGAGATTTAAAGAATATAAATGAAGAAGCAGGTTTGCTAGGTTTATCTGATTTTTCTTTCTTAGGTTTATCTGATTTTTCTTTCTTGGGTTTCTTTTCTTTTTTCTTAGGCTTGGATTTGGGCTTAGGTGAAGATTCATTATCGTCATTATCGTCATTATCGTCATTAATATTGTCATTAAACACTTCAGAAACTACAGGTGTAATATCAATAGCATTATCTTCACTATTTTCAGTAATGGGTTGCTCCATATCATCAAAGGAAATTAGTTTCTTAAGATCATCAATAGTTTCACCATCAATGATCTTTCCATTGTCAATAAGTAGCTGAAAGATCTGATCGCGAAGGTTTTCAGCGGGGATACGATGAAAGTCCATTTTATATGTTTAATATTCTCAAATATCTAAATCAAATTTATTGAAAGCGTTCTTAAATACATAAAGATTAAAATATATCTATATACATATGATAGAAGATTTATCTGAATCCCAGGTGAATGATATTCTATCATCAAATACATTCTTAGAAAAATACAAATCTTATGAAAAAGAAGTAGATATAGAAAAACTGAATAATTTTTTTGATGATATTGAAACAAATAAGAATTATTTTAGATTAAATATAAAAAAATCTAGAAAATATATAAATCGTAATAATGATACAGATGTGATAAAAAATATAAATTCTAATATAAATAAATGTACTGATATAAATTATAATGAAATAATAAAATTGATCATAAATGATATAAATCAAAATGAACATTTATTGAATTTGGTTATCGAAAGTATTTTAGAGAAATCTATAATACAACCAACATTTGTTCATAATTATGTAAAAATATTAAATGAGATAAATAATCATAAAAATATATTGCGAATAATAAATAATACATTGAATAAATATTATACGTTTATATTTGATCATAATGCAGTTCGTTCAGAAAATGTATATGATAATTTATGTAATGAAAATAAAAGGACTGATAATATGATTGGATATTTAATGTTGATGACATATTTAGATAAAGAAAATATTGTTTGTGATAAAATAAATATATTGATAAAAAATATGATGAATGATTTATTTGAAAGAGAAAATGATGAAATATTTAAATTATTAAATTGTTTATATAATATTGGTATAATATCACCAGAATATATAATAAATTACAAAAATGATTTAACAAAATTAAAAGATAAAAAATATAATTCAAAAGTAAGATGTAAAGTTATGGATATAGAAGATTTATATAATTAATTATATAATTAATATATAATTAAAATATATTATATTATATAATGCCAAAAGAAAAAGGTGTAAAATTTAATTTACAAGAACAAATAAATCCGCTAGCAGAAAGAAATGAAGGAAATGAAGAAAATGAAGGTAATGAAGATGAGGAATATGTACCTATGGTAGTAGAAGCTAATAAAAAAACAAAAAAAAAAGATAGAGTAGTTCAACAAGCTAAAAGGGTAAATAAACCTCCATTACCTTCTAAAGATGATGTAAAAAAACAAAGTAAAAAGGTAGGTGAAAGAGCTGCTGAAGCGGTTACACCTGATAATATAGCAGAAGTTGCTAATGAAGGTATTAAGGGAGTAGGGAATACAATAGCAGAAGTAATTATGGGAACAAAAATAATACCAGAATCACCAAAAATGGAAACTGTTCACAGGATGTTAAAAATAAATTATGAATCAATACAAGAACAATTAAAACAGGTTGTAGATTATGTTAATAGATGTTGTAGTGAAAAGAATAAATCTCCATTGATGTTACAAATAAATGATTATGATAAAATGTTTGAATCAGAACATGAAAAAGTAAAAAAAGAGAGAAGAAAAAAATATGTAGATGCTGCAAAAGCATCAGTTAAACAAGGAAAAAGAACAGTTCATAGAGTTGATAAAGATTTAAAGGAAAAAATAGTAATGGTGTCACCTATATCAGATATAATTCAAAGATTAGTGAATCCTACTGATAATATACATATTTATGAAACTCTTAAATCAATAATGACACATATAAGGATCAGTGGAGATATAGAAAATTTATCTCCAGAACAAGATATGGTTGTTGCAGATATAAGAGAATTAATTCAATATAGTAATAAACATGGTGACACAGGTATAAAAAAAAACCCACCTGGATTGAGATTGTCAGATATAATTAGATTAATATTTGGGTATTATATTTTTAATTTAAAAACAGGTCAAGTAGATGCACATATTTCTACAGATTTAGTAGAAAGTCAACAATTTGGAGATCTAAGATATGATAGTATGAGAAATGATTCATTTAAAAAAGCTTTTATAGATATGTTTTATGTATTATTTGATATTGCAAAGGGTTCTATGAAAAGTACATTAACAAAAGTATTATCAAGAGAAATACCTAAAGATAGTATAATAATTCAACGATTATATGATCGTGGTGCTAAGAAAAAAAAGAAAACTTTAAAAAAGAAAACTTTAAAAAAGAAAACTTTAAAAAAGAAAAAGAAAAAGAAAACAATAATGAATTAAGTTTATCATAAAATAATAATATCTTTTTTTTAATATATGGAATTAAATTATTCAGGAATAATAAATAATATTTATTCTGGACAAAATATAACATCACATGATAATTATGAATATATAATAGATACTATAGATGAAAATATATCATCAATGTGTAGCGAAACATCAGAAGATGTAAATAATGTAATAAATTTAAAAAATAATATTATAAATATATTAAATTCAATTGAAGATATAAATGGATCAATAACGTGTTCAGATAAATTAATAAAATTAACAGATTTATATGATGAATTTAAAAAAGAATATTTAGAAAAACAAACACAATATTTTGAATCAGAAAAAATAATGAATAATATGATAAATAATGCAAAAACAAATATAAAAAAATTAGATGTAGTTGCGGAATTTATGAAATCATTAGATACGGAAGATTGTGACGATGGATTAAATTCGACTATAATAGAAAATATAAAAAAATATACAGAAAAATTAAATGAAAATGATAAATTAACTGAAGTAAAAAATAATTATATACAAAAAAGAAAAGAAATAGTAAAGTATTTAAATGTGATAAAAAAATTAAATACTTTAAATGTTACAAATACATGTCCAACGTGTTTAACAAATCCTGTAAATATTTATTTAAATCCATGTGGACATACATTATGTGATGATTGTTATGATAGAATATCATATAATAATGGAATGAAATGTTTTATATGTAGAAATCGTGTAATTAATAAAAACCCTTTATATTTTTCATAAATTATAACAGATTATAATTGTTTTAATAAAGATTCCATTAAATCTCTTTCAGATGTTCTTGATTGTTTATTTTTTAAAAATATATAATAATCATTAATAGAGAAATATTTATTATAAATATTATTAACAGATATACCAATTTTATTTTTATCAAGTGATATAATAAAACCTTTATCTTCAATATGTAAATTATTTTTTTTTATTAAAATGATGTGTTGATCGATGAATATATCATTTTCTTTTTTATCATATAAATAGAAATTAAGAAGTTTCTGTTGAATACTTGGATTAAGAAAATAAACAATAGTATTTTGTTTATCTTCAGTTAATTCAAGAATATCTTTAAGTATTTCAGTATTCATATATAAATACATATAAATAAATGTTTAAACAGTTAAGAAATATCCATTAATAAAAAGAATGGATAATAATTGTAATAATATAGTTATTTTTAATGGTGTAGATTTTAAAGAAATATATTTTTGTGAACTGTTATTTTCTAATTCAAGACCACCATATCCAACTGTAGTTTGTGTAATAGAACTAAAATATATCCAGTAAATTAAAGGATCATCTTTTTTAGTAATATCAATATGATCAAAAATTATATATAATATAGTAAATATAAATATAGATACTAAATTTATAAAACAATATAGAATACCTTTATTTTTTAATAAATATAATCCGATCATGTATAATATAATAATATAAAAAAATATGATATATATTAAATATATTATGATAAAAGATATTAAAGTTATAAAAGAATTATTAGAAGATCATGTTGAGATAGAGTTGCCATATCCGTTTGATGGGGATGTAATTATAAAATATATAACACAAAAAGAGGGTGAACAATATTTTTCAACGGGTGGAAGATATATAAGAATGTTAAATAAGAAAGTATTATTACAAAATTCAGGAAAATCCTGGGCTGTTCCAACAGAAATATGTAATAAAGAAGGAGATATAATATATAAATCAAGATTTTTTGTTCATAAAGATTTTGAAAAAAAAGAAGATAAAAAAGTAACAGAATTAGAATCAATTATAAAATCACAACAAGAAGTGATAAAAAAATTATCACAACAAGTTAAAATGAAAGCAGAAGATAATGAGAAATTAAAATTATATATACAACAAAAATTACAAAGATAAAAATATATTATATACTATATGAATGATATATTAAAAATAATTCTATTTAATATTTTTTTAATATTATTGTTAAAATATGATATAAAATATGGATTATTAGCATTAATATTAATGATAATATATATGATAACAATTAAAAGTAATATGAGAAATGATTTAGTTGAGGGATATGATTTATATTTTCGTGATTTATTTTACATGCCAGAATTTAATGATAAAAATGAGTTTGGTTCAGTATTACCTAATTCAGTTGAATATAATTCTGATTATGGTGAATATTCAACAAGATATTCATTTTATAAAGGAGAAGGAAAAAAAGATATAATTACTATCAATGATCAAACATTATATAATAAAACAGATAATTTATTAGATGAATTAATTGATATGATAGAAAATAAAGAAACAAAATGTAATGGAGATTTTGAATATGGTGATTGTAGTAAAGAATGTGGAAAAGGTAAACAAACTGTCACATATAAAATAAAAAATTCATTTATGAATGAAAATTGTGAATATAAAGATGGATATACATATACTGAAGATTGTTATTTAAGAGAATGTAATGAAGGAGAAAAATGTAGTGAAGATAGTGATTGCATAAATGAATATTGTGAAAAAGGGATATGCTCAAACATATTTGGATGTGATAAAGATAGATTTTTAGAAAATTGTCGAACAAAAAAAGAATGTTTAGGCTTAAATGATAAATATAAAAAAGGACAATATAAATATAAATGGGATGGGACAATATGTAGTCAAAAAGATAAAGTTAAATATAAAGGTGAATATGATACAGTATTAATTGAAGAAGCTGCTATAAGTAAAACAGCATCTACAAATACTACTACTACTACTACTACTACAACTGATCCTACTCCGTCGAAACCTTTATGTTGCAGTACGGGTACATGCGTGGATGAAACGAACGACGGCGTCGACTCCCTGCTGGGCCAAATTGCAAGTTATGGATGTGGCGACGAATTAATCGAGGAATTGTCTGACAACTATGCGGGATGGATACCTAATAATAGAAGTATAAATTGTAATAGTGATATATCACACTTTTATGGGCTGATAAGTAAGTGTAACTCCCAAGATGCACAGTACAACCTACCTAATTGCCGGGTTAGTGGGTGGCGCCTTATTAGGGACCTGGACACAGCCCCGCTTCTGCCTCTGACTCAGGAGAAGTTCATCGATGAAGGACTGTTATTAAGAGAAGTGTGTCCTATCACGTGTAACGCGTGCGGATAAGATAAGATAATTAATAATATTTTTCTATAATAATTTCAAATATTTTATTATTAAAATATAATATATATATATATAATAATATATGAATAAAATATTATTAATTATATTAATAAATATAATAATAATATTAGGTTATAAATATAAAATTAGTTTGTATATTTTACCATTCATATTTATAATAGGATGTGTATTATATATAAAATTAACATATATTAAAGATAATGAATTAGTAGAGGGTTTTTATAATGAAGATGTATTATCATATTGGAATCAGATTGAAGATACAGCAGAAAAAGATATAAAAGGAGTTGAAGATAATTTAATAAATAAAATAGATTCTGTAGTAGAATTATTAACAAAATTGGAAACATCTGATAATAAATATGCTGGTCAACAATGTGAAGGAGAATTTAAATTAACAAAATCTCATAAAGAATGTGGGATAAATGCCTATGACGAATATAAATATGTTATATCAAAACAAGGCGATAATTGTGAATATATGCCAGGATATACATATAGAGAGAAAAAAGAATTATGTAAAATAGATCAAGAATGTAAAGATGAAGGTGATTGTGATAAGGGAGCAAAATGTGTAAAAAATAAATGTAAAATAGGATTTGAGTGTTCATCGACTGAATTAGATAATTGTAATAAAGAAGAATGTAAAGAATTAAATGATAGATATGGTGGTTTTATGTATGAGTTTTTAAATGGTAAATGTACTACTTCACGATGTAATGTAAATGAATATTTTAATTGTAATACTAAAGATACATGTGAAGGATTAGGATTTAATTATGAATGGGATCCTAAAAAACTACCCAGATGTCAAAAAAAAGTAGAAGATCTTAAAATTTGTTCAGAAATTGAATGTCCAGATACATATTTTCATATACATGAAAATAAAAATAAAGCTTGTAGAAGACCAGTAAATGAAGGACAAGAAGAAGAATTACTAATTGATGAATTTACCAAAATAGTAGAGATAAATGATAAAAAATATTTAGATAGATGTAATACTAATGTGTGTTGTCAACCTTCATATAAATGTGGACAATATTTTCATGATGGGAATCCAGAGCAGCAATCTCGGTGCACTTCAATATATACTGTTGATGAACACCTTAAAATAGTGGATTTGAATACTAAACCGGGTAAATGTGTAAATGCGGAAACGGCAAAAGATCCATATAAAACATTTAATTTAGGAGATAATACTCCAGGCGAAATATATTATATTTGGCAAGATGTAGATTTAGATGGTAGTATATTTTCCAACAATCCAGATGCAGACACACGTGAAAATAGAGATTGTATTAATGATAATTGTAGTAATTGTAGAGAAGGTGAGAGTATATGTACATGTCAAAATGGTTCTGAAAAAACCGGTTTAGAATGTCAACCAACTGGTAATAGTATTCAATGTAAAAATTGTAAAAGGGGATATTATCTTGATGCAGATGGAAGCTGTCAACAATGTCCAGATAGAACATTTCAAAATAATGATACATTTACAGATGGTGAATGTACGTCTTGTGACAGACCACAATATGCAGTAGGTGATAGTTGGGATTGTGATAAGATAACGGGGGACGCGATTTCTGTAACTTGTGAGGCAGGATATGAAAATGTAAATCAAGGTGGTATTTCTTCGTGCTCTGCGTGTCCAGCAGGGAAGTATAGAAATGCGGGTGAATCAAGTTGCTCTCCATGTCCAGCAGGGACTGCGAGTAGTGCTGGTTCTTCTGAATGCACAACTTGTACTACACCTCCAGGTGCGACAGATTTTGACTGTAATCCAAATTCAGGTGAATTAACAAGTATTAAATGTAATGCAGGATTATATGTAACCGGTACACCTCCGGAATTGTCATGTGCACAATGTGAACCTGGAACATATCAAGAAGATACACAAACGGAAAGTACTGAGTGTTTAGACTGCCCATCTGGTTCATATACCACCTCACCTGGTTCTTCTAAATGCTCAGATTGTGATTTACCTATAAATGCATACAGTGGTGAGTGTGTTTCAAGTACTGGTATCTTAACAAGTATTACTTGTAAAGCAGGATATAAGGTATCCGGTACCGGTTCAAATTCGTCATGTGAACCATGTGAATATGGAACATATCAACCTAATGACGGTAGTAATAGGGGTTCGTGTCTACTTTGTGATAATGTACCACAATACGCCCTAGACTATGGGAAGGGGAATGAATGTGATCGGACATCTGGTATTATCAATGGTCACGATGTTCAGGATGGGGTAAAATGTATTGATAACTATACATGGGTGCCCAATCCGGAGCGCGCCGACCATGGATCATGCACTTTTCAAGGATGTCCAGCAGGACATGGGATAATCTCATATGGCCCTGAAATATGTAATCCATGTGACTTTAATAAATATAATCCGACGGTGGGCAACACAGAACAATGTCAGACCTGTCCGACGCCTGATCCGTACTTAGTCTATCAGTTAAGTGCGGGTAGTAGGAACAGTGTTGACGATGTACCACCGGTACGAAATTATTGTGATGCCATTACAGGTGTTACCAAAATAAATGCCACCAGGACCGCCAAGGTGGGTGGATGCAAATTTGAAAGCAGTCAAAAGGTGGGGCCGCCGCCGCCGCCGCCGGGCACCCGCCAGGTAGACTCCGATACATGTGGGCTTCCTACGTGTAGAGACGCATTCGGAGTGCCTGAAAGTGGTCTCAACTCGAGATTACCAAATGGACAGACAAACAGCGGCATAGTAAGAACGGCCCTTAATGATAATTCGGGCACTTTTTGGTATGATGGAAACACTTGCGCGTACACTAGACCCTACAATGATCAACGATGTAAAACTTTTTTTAACCGCAACGACGAGAACCTCGGCCAGTACTGCTCCGGCGCCACCAATATGCCGGACTGCGGATTTTATTTAACTCGTACTACTGGCACAGTAGATGGATTTACGCGGTGTGCGGGCAGTGGCAGCAGCCTTACAGACACTAAAGCAAACATGCAGGCTGTATGTGAGAATTCAAACCGAACAGCACGGTGTAGAAATGATGCGAACTAAATTTCATCTTGCTACAATTAATAATTAATCACAAATATTTCTTTCTTAAATAAAATAATATCTCCATAAGAATAACACAATCCATTTTATTATATTCAATAATTTCAGCAATTTCAGTATATCTTTTTAATGGAATATTTTTATCTTTTTGTAAACATAATTCTTTAAATCGGATCATGGCATCTAATCCATTGTCAGTATCAGACCAAGTAGAATTAATCATACAATGTTTATACATATTTTTTCCTATTGTTTTTAATGAAAAATTAAAACAATCTTTTATAATAATAGGTTCTTGTCTGAAGAAATGTAAAAGATCAATCATAATCATTTTGGGTAATTTTATATCAGGGAATCTTTTATTAATATTTTCTAAATATGTTTTTTCAGCGACACCCCAATGATATATTTTAATATGATCATATTTAGAAATAAAATTTAACCAATTTATAATATTTTGTTTTTCTGATTCAATAGTGAGATCATCAATAGTAAAATCTTTAAATAAATATTTATTATTTGATATAATAATTAATCCTATAATACAAATATTAGGCAATTCATTTTGTGATTTATTATAAAAATAATTACCTTTTTCTTCTAAATTAAGAACACTCTCAATATCTAATACAAATTCTATAGAATCTTTTTGTAATATATTTTTAAAATCATGAGAAATATTTCGAGGTTCAATTAATAATTCGTTATGTTTGTTCATATGAATAATTTTTTCCTGGACATATTTAGTATCAGATTTTCTGAACTCATATAGATTTTTTATTAAATAAAGATTATCCCAAGTATTTATACCGATACTGATTAATCGATTTCTTTCTTCATATGATATTTTCCATATGAGAGTCATTTCTTTAATTTTTTCAGCAAGTTTTTTCTTTTCGGTTTCCCAACAACTTTGTTTATTATTCATATTAGGATATAACTCAATACATGATGGTTTAGGATATAATTGTAAATTATTAATACGTAATCTGTTTAACCATTGTACAGCATTAATAACATTATTTCTAAATGAATTATCAAATATGACTAAACCAATATGTTCTCGTTTATTTAATAATTGGTTATTATATTTATATGATTTACCAAATAAGAAATAAATATTATACCTTGTGATATATTTTCTGAGAGCAGAATTAAATGCATATAATCCGCATTTATTGTAGAATACATTATAAGTATTACATATTTCTCTACATCCTTTTTTGAATGTTAAAACTTCAGGAACTAAATTAATAATTAAATATTCGTCTTTATCAATAGTATTCAGTGATATATTAGTAATTTCATTAAATATTTTTATGAATAAATGTTTTTTAATCATAATATTACATTTAACAATTAATTTATATTTATCATTTAATAATGTAGGATTAATAATTAAAGGAGTATTATCATAAATTTTAGAAATAGTTGTATCTATATTATTAAATTTATGTATTATCAAATCAGGATAATATTGTTTAGTGATATTAATAATATTATTGAAAAAATCATCAATATAATCAGATGAAATTTTATTAACATATTTATTAAAATAATTATTAACATCTTTTTCAAAATTTAAATTATTATTAAGATGAGTTTGTAATTCGAAATAGTCACAAACTGGGTCATTGTTGATGTAATTACGAAGTAATCTGAATTCACGAATATCAGACAAATACTCCATTATAAAAAGAAAATATATATTAATTATCATTATTTAAATAATTTATCCAAATCAGGATAATCAGTATTAATAATTTTTCTTATTTTATTATTTTTATGATATAATTTTTCAAGTGTTTTATAGTTTTTATCATTATCAAGAAAAATATTTGTTAGATTATATGAATTAGTATCAGGATTGTATAAGTTATATAGTAATATGAATTTAGTAAGTGGTTTAGGATCATTATAAAATAATTCTAATGTATGTTTAAGTTTATTAGATTCATGATTTGTGATTAAAAGTATACCAATATTATTATCATTAAATAAAGATGTTTCAGATAATTCTTTTAATTTAATTAATATATCTGTATCTTTATATTTTTCTAGATATTCAGTGATAGGACCATATTCGATATTAGGTTCACAAGATTGAAGGCCTCTTTTAAAGACAAGATAATCATTTTTTTCGGTATCTAAATATGTGATTATAATAGTTTTTTGTCCGAATAAAGATTTTATAATATTAGGAATTTTGTCTAAAGTGGGTTCTAACGGTTGTGATTTATTTAATAAAACAGAAATATCATTATTAAAATCATAAAAATTGATTTCTCTAATGAAGGTGCTTTTATATTTAAATATTTCATTTAATTTAATATATTCTCTAGTATGTTTATCTTTTCTAATAAAATCAATATAATTAAAGAATATTTCACCATCTTTTTCAGATTTATATAAATCACCACGATCAATATTATTTTGTAATATATTATTAACGGAATCAATATTTTTATTAATAATAAGTAATTCAACAAGATTCCAAATAACTTTTTCTTTAATAGTATCGAATGATTTTACTATATCAGTATCACTATTAATAATTAATTCATTAGTATTATTATCATAAATACATTGATTAGAATATGTTCTATCGGTATAAATATTAATATCATTAATAATTTTTTTCATTATTTCATCATATTCGGATTTTTTAAGAAATTTAAAAATATTTTCTTTATCGATGATATCATTAATAATTTGATGTAATTTAACTTGTTTATCGTAATTAAGTAAAATAGGATTATTTATAATAATATTAATAATATTGGAATAATTAAATTGTATATTTAATTTATGTGCATTAGGAACATCTATGGTTTTATTTATTGATTTAATAACTCCTGTAAATTTATGTGGTTCATCTTTATCAAAGAAGTGATTATTAATATTAACAAAATTTAAATATTGATCATTATGTTTAGTAGGTGTAATAATAAATGGATGAATATCACCAATAAAATAATTATTATCATATGTATAATAAATGGATGTATCAACACTATTTTTAACATGATAAATAATAGCTTGAATAATTAATTGTGTGAAATATTTCATAAAATTATAATGTGAATTAAATTTATTAGCTATATCATTGCATTCAGAATCAGTTTGTAGATAATCATCAACTTTTTTAATAGAAATATTTCCTAATATATGATAAT
>Ga0181391_1000415_pt1 | contig 12890 bp, 8 predicted proteins | sample 14SPOviralmetaG_FD_130080 | JGI IMG/M metagenome (GOLD analysis project Ga0181391, IMG submission 130080) | Marine viral communities from the oligotrophic San Pedro Time Series (SPOT) site, San Pedro Channel, CA, USA - 14 SPOT_SRF_2010-08-11 | ecosystem: Environmental > Aquatic > Marine > Strait...
AATTGTCCCCCCTAAAGTGTTGTAACTATGTAAGCACTACTCACACTTTATGACCTCAACTTTCCAGACAAATCTCAGCGACACAACATACAACGGTTGGACCAATTATGAGACCTGGAACGTATCACTTTGGATTGGTAATGATGAGGCACTATATGATATCGCCAAAGGATGGGCGGCGCATGGATATAAGTCACTCTCTCACATGTTAATGGAATTTAGCAGCACAACTCCTGATGGGGTAAAATGGAACGATGTTAATCTTAATTTAATTGAACTCGATGAAATGTTAGAAGAACTTTGATACTTAGCAGCGGGGCAGTTCTTGACACTCTGCCCCAAATATGCTAAAATTAGATATCACTCCGAACAGCAGTTGTTGCGGTTCGTTGTTATTATGCGCGGGGCGCGATGCCGTATATAAAAACGCTTAACTACCCTAACCTACAGAGGTGACAATTCGCGAGTGATATATAATGCAACTTTCGATTTCATGAATAGGAAAAAAATTTGCCCCAAAAAATTTCTATGGAAAAGGTCTATCACATCTATGCAAGACAAGAGTGTATATACAATAATCTAACAGAGACACAGTTTACGAATACATGGAAAACCCTCAAGGGAATGGTTGGTCTAATGAAGACTGATTATGAACTTGAGGATTTGTCATATGAGGAAGTATATTCGCCCCTTGGAGGATGTTCAGGAAATTCCAATGATCCACCTGGGTGTGATTCATATTGACTTTATACATACTACATGTTATAATTGATCTGAAGGTTAATTCAAACTATGGCTAAAGGATTCACTGTTAAAGCAAAAGCACCCACGAAGAAAGAAGAAGAGTGGGATATTCCAGCAATTAAAGAAAGGATGAAGGGTAAGACGATTGTCTTCTGTTTGCCCGGTCGAGGTACTTCATATGTTTTTCTGAAAAACTTTGTACAACTCTGTTTTGATATGGTACAAAGTGGTCTGAGTATTCAGATCAGTCAAGACTATTCTTCCATGGTAAACTTTGCTCGTTGTAAAGTTCTTGGAGCAAATGTACTGCGTGGTCCTAAGCAGATTCCATGGGATGGTAAGTTGCAGTATGACTACCAACTCTGGATTGACTCGGATATTGTCTTCGACACAAATAAGTTCTGGCAACTTTGTGATCTTGCCTTCCCTGCTAATGGTGAAGAGAAAGAGATCGTTGGTGGATGGTATGCTACAGAGGATGGCACGACTACCTCAGTAGCACATTGGTTGGAAGAAGATGACTTCCGTAACAATGGTGGAGTGATGAATCATGAAACTGTTGAGTCAATCTCAAAACGTCGCAAACCATTCACCGTGGACTACACAGGTTTTGGATGGGTATTGATCAAGAAGGGTGTCTTTGAAAACCTTGAGTATCCCTGGTTTGCTCCTAAGATGCAAGTCTTTGAATCTGGTGCTGTTCAGGATATGTGCGGAGAAGATGTATCATTCTGTCTTGATGCCAAGGAAGAGGGTTATGACATCTGGTGTGACCCTCGGATTCGTGTTGGTCACGAAAAAACTCGTATTATCTAACCGCGTTGCTCGGTACAAATTACAAGGAGATTAATTATGGCAGCTATGAAAGATGGTGGTTACATTGTAGGAAAACCGAAAAAAACTCGTCAAGGGGAGGGGAAGCACACTAAATTATCCGCGACCTCTCGTAATGGAGCAAAGAGAAGGTATAAAGGACAAGGTAAATAGATAGTAAGACTCGTGAAGTTTTTCTATGGCTTGTTTGATTGCTAATCTACCTTCTCAAGAGGTATGGGTCCGTAAGGAATATCTTACTGATCATCAGAGTGGACACGGTGAATTCGTAAAAGGCGTCTGGGTATCGGTTAAATCGATCCCTGGGCGTGCTTTTTATTTTGAGACGTATTTACCTGAATATGCGGCAATGTATGATAAATTGCCAATTAGTGCTTTTGTATCTGAACCAGTAAAACCAACTCCTGATCTAACTTTACATAACTTGCAGTTTTGGAACTGTATGGACTACGGTGTAACTGTAGTTCAAAAGCAGTTTATCGGTTCTATGCATTATGAAGTGTATACACGCGATTTTGGAACACAAACCGGAACTTATATCTGTACAATTGATAACTATCACCAAGATCCTGACGCAGTTGACTATGCAACCAGTGAAAACCCGTCAGAACATAAGTCGCATAACTTGATTGAACTTGATAATGGTCAATTCTGTCTCTATCCTAATAATAGGACGCGCATTTTTGACAACTCATTGACTCCAGAGACACCAAAAATTCCCGATTTCAAGGTTTCAACCGTATATTACCAAGTTGAGAACGGTCATGACCGCGATGGACTTGGAAATGATGAGAATTATTTCTGGAAAACAGCAAAAGAACGTAAAAATAACGAAAATTTACCCGAATTTTAGAAAAATGACCGATTTTTTAGACAATCTGGGCAATCATCAGCACCAAAAGATGCTTCGTGAGATCTCAAATGACGATAAAACGCCAAAAAAACGCGATTCTTTGAAAGAAACTGAGATTTTTGAAAATGAAGAAGAATTTACAGTGCTCCCTCCACAAACTTTGAACGAATTTTGATTTATACCTTAATAAATAAGATATAATCGCTGTATTTTTGTGCCTCTAGAAAGGGTAAGTCAAGGTTTTAAAGATGTTAGTATGTCATTTCTGAGTAATCCTCTGAATGATGACTTAATTGCTCTTAAAAATGAGCAAGCAATTGCTCGTTCAATTAGAAATATCGTTTTTACCTTTCCTGGAGAAAAGTTTTTTGATGAAAGTTTCGGATCAGAGGTCTCTAGATCACTTTTTGAAAATATTGACGATCTCTCTGCCGAAACAATGAGAGATCAGATTGAGGAATCAATCAATCGCTTTGAACCAAGGGTCAATCTGAAAAAAGTTAAAGTATTACCAGACTTTGATAATAACGCATACGAGGCGATCGTAATTTATAATATTGTTGGAATTGATGTTCCGGCACAAGAATTAGAATTCGTTTTGCAAGCAACTAGGTAACAATGCCACTAGTCAATTTTTCAAATCTGGACTTTAACCAGATTAAAACCACTCTTAGAGACTATCTACAGTCAAATTCTAGTTTTACCGACTATGATTTTGAAGGGTCTAACCTTTCTACGATTTTAGATGTCCTGGCATACAATACCTACATTACCTCATACAACGCAAACATGGTTGCGAATGAGGCATTTATTGATAGTGCTACTTTGAGAGAAAATGTCGTAGCATTAGCAAGAAATATCGGATATGTACCACGCCCTAGAAAGGCATCCAGAGCGACTATATCGTTCTTTGTTGACGCTTCCGATATCACACCCCCTCCAGTCTCTATAACCCTTAAGAAGGGTCCTGTAGCGGCATCTGCGGCTGCCTTTGGCAACTCGTCCTTTGTATTCTCAATTTTGGATGATGTCACTGTTCCTGTTCTTGATGGAGTAGCAACATTTGACGATCTGCCAATCTTTGAAGGCACTTTATTAACCACAGAATTTACATATAGTGCTAGAAATCCGAATCAAAGATTTATTCTGAATAATATTGGTATTGACACTGATCTTTTATCGGTCACAGTAAAGGCAAACGAACAATCAACACAATCAGTTAAATATTCCCTTCAAGATAGTCTGTTTAGTGTAAAATCAGATTCCAAAGTTTATTATATTCAAGAAATCGAAGATGAGAGATATGAGATCTTCTTCGGAGATGATGTTTTTGGTCAAGCACTTGAAGAAGGTAACTTTATTACCGCAAATTACATTGTAAGTGGTGGAGATAGCGCAAACGGAGTTAATAACTTTGCTTTCTCTGGTAAATTAACTTACACAAGAAACTCTGTTGAGTATACTGTCACAGATGGCATCTCTTTTGTGTCAACAGGTCTTAATGCATCTGGTGGAGAAAGTATTGAGGCAATTTCTTCAGTGAAAAAATATGCTCCTCGCATTTACTCATCTCAAAACAGAGCATTAACTGCTGATGACTATGAAACTCTGATTCCTTCAAAGATTTATCCAGAAACTGAGTCAATTTCCGTATTTGGTGGTGAGGACTTAATTCCACCACAATATGGAAAGGTTTTCATTAGTATCAAACCTAGATTTGGTGATTTCTTACCAAACCTTGTAAAACAGAATATCAGAAATCGTCTTAAGAAATATGCGGTTGCTGGAATTGTTCCAGAAATCTTAGATTTAAAATATTTGTATTTGGAAGTTGATTCTAAGGTTTACTATAACTCAAATTTAGCACCAAGTTCAGCATATGTCTCTAGCACAGTCCAAGACAATGCAAATAAGTATTCTGAGTCATCAGAACTGAACAAATATGGCGCTAGATTCAAATACAGTAAATTCTTGAAGATTATTGATGATAGTCACGAGTCAGTAACCTCCAATATCACAAATGTCCAAATGAGACGTGACTTGAGAGTTGTTACCAATACTTTTGCTGAATATCAAATTGGTTTTGGTAATGAATTCCATATTAAGAGAATGAGTGGATATAATATTAAATCCACAGCGTTCAGAATTGCTGGAAACCCAAATAGTGTATATTTGGGTGATTTGCCTAATACAAATAGAATTGATGGATCATTATTCTTCTTCACAGTTCCCTCTGTTAATTCTAATAGCGCAACAATTCTCAGAAGAAACGTTGGAACGATTAATTATAAGAAAGGTATTATAACAATTAATCCAGTCAACATCTTGGCAGGAAAAATCAAAGATGGTCAACCAATTATTGAAATTTCTGCTTCTCCAGTATCAAATGATGTTGTTGGATTACAGGATCTTTATTTGCAACTAGATATTAGTAATAGTACATTCGATACAGTAGTGGATAGTATATCCTCTGGTCTTGATCCATCAGCGTCTACTTACATTTCATCTTCTAGTTACGCTAATGGAGCACTTGTCCGTGAGACGGGTGATCTTGGTACGGTAAATACAGATGGGTTATCAACTAATGTCACTAACAGGACTATAGCAACAACCACTACTACAACCGCCACCAGTGCTACAGGAACAACAACCACCACGACAACCACTACCCCTTCATCCACTGGATCTACTGGAGGCGGTGGAAGTGCCTCTGGCGGAGGTCAATCTGGATCAAGCGGCGGATCTGGTTCATCCGGCGGCGGATCATCTTACTCTTACTAAGAACGTAAAATCATAAAATGGCAGAAAAGAGAATTCAGTTTAACAACGTAGTTCAGAATCAAGTTCCTGCGTATGTAAGGGAAGAGTTTCCTCGTGTTGTAGAGTTTTTAAAGCAATACTATATTGCTCAAGAGTATAAAGGTGGTCCTGTTGATTTAATTCAAAATATTGATCAATATTTAAAATTAAATGAGTCAACCAATTTAACAGAATCTGTCATTTTAGGATCTGATATTGAAATTTCTGATTCTACTATTTCTGTTGATCTCACAAAGTCTCCAACAGGGACAATTGGATTTCCAGATTCTTATGGATTAATCAAAATTGATGATGAGATTATCTCATATACAGGCAAAACCTCATCATCATTTACTGGATGTATAAGAGGTTTCGTTGGAGTTTCTTCTTATAGGGACAAGACAAAACCAGAACAACTTGTATTTGAAGAATCAGAAGCAGATTCTCATGTTGATGGTGCGACTGTAACAAACTTAAGTGTTCTGTTTTTAAAAGAATTCCTTACAAAAGTAAAATATCAATTAACACCTGGATTTAATAATAGAACTTTTACTGAAGATCTTAATCAAAACGTCTTTATTAAACAGTCAAAGGATTTTTATCTTAGCAAAGGAACAGATAGATCTTTTGAGATTTTATTCAAAGCACTCTATAATGAAGATGTAACAATAGTAAGACCAAGAGATTTTCTTCTTACGCCATCTAACGCTGATTACAGAATCGTTAACGATATCGTTGTCGAACCTGTAGAGGGAGATCCTGCTAATCTTCAAGAAGCTGTCTTGAGACAAGATGCATACAAAGATATATTCACAAAAGCATATGCTCCTATCACCGCAGTCGAGAAGGTAAACGTTGGCACAGGAGAAACCTATTACAAATTAAGTATTGACTCTGGATACTCTAGAGACATTGGCGTTGATGGTGCTTTGTATGGTCAATTCTTTGCCCATCCAAAAACAAAAGTCATTGGGCAAGTCGCTGCTGGTTCAACAATCATCGATGTTGATTCTACAGTCGGATTCCCTACTGGTGGAGAGTTGTATGTAAATTACACAAACCAAACTGTTGGGGTTGTATCCTTTAAATCAAAATCATTAACGCAATTCTACGATTGCTCAAACATCACTTTGACAATCTCTGATAAGTCTAATATTGGTATTAACACTTATGCGTATGGAGCATCTTTCCTAGATCAAGATGAAGAAATTAAAGTCAGAGTAAATCATGTATTGAGTAATCTGTCTGTTGATAATACAAGATATCTGGCAAAAGATGACAAATTAAAGATCAAAACTTTAGGATCTAATGCAACAGATGCTGTCTCAAAGAATTGGTTATATAATGTTTCTTCTGTATATGAGGTAAAGAGTTTAGAATTAATTGATTTATCTGACCTTACATATTCAATAGTTTTAAAAACGGATCACTATTTTAAAGTCGGTGATACTATTACAGTTATCGAAGGTGGATCCGAAAAAGGATCTACAATTATTTCTATTACTGCTGCTGACACAATTACTATCAGAGGACAGGGGCAATTAAATACAAACGCTTCTTTTACGATCAGAAGGAATATTCTCAAAGGGAATTCTGAGGTATTAAAGTCTGCAAATAATTATTCTGCCAACATTCAAAATGTGTATGTTAGTTCTATTCAATCTAGAACAAAGCAGGAAAAACTTTTAGTTTCATCACCATCTATTCCTTTTTATAATGCTCAACCCATAGAAACAACAGATGGTTCTATTACTTTCTCTGGTACATTTACTGCGGATGAAACTCAATTACAAATAACCTCAGTTACTGATCATGGTTTCTATAGTGGAGATGCTGTTTATTATCTACCAGAAAAAACATCTGAGAAGTTTATTAACGAATCAGGAGAGGTGGATGAAAGAACTGTTGTAAGTTCCTCTATCCTTACTGAAGGTCTTTATTTTATAAAGAGAGTTAGTTCTACAACAATTCAACTTGCGAAGAGTAGAACTGATATCTACAATTCCACATTTGTTTCTCCAATTGCCGATGCAACAGTAACCAATAATGTCATTAAAAGATATGATCTGAGAGACAGATCTCTTGAATCTCAAAAATTATTAAGAGAGGTTAAAACACCCAATATCGATGGAACTGTTCACCCAACTGAACCTGGTTTTACCGGAGTTTTAGTTAATGGTGTCGAAATCTCAAATTACAAGTCAAATGATTTAGTATATTATGGAAAGATTAATGACATTGAAGTTCTCGCTCCAGGTAGTGGATATGATCTTATTACTCCACCTCTACTCAGCATATCAGACACGGTAGGAACAGCTGCGACCGGTTATGTCGCAGTATCAGGAGAACTTGAAGAAATAAGAGTTATTGATGTTGGATTTGATTATGAAGCACCTCCAGTCGTAAAAATTACTGGTGGAAATGGAACTGGTGCCGTAGCATTGGTGAACATGAAACGAATAACTCATGAAATTTCATTTAATTCACAAATTGAAAGTGGTGAGGTTTCTATTGGAGCAACTTTATCTACAATCGGAATTGGAACATATCATAAATTCAGAAATGCTGAAAGGGTAATTTATGATCCCGATGGTCAAAGAGCAATTAGTGGTCTGACAACGAATAGTGAGTATTTTGTTTCTATTGTTGATAACACCACATTCAAACTTCACCCAACTCAAAATGATGCGATTGTTGGTATCAATACAGTTGAGTTTGGTATTCATGGACTTGGAAAACAAAAAATTAAGTCTTATAATAAAAAATTAGTTCTTTCATCCATTACCGTCAATAATAATGGATCTGGATATCAGAACAAGCAAAGAACTGTTACTGCTGCAGGAATCAATACAGCATCTAACCAGATTACAATCACAAGTCATGATTATCAGTCTGGAGAAATTTTAAAATATACTGCTGGTGATACTACCATTGGTGGATTAGTAAGTGAAACTGAATACTACGCGACTAAGGTAGATGATAACAACTTTAGACTTTCTAGAGTTGGACTTGGTTCTACGAATAAAGATTACTACTATCAAACAAAACAGTATCTTGATTTTTCCTCTACTGGATCAGGAACACACTCATTTAACTACCAAGACATTACTGTTTCTGTAGAAGGAAAGATTGGTATCTCTTCCATTGGGTCAGAGACTTTTGAAGCACAAATTCAACCAATTTTTAGAGGAAGTGTAACCTCGGTTCATCTTTCAAATCAGGGTGTTGGTTATGGATCTTCTGAAATTGTTAATTTCAATAGACCACCAACTGTAAGATTAGTATCTGGGAAAAATGCCCAGTTGTCACCAATTATTTCAAATGGTGCGATCACAGATGTTATCATCTTGAATGGGGGAGATTTATATAACTCCTCTCCAGATATAACTGTGACGGGTGATGGAATCGGAGCAGTTCTTACTCCCATTCTTTCTGATGGCATATTAACCTCAGTCAAAGTAGTTTCTGGTGGAGCTGGTTACACCAATGCTCAGACTTCAATAACAGTTAATTTTCCAGGAGCAGGAGCAGAACTATCTGCAAATCTTCAAAACTGGAGAACCAATTTATTCCAGAAACATTTTGATGGATATACTAATGATGATGGTTTTATTAGACTTGGTGTTAACAATAATTATGGATCACAATATTCTCATTTATACGCACCAAGAAGTTTAAGAAAAGCATTAAATGGAGTTGATCAAACTGGAAAAATTCTCTATGGAAACGCTGACTTAAAAATTGCTAACAATGTAGAAATTGAATCTTCTGACCACTCTCCAATTATTGGATGGGCGTATGATGGACACCCAATCTACGGACCATATGGATATGTAACCAGATCTGGTGGTGTTGTTACTCAGATGAAATCTGGTTATAAACTCGACTTAAAAACCAATAGACCACCAACATCAGAGTTCCCAGAAGGATTTTTTGTTGAAGACTACAATCATCAAAATCTCTCTGATGAAACTGTTCTTGATGAGAACAATGGCAGATTCTGCGTTACTCCAGAATATCCAAAAGGAACGTATGCTTACTTTGCCACTATTAATACACTAACTGTTGATTCTGCTGGACCTTTCTTAAATTTCAAGAGACCAGTATTTCCATACCTTGTTGGAGCAAACTTTAAGGGAGTTCCTAATAAATTTAATTTTGATCCTGGATCAAATCAAGATCTATTTGATTTGAATTCTACAGATTATTTTAGAAATGTAGCTCCATACAATTTAATTCCAGGGAATAGCAAATATGAATATCTTTCTCTACCTAATGATTTAAATCAAAATGTTGATATTACATCTGTAAGTCCAGGTGTTCTTGAAAATGTTGGTATTATTACTGGTGGTAATAATTATAAAGTTAATGATATTATCGAATTTGATAATACTCAAACTGGTGGAAATGGAGCATACGCAAGAGTCAGTAGAATCAGTGGAAAACCAGTTACTAGTGTAAGTTTTGCCACCAGTTCTATTACTGGTGTGGAATTTTCTCCAATTGGAAATAAAGGAGCATATGTTGCTTTCTCTACAAATCCACATGCATTTGAGAATAATAACACTCTGACTATTTCTGGTTTATCAACAACTTCATCTCTCTTGGAGGGATCATATAAGGTTGGTATTTCTAGTAACATCCTGAGACTCGCTGGAGTGGGGACTACCTCATCTGGTATTGGAACTGATGGTGTAACTGGAATTGTTACTTATCTCTCAGTAACTGGAGATATTTCTTATCCTACCATTGCCGAGAATGATATTCTTGGTATTGGAACAGAAAAAGTTAAGGTTCTGAATGTTGAACCAAGACTTTCTAGAATTAGAGTTATCCGTGCTGTTGACGGAACGGTTGCTGTTGCTCATACCGTAACAACAAAGATTTATGAGAATCCCAGAAAACTAACAATTAATTCTGGATTCAAGACTGATTATGAATACAGAAGAAATAAACAAATCTATTTTAACCCAAGTGAAATCGTAGGTCTCGGAACAATCGCTGGAGTTGGCATTGGATCCACATTGTCCTTCTCTAATCCAGGGACTGGAATTAGTGAGAGATTTATTCAAACCAAAGCACTGTATATTCCAAATCATGAATTAAAAACAGGAGATCAAGTTACATATTCTCCAGGGAATGGAAGTGGTTTGGTTTACATTGAAAATAGTGTAGCGACTGCTAAAACCCTTTCTGATGGACAAAACTTATTCGTTGCTAGAATCACAGATAGTTTGATTGGTCTGGCAACAGTTCGTGTTGCGTTAGGCAGCACTGGAAACTTTGTTGGCATAGGAACCACCACAACCTCCTCTGGCACTTTGTTTTTTAGTGGCATTGGAACAGGATCATATCATAGCCTCAAGACCAAGCACATCTCCATCACTGGAGAACTCCGAAGAAATGAAGTAACAGTTGCTGTAGCAGAGTCTCATGGTATTGCTGGAGAACATGTTATCTTTATGGATGTAAATCCATCTCTAACAACATCATTCACTGTTAAGTATAATGACTTCAACAGAAGAGTTCTCATTGATCCTAAAGACTTTACCGCTGCTGGTGTTAATACCACGACCAATGCGATTACTATTGTAGATCATGGTTATGTCACTGGTCAAAAAGTCCTTCACACTGCCACTGCCGTCGCAGAAGGACTTACGAACAATGAGATGTATAACATTGTTCGTATTGACGACAATACATTCAAACTGTCAGAGGATTACTTTAATTCCACACAACTCAAACCAGCGATCGTTGGTATCACTAGTTCCTCTGCAGGAACTCTGTCTCTGATCAATCCTCAACTTTCTGTATATAGAGATTCTACAGTTGAGTTTGATGTAACAGATTCCTCACTGGCATATGTTAAGCAGGCATCTTCTTATTCTGCCTTTGAACTTAATTTTTATCGCGATAAGACTTTCACTCAAATTTATGATAAAAATGAATCTAGTTCTACATTTGATGTTGTTAGAACCGGAACTGTTGGTATAACCACTGATGCGAAGGTTACTTTAAAAGTTAATAAAGATACTCCAGACACCCTTTACTATCGTCTTGATGCTGTTTATGAGAGTGATGTTCCAGTAGAAAAACAAGAAATTATTTCGGACAGTGATGTAATCTCTAACAATGAAATTGATGTTCGTTCTAGTGTTTACAGTGGAGTCTTCCCTCTAGGACTTGGTGGAACAAACACTTTCACCTACACCGTAACAGAGACTCCTGAGAAAGCATCTTATATTTCTTCCACATCCAGTCTTTCTTATGAAACAAATTGCACTCACTCTTACGGACCAATCGCTCAGGTTCTCATAGAGAATGGTGGTAAGAATTATTATTCTCTCCCAGGATTCTCAACAGTAACTGCCGGTCTTCCAGGAAGTCAGATTGGAACCACTGGAATCGGAACTGGCGCAATCTTAGAAACATCTAGTTCTTCTATTGGAAATATCAAAAATATTAGAATTGAAGATATTGGATTTAATTTTCAGGTAGATAAGACTATTCGTCCAAGTGTCTATCTTCCACAAATTATAAAGGTTGACTCTCTCGCTTCCTTTGATTCTATTGCCATTACATCAACAGGTAAGGGATATATTGGAGCACCTAAGATTTTGGCGTTTGATGGAAAGACTAGTGAGCGTATTTCTGATGTAGACTTACAATATAATCTTGGAGATGGTCAACTTACCATTCTCAAGAATACTTTTGGAATGAATAATACCGCTCCAAAATTCATTCCTGTTCAGAACTCAAATGGAGTTGGAATTAGCACGATCGCATATAATTCCAATACCATGGATGCAACAGTTACTTTGGCTGTTGGATTCTCCACCATCAACTCCTTCCCATTCTCCGTTAATGATGAAGTATTGGTAGAGGGTGTTAGTGTTGGTGTTGGATCAACTGGAAAAGGATTTAATACAGAAAACTATAACTATAATCTCTTTACTATTAAATCAGTAACGGAGAATCTTGGTGGTATTGGAACAGTTTCCTTTAGTTTAGAAGGTTTCGTAAAGAGTGGAGAATCTGTTGGTGACTTTAACGCTGCTAATTCCACTGGTAGAATTGTAGCATCGAAAAACTTCCCAATTTTTGTACCAACACTTAAAAAGATTGGTTTCTCTAAAGGTGAAACTGTAAAGTCAGACTCTGCCACTGGAACTGTTCTTGGTTGGGATGAAAAAAATGGATTTATCAGAGTGTCTTCTACTGATGATTTTGTCGCTGGTGATCTTATCGTTGGACAATCATCCAAGTCGCAAGGTGTCGCATCTTCAGTATCTTACTTTGAATCATCTTTAAATGTTAATACACTTTCTAAAGTATCCAAAGGATGGCAAACAAACTCAGGATATTTGAATGATAATCTACAGAGAGTACAGGATAGTTTCTATTATCAAAACTTCTCATATTCTTTAAGATCAAAAGTTGATTATGATACTTGGAATGATGCGGTTGGATCTCTCAATCATACCTTAGGATTTAGAAAATTCTCTGATTATCAGATGGAATCCAAGTTACCAGAGGGTTCCAGAAATGCCATGGTTGTTGGTGTATCGACGGATTTGACTTCAGTTAATACCGTCAACACGATTGAAAGATTTATTGATCTTAATTGTGTTAATGATTTTGATCTTGTCAAAGAAAACTC
>Ga0181391_1000424_pt1 | contig 12825 bp, 18 predicted proteins | sample 14SPOviralmetaG_FD_130080 | JGI IMG/M metagenome (GOLD analysis project Ga0181391, IMG submission 130080) | Marine viral communities from the oligotrophic San Pedro Time Series (SPOT) site, San Pedro Channel, CA, USA - 14 SPOT_SRF_2010-08-11 | ecosystem: Environmental > Aquatic > Marine > Strait...
TCCAAGGTCCTTAATTTGTACTGCACCACTATTAACTACAAAATTGTTTGTAGAAAATGATGCTGCTCCAATTACAGTGCTTGATGCATCTGGTATAACTCTATATGAATTAATTGTTCCAGTACCATTAATTTGCTTACCTATATAAAGAGTTCCCGTAGTATTTTCCCACGCTAACTCACCATATGTTAAAGCATTTGCAGTAGGTGGAGCTGCATTAGCTCCAGATGAATTCCATGCATTTCTTTTTACTCTTAATTTATTTGCCATTTTTTCCCCGTTTAGTTTATGTATTGTCCACCATCTACTTCATCGCTGTTTACCCAGAACGAAGTACTAGTATCGTATTTTATAAAATTTCCATTTTGAACGTTTGATATATTTACATCAGTCATTTCCTCTAAAGTATTTACTGTTGCTACTTGTTCATTAACATAAGTTTTTGTTGCAATAACATTTGTATTTACAGCAACGTCATTTGCATTTACTGTAATGCCAGTACCTGCTCCTACAGCAAAACTCCTACTAGTAGTAATATCTCCACCACCAGTTAAACCTGCTCCTGCTGTTAGAGTTACAAAACTATGTGCTACGTGTTTATCACTATCATAGTTATTTAAATTATTGTGATTTATTTCACTATCTTCCGTTGATAAAGTATCACCAGTAAGTGTAATACCAGTTCCACCAACTAAGTTTGTGTCATCAGATATGTCTACAGTACCAAGCGTTAATGTCTGGTTATTTGTTCCACTAGCTATTATGTAATCTTTACCAGCTAATGTTACGTTAGTAGAGTTATCAGTTCCAGCTGGGTCTACACCTAATGTACCTCTAGCTGCACTTTGACTTGTTGCGCCAGTACCACCTTTTGTTATTGGTAATGCTCCTGTTACGTCTGTAGTTAAATCTATTTGATGTAATGTTATAGTAGAGCCAGAAGAAGTTAAATAGTCGTAATTACCAGCTAAAGTTATATCTGAGTTAAACCCAGTAGCTTGTGTAATATTTACATTAGAAGTACCATTATCAAATTTAAATGTCCCGTTTTCATAGAACACTAATTTAGTATATACATCTTTAATTTTATTTGGACTAGTTAAAGTTCCACCCATTTTTTCTCCTATGTATTCTTTATAAGGTTGTCATATATTGGTTTAGCTGGGTCGCTAACATCACCGTAAGTTGGGTCACTTGGTAAGGGAACATTAGACATACTAAATACAGCTGTATCAAGGTTTGTATAGCTACCATCTGTAGGTAGTGGTACATCACCATAAGTTGGGTCTGTAGGTAGTGGGTTGTCTGCATAGTTTCCATTTACGTCATCATTAAAGTGTTGAATAAGAGCATCAAACGATATATTATGAAAATCGAAAGATGATAATCCAAATTCACCTGGTCTCCAAGTATTTGCCATAGCTAATAACTATTTTGTTTAACTTGTCGCATTCCCGTGATGCGATTTCTATTAGCAAATGTTTTACCTTCTTTTACGCCTTTTTCAAATTTTCTTTCAAAATATGTAGCAAGTTGTATTGCTTCTGGTTTTTGTTCATAACCTAACTGAATTGCTTTATCTACTAAATACTGATGAAACTGAGTAGGTAATTCACTGTCTTCTGACATCAAACCTGTAGTTTCCATAGTGCTTATTTCAAGTCCATTACTATCTAAAGTAACACCAAAATGTAACGCTTTCTTGTGGTAATATAATGTTACCTGTAATACTTCAGTTAAACTTTTAAATTTATCAACTTCACTTGCCATAGGGTCGTAAAGAGCTATTCCAATAGAATCTCTTTCTATCCACCAAACATTCTGTGTAATTGATTGATTGTATAATCTTGAATAGTTATTGCTCATACTAAATCCCTATATTTTGGTCTACCTATTAGACGTTTAATTGTTCTTGCATTACCATCGCTATCAGCTAAGTCAACTGATTTTATTTCCAAAATAGAATCTTTTAATCCATAATATCTTTTACCTGCTTCAGTATTAAACTGAGTAGCTTCATCTAATATTAAAGTTCTTGAACATAGTTCATCAGATGCTTGGTTTAACATTTCAATAATTTCTACAGCTCCTAATTCAGGATGATGTTTCTTTACCATATCTACCATTTTTTGTAATTTCATGTTACTCTCCTCCACCTAAATAAGGTTGTAAAAAAGATGCTAATAGTTGATTTACTTTTACATACTGCGACTCATACCATTGGTATTGTGATTGGTCACCAGATAATTCAGATTGATAACTTTGCAAATAAGTTTGAACAGTATTTAAATAAGTTGCTGCTAACTCTACATCTTCATCTGCAATATAATCGTTAACAATATCAAACCATTTAGTAACATCTATTCTATCTGCTGGTACATCAACACTACCTAATGCCATAGTTGTTAAATTAATAGCTCCAGTTGGTTTACCTATAGCATTCATTTTGTTTAATAATACATTACTTGCTGCGTAAAAAGTAACTCCTGGTCCTAGTTCTACAGGAAACTTAGATAATGAACTATAAGTATCTGTTATTGCAAACGTAACATCTGGTTCAACAACTCCTATCCTTGCTTTTTGTGCATCTGTAGGTATAGGAAATACATTTAAAATATTGTTTTTAATATAGTATACAGGAGCAGTAACAACTGCGTTGTGTAAACTAGTTGGGTCATCAAATAATCCTGCTTTAGAAACTTCACCTTCTATACACTCTCTATATCTAGTGCCATCGTATCTTGTAATAAAATCTAATGAGGTAGTATCTTTTAAGTCGTATGTAGTAGTACCAGTTTTTAACTCTTCTACCTTAGACATCCTAGAAACCATTTCTTCATTAGTAAGTATTACTGAAGAAATAAATCTAACACCATCTTTAGCATATTGTAATGCTTCTGCTTGAATATCGGGAGTTGTTATACTACCTGCGTATGCTTCTATATCTGTTTTAATACTCATTTACTTTCCTTTTTACCCCAGATAATATTTTTTCTGCGGTATTTTGTGACATTTTAGGAGGATTTACAAAATGACTTGGATTATTTTTTCCTACATGAAAAATAAAAGCATCTTCAGCTTCTCTATTTTTTTTCTTCATTGCATTGTCAATAGGACCTTTACTGCTCATATTGTCTGTACTATTTATGCTACCTATTTTCTTTTTTATTTTAGTAGCTACTTTTTTTAGTAGTTTTCCTTTTACGCTCATTTTATTCCCATTTTCTTTCCTAGTCTTTTAAAACTAAGTTTGTTTAATAAATTATCAGCTTTTGTAACACCTTTTTGTATATCAGGAGCATATGGATAAAAATCTTTTTTAGACATACCTATTGGTTTGTCGTACTGGTCAGCATAATTTTCATATCTAAGAGTATGTTCGTGTTTATAATTATCACGAATTTTTTCTGTTTTTTTAATAGCTTTATCAACAGGTCCAGTATTACTCATGTTATCAGTACTGTTCATATTAGCTCTTCTCGTTTTAGCTTTGCTAATTAATTGTTTAACTTTTTTACCAGCTTTAACAATTATTTTTCTTTTTCCGCTCATTTGATTTTTCCTTTCTAGCTGTATTGTTTCATTTTTTTTCTACGTTGCAACATTGAAGCTTTGTTCATTAAATCTATCGATTTATCGTGAGCATCTTGTTCAGCTTTCTTTTGAGCAGGTGTTTTTGGAGTATCTGGTAATGTTCCTCTACTTCCAGCTTTTGGTCTATCTAATAAATTATCAGGTATCATATCACCTTTAGCTCCTGATTTACCATGATAAGTTCCTAAAGGTCTATTATACATACCTCTGTTTATAGCATTATCAATAGGACCAGAAGAGCTCATATTATCAGTACTATTAATACTATTTATTTTCTTTTTTATTTTAGCAATTCCCGCTTTAATTAATCTTCCTTTTCCACCCATTGTAATCTCCTATATGTTTTTTTCAATACTTCTATCTATTGGTCCAGAAGTACTCATGTTATCAGTGCTATTAACACTTTGATTTTTATTTCTGTTTTTAAATTTATTATATCCTGCAGATAAACCTTCTTCAGCGGCTACATATGCTATAGTAACTCCAGCAAATTTTCCAGCTTTTCTAGCTTTTGAAGTTTCACCTGGTTTAATAATTTTAGGTTTATTCAGTCTATTTCTTAATGCCTTACCGCCCTTAACGAGTAGTTTTGCTCCCGCTTTTATTACTGGATTTGCCATTAGTCCCTCATCTTCGTATTCATAAATACTTTTCTAGGTTTTTTTTCTACTTTTACTTTTTTCTTTTCGTTAGCTTTCATTACTCCGTAAGTACCTGCTGCACCAACTGCCATAGCTGCTGCTTCATTATTTGTATTAGGTCGTATAGATTTTGCTACCTGTGAATAATCTGTTCTTATAACAGGATTTTTGTCAATCATTTTGTCTATTGTTCCATTTTTACTCATGTTATTTGTACTATTTTTAGTCATTGCATTTGTATATTCTTTATACTTTTTGCTTAAACCTTTTACTCCTGCTTTTATTAATCTTCCTTTTCCACCCATTGTAATCTCCTATTGTTGTTTTAAATTTTGCGGGGAGTATATTGCAACTCCCCGACTTAACTCACTATTATGCACTAAACTTCAATACAGCGTGTGTTTCTGGTAAAGATATTTCTAGACCTGCTTCTGTAAGAATCATGTCTTGTCTTCCGTCAACATTGTTGTTTTGAATATTAGTTAGAATCTGAGTATCACGAGATTCACCATTTGCCATTAAAGGTCTGTAAGCTACGTTATCTAAATCGATAGCTACAGCATGGTTTGCCCATGGTCCTCTTAATAGAGGCTCCATAACAAAGTTAAGAGTACCATATAAGGTATCAACTTGTGTTACTTGAACTCCTTGGAACATTCCGTCTTTCTTACTAATGTCTACACCATATGATGAAGAGGATGGTTGTCCTGAACCTCCAACACCTGCAGCCATAGTATTTCCTAAGAATGAACTTCCACCTAGTTTGTTTAACCAGTTCATAATTGAACGAGAAGCAAGAACAAGCTTTTGACCGCCTGCTGCTGATTCTACGTCAAAAATGTCTGACATAGCATCTACGAAGTCATCATACCCTGAAGTTGAATAAGAGAAAGGTTTTACTCTTCCATGTATTTCAGTGTAAGGTAAGATACCCCATGATTTACGTGCTTGTGATGTAGATAAGTCATCTGCTGAGACCGCACCATATCCGAATAGTAAAGCATTTTCAATGTCCATCTTATGTTCCATAAGTTTCTCTTGATATACTCTCATGTATTCGTTTGAATCTCCTCTGTAACGAGTAGCAAGAGCTGTTCCACTAAATAGAGGTACTGAAGTCTTAAAGATTTGACAGTATCCTTCATTTGTGTAAAATTCATCTCTCCAACCTGTTGGTGCTGTATCGCCTTCAGCCCATGCTGAACCAATTACTTGACCTGGTTTGTTTGCAGCAATAGTTAACTTTTCTGTAGCAGCAAAAGTTGTAATTGCACCATTCTCTACACCTAGTTTAACTGCTGCTTCAAAAGTAGCGTCAATAGATGTATCGTTTGCGTTTTGTGTTACAGCTGTGATTTTGTAATAAGCTACTGCTGGGAAATTAGCTAATGAGCCGTCAACTAGTTTTGCAACTACGCACTCAAATGCAATCATTTGTCCTACAGTAAGGAATTCAGCTTTATATCCACTACCTGCTGTCTTTCTTCCATAAATATCATAGTCAACATCCACTTCTACTGAAGATAAATTAAATGCTGTCGTATTCCATGAACCGTCAGCAGTATCTACTACTTCGGTTACATTAGCAAAGTTTCTACGTTGCCATTGATGTCTTTTCTCCAAGAACTTGAATACTGGGTCATCAGTTGGCTTTTTAGCTACTGCTGATAAATATGCAAAGAAAGGTGATGAGGCAGGATTTAGTTCGGCGACTCTCTCACCGAAGTTAAATATTCGTCTACTATCATCGATAGAAACACCTTGTGGTGTTACACCAATGCTAGGAGAGAATACTCCATTAATGTCTTGTGCCATTTTATTCTCCTTGGACTATTGTCCAGTTTTAAAAGATGTTACGCTTAGAAACATTTCTAATCATAGCATCCATCATTTTGTCTTCTGTGTTTTTATTACCTAAAGACTGGTCACTGGCTCCTGGTTGTACTCCAATAGGTTTAGGTATACTTAACTTCTCTTGTCTTTGATTCATTAGTGCTACTTTCTTTTGAGCTTCTGGGGTTATCTGTGTAACCTGTTGTGCCGCATTCGGCTGTTTCAATTGATGTAACTGTACCAAATTATCTAAAGATAAAGAATCTGGTGATGACATCTTCTGCATAAAGTCATTAGCTTGTTCTGGAGTATAGTTATACTTAACTTGTAAGTCTTGCATAACTTTATTATCTCTAGCCATAGCTTTTTGAGCTTCTTGCTGCTGATTCATCTGATTAACATAGTAATTATTAGAAAGTTCAACATATTCTGTCATATCTTCTAAATAAGAACTTTGTTTTGTTAAGTACTTTGCTGATGCACTATCGGGGTCAGTCAAAGCCTCAGAGTGGTCGTAGCTAGAAGGCTTAACAGGTTTAACGGGTTTTTCTAAAGCCGTTTCCTGCTGAGTTGGTTTATCTGCTTGAGGTGTAGACACTTTTGACATAACATCTGCCATTTGTGATTTTAACATATCTACCTCAGCAGAACGTTTATCTGCTTGACTTTGCCAGTACTGAAATTGTCCTGGGTCACTCTTTGGGTCACTCATAGTCTGAGTATCTGTAGTATTACTTATAGCTTCATTTGGACTGTCAGTAACTAACTGCTCTTGAGTTGTTCCAAATATTTCGCTAAAAATATCTTCAGAAGTAGCTGTTGGTTCAGTCTGCATACCTTCAACTTCCTGTTCATCTATTTGTGCCATTGTATTTTGTTCATTTTGCATGATTTATTCTCCTGTTAACTTCCCTCTGTATTCCCGTCATCTTCAAAAATATCTTGTTCTTGAACATCTTCTAGGTTTACATTAGGATTCATCAACTGTTGTTTCGCATCGTTCAACCTTGCCTTATAAAGGCTTGTTGCCATATCAGCACGATTAGATACTTTATCTAATCCACCGCTGAATTTTTCTACTTCTAAACGTTTCTTAGCATGAAGCTCTTCACGGTTAGCAGTTTGTAAGTCTCCTTGGACTTTCTTTAATTCTGCTTGCAACTGCTCATTTTGTTGAGCTAGTTGTTGCATTTGACCAGAACGTTCTAAGACACCATCGATATCTACTAGTTCTGATTTCTTTAATACTTCTACTTGGTCAATTAATCCCATCTTATACATTTCCATATAATTTTGCATTAATGCCATTCTATTTGTTGGTAATGTAGAACCAGATACAACTACAATGTCATATCTTCCAGAACCAACATCGTGAAACTTAGCAACAGAACCATTGTCCATTTCTTTGTAAAAATTAAATCTTTCTTCTTTTTCAGTTCCATTAGGTTGTACAAGACGTACTACTTTTTCTTCTGTGTATAGTTGTTGCATTAATGGTATTGCAACTTTACCAATTTGATTTAACATACCTTCAATATCGTCACGTCTTGATTTAATTCTTCTTTGTCCAAACTCGTCAATAACCATTGTACCTCTATAGGTAGATGGAGCACTTTGTGAACTACCTTGCATTAACTCAAAAATACCAAAGCCGTATTCTAAGTCATACTTAGCATCTGCTTCATTTTTATATAATTCGTTTGGAAGTGGTACTGGACCAGCTACTATCGGTGCACCTAGTTCAGCATCGAACTCTATAACACTGGTTCCAGCCTTACTCCACTCTTGTTCGATTTGGTTTAAGTCTGCTGAACCACGAGGGATTAAAAGTTTTACATTTGTACTTGTACTTGCGTGTGCTATAATTAATGAACGAATTTTATTTATGTATTCCTGTAACGGTCTAAATAGTCTTACATCAGACTCAGGATAAGGATTACGATGATGTACATTCATTAAAGGAACAATAGGATAATCTTCTACAGGTAATAATCTTGTATATAATAATTTATCTCCAACAGTGACAATCATTTTTACACAACATTTTTCTATAGCATTAGATTTTATTTGACCTGTACCTATTAATTCTTCTACTGTCATAGGTATTAATATAGTAGTACTACCTGGTATTGAGTTTTCATCTTCTTCTCCAGGAACACGAATTGGGTCCTGTGGAATAGGTTGACCTGTATTTGGGTCTAATTGTGGTTCAGGTAATTCATAATGAAAAATAGGTCCTATATCTTTTATAATCTCAAACATTTCTTGTACAGACTCTTCTTCAAACAATATTATCTCTTCACCTTTAATAGTTTTTACTTTAATGTAGTATGTCATTAAATACTCTGCATACTCATCAGCGTCTAATAAATGTTCAGATTGTGAAAAAGGTTCAAAACAATTATAGTAAGAGTGTCTTTCTCTAGTATATCTTTCTATAAACTGTCTTCTCTCGTGTACCGTTGTCGTACCATCCGTAGAAAAAATTTGTCCTTCAGTAGCAGATAAGTTAGTAATAGGTTTTTCATCTGTTTCATCAGGATGTAAGGATGCTTGCTCTATTATATCTGAAAACTCAGGATAGATTTGCATAGATTGTTCATCTGTCATATAAGTTGCTACCATAATATGTGCAGCATCTCTTGCAAATTTATCTTTAGCATTAGGGTCAATAAATACATCTAAAGGATTTACCGACTTTACATAAACTTCTCCCTTACCCATATCTGCATCGGGGTCTTGAAATACTTGAAGTACTCCCATACCTCCAACATAGTAGTCATCGATAGCTTCTTTGAGCTCTTCGTCTCCAGACGATATCTGCCAAATATATTGAAAGAGGTCGGAAAATACTTTTGCCGTGTCTCTATCTGAGTCTTCACGACCAGTAGAACGGAATTGAGGCGAGTTATAGGTTAGAAGGGATTTAGCAGTTTCTACAATCGGATGGATTCTATTTACTACGATAGGTGCTTGTCCACGTGCTTCTAGTACATCACGTTCTTCATCACTCCATTGAGCTCCAGCTCGGAACTCTACCGCTTCTTGAAATTTTTGAGCCCATTGGTCTCTTGAGCTTTTATAGTCTGTGTATAGTTCCCTTGTTAAATTAACTTCTTCAGGAACCTCACGTGGATTAACATCACCAGTCTTATAATCAAAGACAAATTCTAAGTCATCTTTATTTTGTCTTCTTGTACTCGCTAGTTGCTTTTGAATCTTTTTTGGCATTTATTTGTTTATAACCCTTCGGTATGTCTACCTTATCCAATTTGTCTAACTTATTAATAAAATCGTTAAAGTTTAAAAAGTACTTGCTTTTATCCATAAATGTAGTACAGTGAAATTACGGGATTTTTTTTGTATTTGTCAAGGATTATTAAAATAATTTCCAAGACTTGCTTTTCTTTCTCGTATACCACTCTTCTCGTTGCTGTTCTTTTTCTACTTGTTGATGTGCTGGTCTATAGCAATTTTTGTTTGCATAGAAAAAACCATCAAGTAAATCATCATGTTTACCACGTGGGTATAGCAACAACTCATCTTTAAATGCCTGCATATTAGATTGAATGTATACTTTTTTGTTTGCAAAGATAGGCTGCAAACTTTCTAATCTGTAATTCTTAGAGGTACGAGGATTCTCTTTTATTTCTAATCCAGGTATAAACATACCCATTTGTTCTGCTTGTTCTTTAATATATTGACGTAACATCTCTTGATAGCCAACAGATTCAATACGAGTTTTAGTACTTTTGTATTGTTTGAAGTTATTTATGATAGCATCAGCTAAATCTAGTGGGGTAGCTCTTTTTCTAAAGTATGGAAGTATAAACCTATTAAAGTCTTTATCTACTGCAATATTAAATATAACAGAAAAGTCTGCACCTTTTTTCGTACTGGATGCAGGGTCGACTCCTGTAAATACATTTACAGGTCTCCTCTCGTCTACTTCCTCACCATTTAGGTTCGTCAGAACGAGAGTTGACAACCCTTGCTCATCTTTTTCGACAAACCCTTCCCAAGCTTGAAAGTCATCTTTCCTAAACAAGTTATCTTCATCACCAACAATCTGACACAGGTATTCCCTGTAAAATACAGATAGTCGATTGATACTTTCTAATTCTTCTTTCTTTTGTATAAGCTTATCGATACCCCAGACCTCAGGCCATAAAGCTACTTTATTTTCTAGGTCAGGTCTAAACTCTAAGGTATTCCAACCTTTCATGTCTTTTAATGTCTCTACGAGACAACGTTCATGCTGAGGAGTACCAATAACACATATCTGCCCACTCAGTGGGTCAAGGGATGGAACACCAGATTGTAATAGCCAACGTAAATTATACTCCATAGCTTCTGACGTTTTAGTATTGTTTTCATCTTCAGGGTCATCTAATATTAAAAGAGTAGGTCGTTGATTCCCGTGCTTGATTCCACGTATCTGTTGTCCTGTACCCTTACAAATAATTAAGCTGCCATCTTTTAATTCTATTTCATTGTTTGTCCACTTACGTGCAGACTGCATTCCCCAGTACCCAAAGAAGTGTCTAAACTCCTGAGAGTAATCTAACACATCTTTAATGGTACCTAATAGCTTGGTGGCGTGACCCTGCGTTCGAGACACTAACACAATTACTTTAACACCAGGAGTAAACATCAAGTGCCATAAAGGATAAATACCAGCAGCCACCGAACTCTTTGCGTGTCCACGTGGTGCTATAATATTTATCTGTTTATCATCTGGGTCTAGCAATGCTTTTGTTAAATCGTAGTGAAATGGTGGAGATTCACTACTAAACATATTAGGCATCACCATACGACCGAATAATAACATATCCTGTTGCATTTCTAACAACATCTTCTTGTTGTCCATTAGTCTTCCTTAATTGTAACGGTAATACCCCAATCTTCTGCCACAGCTAGTAATACAGCTATGAACTCATTAAGATTGTTCTTCTTGCCCGTTATCTTTATCTGTTTCTTCATCGAGTTGTCTTGTTTGTGTTGCTTTTAGTTTCTTAGTCTGCTTTTCAAATGAATTAGCTATTTGATGTGACATATCTATTTCTAGGGTATCAGTCTTTTCTGTTACCTTAGGTTTCATATCTAGGAAATCACCTAGCTCCTTGGCGGCACGAATCATATTGCCTGGGTCTTCTTTTACCTTTGCCACCTCAATAGCGTCTTTAATAACGTCTAATACAAATCCTTCATCAATCTTTCTATCAATTAAAATATCTTTTAACTTATCCTGTATCATCTTCTTTACCTGTTTAGTTTTAAATAATCTTTTAGCTGCAATAACGGGATTATCTTGGTCTGGGCGGTACAATGTACCTATTTGCTCCCAATCTGGCTGTAATCCTGCTATTTTGTACGCTACATACGCATCCATAGCTATATCTGCACCCTTCTTTCTTACTTCTAAGTCGTTATAGCTCTTAGTAGACACAGTACTAAAATTATTAGACCTATAATGCGGCTCAAACTCCAGTTTGCTCCAGGCACTAAGCCATTGTCTACCGTAGGGGTAGGTATATTCCACTTTTTCTCCATATGCCTTGCGATAGATGCACTCAGCAACATAGCCATCGTCTGATAACCCATACTCACCTTCCTTTGCAGCGTTCCAATGCTTATACTTTAAGCCATTGTTGTCTGCCTCTTCCTTCTTATAGACTGGGTAGTCCATAGGTTGGAAGTCATTTTTCTTTAATTTCTTTGTTATTTTTATCATTTCTAATGTAGGGTATAAATAAGATAAGCTAATAAGATAAGCTTATAGCTAATTAGTACGTAGGTATACTTACCGTATTAAATAAGCTAATAGAGACTAATCCTTATTTTTTTTTACGTAAACCCCTAGTTTCATTGCTTCTTCTACTGTTGCTATTTCTAACTCAGCATCCATAATCTCGTAAATACGTAACATCTCTTCACTTGCTTCGCTAATTGGAACCTGAATCCATTCTCCAGTAGACTTGTCTAATTTTTCCAAAAATTTTTTTTTACGTCTCATCCTGTAATTTACGGGAATTTTTTATTCAAAGTCAATAGTTGAGTTGAAAAATAGGATTAGATTGCGAGTGAGTGATATATATAGAACCTATCCACCCTTATTCTTGGTTTAATAATCCTATTTTCGTTGAAAACTTACAATTCGTTGAAAATTTATCTCTCTGCTTACTCTCATCTGAGGATTACTCTACCAAGAATAAGGTCAGATAATAATAGGCTCATCACCTGCAATACTGCTTATAAGGACAGCTAAGCGAAGACAAAGGGATGCTTATCCTTACCTTATAAGGTATCACAGATACCGCATTGCCTTGCGATAAACCTATTATTATCTTATGGATAGGTTCTCACCCCTAATGATGGTTTTTATATAAAAATAAAAGAAAAGGATATTAAAAATGGAAAATATAGTTAAAGAGTTTACTGCATATTTCAAGCATTTCTACAAACAGGGCGTAAAACCCTTGCGTATTGATGCTTGTCAAGCAGGAGTAGGAACCTTAGTAGAGGTTACTGTCTCAAGTGAAAGTGAATCTAGTCAAGTATTGGCTAAATTGAATGCTACTTTCGCTTCACGAAGATTGGTTGTCAACCAACTTAAGTATGATGCTAAGTATAATAAAGTATCTGGCTACTTAAGTCTAATGCCATACCAGGCTTCAACCTTGTAATAGCGTTCACTGTATATAGTCTGACTCACCTCAGGCTATATACTTTTATACCATACAAGTAAAAAATGTAA
>Ga0181391_1000425_pt1 | contig 12796 bp, 12 predicted proteins | sample 14SPOviralmetaG_FD_130080 | JGI IMG/M metagenome (GOLD analysis project Ga0181391, IMG submission 130080) | Marine viral communities from the oligotrophic San Pedro Time Series (SPOT) site, San Pedro Channel, CA, USA - 14 SPOT_SRF_2010-08-11 | ecosystem: Environmental > Aquatic > Marine > Strait...
GAAACCTGAAATCCAAGCTTGTTGAACAGGCCGTCGGAGTTGACCATGTCATACCCCTCTAGATAGTTGCCGTAGACGAGCCTATTCCCCATCAAGGTCTGGGCCTTAGCCAGCCTAGGGACGTTGTCATACAAGCGTAGAATCTCACTCTCAGGAAGGATGGTGAAAATCTTCTGCTTGCTAAACTGAATGATGTAGTCGGAGTTGTCCGCCAAAGACACGTTGGCCTTGTCGACCTTCTCAATGACGCGGATGATATTGTCATCCATCTCCTTGAACAAGATGTCGATACCCTTCACCAAAGAGCTGCCCGTACGCACACTAACGTCACAAGCCTGAACGGAGTTGACCATACCCTCGTTGAGGTACGACTCCGTAGTAAACGCAAACGGCTTGCTCTCGAAGATGGGGTCGCTAAACTGTGACGTAGCCGAGTACTCGTTGTTGGCATACTCCCATCGGTAACCAAAGCACAGGAGGCGGTCCTCCATATAGTCCTCCCGAGACACCACTTCTACAGCAGTAACCGTAGGTGCTTCCGAGGGAGGCATCTTGATGACGAGGATGTCCTCACCTAATACCCCGCTGTCTAAGTTCGCCACAGGAAGCGGGTACGCCGTGGTGACGTTGATGCGGCGCGGAGGGTTGAAGTCGTCGGTAAAGAACAGCAGCCCGTCAACCAAGTCCACACCCGTAATCAGATGCTGCGGGTCGAAGTTCAAGGTGGTAGTAGAAGCCGTAGAGGGGTCGTCGATGCTGACCACATGATACGTCAGCAGGTCGCTGCGCATATTGTACGAGACGATAAGGTCGAGCTTCCCGACCGCTGGGACCAAAGTAAAAGCCGGGTCGTGGACGAACCAGTACATGGTCTCGTTGGCCCCATCGCTATAGGCGCCTAGGCACGTGGCACTGGCGCTCAAAGCAGCCCCCGTAGGTGGGTATACCAGCGTAGTGAGCTGCGTATTGCCCTTGGTGTTCTCTACCGTTCCAATCTCCGAGTCCTCGGTGGACCCCATCCGGATGTTGCGGGCATCGATATACTCCCCTTGGGGGACAAGGCGCTCGTCGACGCTCTTGTTCATGCGCCCCTTGATGAAGTTCCTTACCAGATTCGCCATTACTTAATCCACTTGTCTCGACCACGCATGTTCATCAGCAAGCGCCCCGGGTGGATGTTGCTGACGCGAAGCTTTGCGTTGCGCAGGAGCGCGTTCTTCTTCTTCCTCGCCCGACCCACGATATACTCTTGTACACCCAACTTAGCGTCAAGGATAGCGTACTGGATATACGCGTATACGTAGTCCTCGAAAAGCTTGTTCACGCTAATCTCAGTGTTGTTGCCACCCTCCATACCATCACTGACATACTCGAGGATGCAAAGCTCGTCAGCCATGTGGCTGCTGAAGTTGATGACGCCACCCTTCTTGTTGATGCTAAACGTAGGGTTCGCGTTAGCCGTCTCCGTGTTTAGTCCGTACCGAGCCCCGATGGCATAGTCGAAATACCAATTGCCGTCGCAGCAGTGGCCAAGCTGCCCATCGAACTGACTGTTTCCATTCAGGTAGATGCTAGGCTTGGTGCCCGTAATCCTATCGAAATCGATAGTAGAATCCTGCGGGCGTAGAGTAGCTCCGCTCTCGTCAAAAAGGATGCGACAATTGTTGTCTTGCAGATAGGCCGAACTCCAGTTCGTCTGAATATTCTCCGTTAATGGTCGAAGAATTCCGCCCTTATATAGGGAAATGCGAACCCAGTTGACATAGTCCGGAGGGAGGACAAAACGTAGGCTGTCACAGACGCTGAGCTCGAGAACCTTAATCTCTTTCAGGGAGTCGTAGTTCAACTCTTGGATGGCCCGCTTGGCATGGAACAGAATCTTGTACCGCTCCTCGTTATTGACAAGGGAGTGGTTGCCGTTGTACATCAACAGGAAGTTGTTGACGATATCTTCCAGAGAGACGTATTGGTAGCTACCCCAATTCTTGTCCTCGGGGTTGGCTCCGTTATTCTCGTAGTACTGGTAGTCTGTGATATATGCCATTACTGCTCTTTCTCTTCTGCGTTAGCATACTGGTATACGTCGCCCTCGCGGATGCTCATGCCCGCCATCTGCAAGATGCCATACACCAACCTTGGCTCGTCATCTATGGGGAGCTCAAAGTCTTGGTATCCAGTCAAGCTCTGGTTGAATACAGGCTCTCCATTGGTCAATACACTAAAGGTCCACTTCGGGTCGAAGGGGTACCGAACGTATTGACATACCACATCGCCCTGCGCGTACGTCGTTGCAGTAGGGTAGATGGTGACGACCTGACCAGCAGTGGGGTTATCGATGGTGTACGCGGGGTATTGTGCCGAAGGTGCCGTCAAGTTCGAGTTTGCCAACATGGTGATGCGGCTATGCGTAACAGGCTCTGCCTCAGCTCCGTTGACCAGAACCTTGTTCAGCAAGTAGTAGTCGTCACCGGTGGTAGCGACGCTCGGAGTGAAGAATAGGTTGGCCGCACTCTGTGTCAGGGGCTGAGACACGGAGAAGATGTCGATGTCCTCGTTGATGCCCTTGGTCATATTGGCGTAGTCCGTACCAGACATACGCGCGTTTTCTGCGTTGATAGCTTGGTTAAGACCAGTGAAATACCCCTCAAAAATCTCTAGCTGAGCCTGCTTAGCAAACAGGTTGAAGTCGGATGGAGAGATATAGCCGTAGTTGTTCTTGTTCAATATCGACAAGACCGTATTCCGCACGGAGTTAATCATTCCTCTAAGATAGCGCCAAACGAAAAAGCCACCCGAAGGTGGCTTTCTCTAGCAATAGGGAAAAAATTATGCAACTGCAATACCAGAAATTGTTACAGCTCCGGAAGCCGCACTCTCCAATCCAGAAAGGCTAACGTCATAGCTGGGGTGCTGCCAAGAAGTTTGCAACGCACTAACGATAGAGTCCTGAATTCGGTCTCGTACAGTGACGTCGTCTGCTGCCATAGTGGCGTGCGTAATAGTAGCAATATCATTACCGTTGGCGCCACTGTAAGTTACCGTAACGGTAGTCGTGCTTGCTTGCTCAACAATAATAATGTTATCGAGAGCCAAAAGCTGACGGGTTTCACCGGTACCGGTGATGGGGATAGAGAGGAATTTCTGCATGATAAAAAAAAATATATCACAAAGATACTTATTCCTCAAGCAACGTGTCGAGGGCCCGTAAGGTCTCAAGCCCCTCGTCGCTAAGGAGGTAAGACGTAGCCAAAGCCACGGGGTCTTCACCAAACGGAATCGTCAAAAGCTTGCGCTTCTTTGTGGGTCCATTGAACCAAATCTCCGTCTTGTTGCGGCGGAAAGAAAGTAGGCCGTCATCAAAGAATCTCTGAATCTTAGACTGCAACTTCAAGTCTGGGTCGTTCACTACGCGCATGAATGTCTCTGGTTCACGACGCACATAGATGAGCATATCGCGGCGCAACTCCGAGGTGGTGAGGCGAGATGGGTCGATACCAAGAAGGATGCGAGAGACGTGCTCTAAAGCCTCGATGCTCATGTTCTTGCACTCGACAAGGGCGTCTACCTCGAGGTTGATTAGCTCCACCTCAGCGCCAGCGTCGCGCTCCTCGTTGACCTCCTCATACTTACTACCATTCATAGGGTGGTAGTGGAGGAACTCCTGTAAGACAGGGTTGGTCTTGGGTACATGGAGCATGCCGTCTTCGAAAATTACTGGCTCGATAATGGCGTTACCATCTTGCTCGTCTTCGAAAGGGCTCTTTTGGTTGCGGGCGTAACGCAACACTCGGTTCTCGTTTCGCTCATCGTCCCAATATAGTAGCGGCTTTCGCTGGCTACCACGACCGGGAATCATGAAACAAAGGGGAGCGGCGCCTTGAGTAAGGCGAAAGGTTTTATCCGTATTCATTTCTATTTTATTTAAAGAGGGTGGATAGTGGGGGCGCCGATTGCGCCCCCAATACCCTGTTAGAATCAGTCGGTGAACAGGAAGAAGTTGTTCGCTCCCAAGACGCACACAGCACGCTCAGAGAGGTAGTTGACTTCCATCGCGTCGAGGCCGCTGGTAGCAGCTCCGCCTGCGGAACCTGTAATCCAAGTCTTGTACCGGCGGTCCTCAGTCTCAGAGGCGCGGTAGCGGACGTGGAGGAACGGACGCTTGGCGTTCTTACCGAGCACTTGGTCGTAGACCGTAGTGCTTCCAGCAGGAACCATCAGACCGTTGACACCACCGTTAGTGAGGTCACCACGCATAGTTGGGTCGTTCAAGTACTTCCAGTCAGACTTGTAGAAGTCGTAACCACGGCGGAAGCCCGTGAAGCCAAGGTTGAGGGCCATCTGCCCGTCGTTGTCGAAGAGACCGTAGCTAGTACCGCCGGCACCGTAGCTGTTCTGAGCAGCCAACATGTCGTCGATAGCAAAGCTGAAGTCCCGGTCAACGAAGATGACGTTCTCCTCAATCGAACCCTGCTTATCCAAGCGCGAGATGATTGCGTCGAAGTCAGCCAAAGCAGCGGGGATACCACCAGACCAGAGGTTTCCACGGTTCTCAACAGCGTGGAACACGCCTTCAGAACCAGCACCTTGGAGGGAGCCCGCAGTAGCGTTTGGAACACCGAGTGCAGTAGCAGCACCAGAACCAACAGCAGCGGGAACAGCCTCAATCATAGCTGTCTCGAGGTAGTCGTCAAAGCGGAGACGTGTCTCGTGCTCGGACTTCATGTACCACAAGTATCCGGAAGCTCCGTTCTCGGTGGTAACCTCAATCCATCCAATCTGAGCCATATCAGAACCAGAGACAGCGTACTTGTCCTTGATGATGATTGGCTTGTTGTCGAAGATGAAGTCGTCAGCCTCGAGAGTTCCAACCATTCCTTCGGTTCCCTTAGCGAACTCTGAACCGTAAATCATTACGGTACACGCGACGGCAGCGGCAACAGCTTGACCAGCAGCCTCATAGTAGGCCACGGTAAACGTGTCTCCAGAAATAGACGTAACGACAGCTTTGTTGCTGAGCCCGCTTGCAGCAGTGTTGTCGGTGATGAATACCGTCTGGCCAGCACGGATGGCGATGTTGCCAGTGCCGGGGTTGAGGGTGTCGTTCACCGTCCATACAGCGCCGCTATCGACACCAGCAGCAGCAGCACTCGTGCAGTTGGTGTACTTAGTGTGGAGACGACCTTGCTCCGCCCACTTAATCATGTCTGAGTTGGTGGGCATCTCTGCTCCGACCATACGCATGAAGCCTGCGACGCTGCGGTTGCCATAACGCTCGAACTCCTTCTCGAAAGTATCTGGGAGATACTGGTTGAGGAAGTCGAAGTTGGTGATGTAGTTGGTTGCAACTGGAACCCGCTCTGCGCTGGGTTGCAAATCGAAACCGGTGGTTGTGCTTACTGAGCCTGCCATGTTTTCTTAGGATTTGTTTCTTGGACTGCGAATTTTCAAGCCTCTCCCCGAACTGGGTGCGACGGCTCGAACTTTGAACTCCCCCTTGGAAACAGCTTGGGGAACGGGACGCTCGGACATGTTAATGTTTTTAGTCTTGCGCATCACGTCATCCACCGCAGCCGCTTTGCCTTGCTCGTAAAAGAACTCGGCAAACTTCTCGGGGTTCATCGCTACGGCTAAAGACTTGTGGTACCCCTTGGCGTCCTTGACTAAGCCCTGCTCGTCCAGATACTTGTTTAACCAAGCCTCGGGGGTCTGCTGTAACTTCTTCAATTCACCACGGTCACCGGGAGAATACACGTAGGACTTGTCGTTTAGATTGAACTCGAAACCTTTGAACTGTTCACTGAACACCTCTCCTGTCTTCTCGTCAAACCAATCCTTCCTGCGCTTCTGCTCCTCTTGGTACGTCTTCGCCTGTTCAACATATTGCTTATACTCTTGGTACTCTTCGGAGTCTTCCAGAGACCTTTCACCCGTTGACTCAAGGGGCGCTTGGTATTTCTCCTTCTCTTCTTCGAAGAACTTCCGAGCTTTAGCAACAGCTTTCTTCTTGGCTAATTTAGCCTTTTTAATATCAACCTCATCGTCGAGGTCTTCATCAAACTTATAGTCCTCCATCATCATCTCTACGTCCTCTGCGTCGAGGCCGTCTTCAGTACGTAGGAGGTATTCTTTTAGCAACCCATCCCCGTCCGCTTCGTCGAGGTTTTGGTTGACTTTCATAAAATCTTGTAGGCCGCGCCCGGTCTCTTGCTTGTACTTGTAGTACGCTGCCACATCTTCCGGAAGCTCAGCCTGAGTCTCTCGAACTTCGTTTAGCTCGTCCAACGAGCCAATCTCACGCCCATAGCGGGTGCTAAGGAACGAGCGAACCTCGTCTTCAGAAAGGCTAGGAGCCTCGGGTTCCGCCTCCGGAGACTCTTCGCTCTGCCTCGCCTCATGCTTGTCAAGGAGCTCTTGCTCTACCTGCTGAGTAGACTTATTCTCTACCTCGCTAATCTCTCTTACTTTGAATTCCATTTATATATAGTTTATCGTGGGCTGAACTCGGCTAAGTCGAAACCATCGAGGCTGTCCTCGTTAGATTCAAAACTCATGGGCGGCAAGTTATTCTTCCGCTGGTCAATAAGCTTGCTCTGCTCGGTATTTTGTTGACTAATCCTTTGGGACTTAGCGTCTTCACGCTTGTCCTCTCGAGCCTGCAACTGCTGCTCCTGCATGCCGTGGAGCTGCTGGTTGTATTGGAACTCAAGGTCCATAAGCTGCGCCTTAGCCCGTGCTTCGGCCTGCATCTTCTCAATCTCAAAGGCAACCTCCGCCTGCTTGACCTGCATCTTGCTCTGGGCCTCAGCCTGAATCTTCTGCATAGCCGTCTGCGCCGCCATCTGCTGAGACTGCATGTTGTTCTGCGCCTGCATCTGCTGCTGCTGGAGTTGGAACTGGCGCTCCTCCTCCTGTTTTGCAACACGCTTAATCTTGAGTAGCTGATTGGCGAGCTTGATGTTCTTTATCTCTCGGATATCGATGGCGTCCTCAAGGTCTATACCACCCTTGCTCAAAGCCATTTGGATATTCGCCTCTAGCTGAGCACGCTCCTCTTCGTCAGGACTGATTTCAATAAAGACCCCGAAGTCGTAGATATACAGGTCGCTAATCTCCCGCAGGATACTTACGTTGTACTTGCCGATTTGGTTTACAAACTCATCCTTGAACTCAGCATACTCTAAGATGTCGCTAACGCGGTACGTAAGTGCCTCAGCAAGGGAGCGGAACATATACAAGCTTCCGTCCAAGATGTGGCGGGTAGCGGTGTTGCTGTTCGCTGCGGCAAGCTTCTGTAAACCCACAAGACTGTTGGGGTCGGGGGTACTTCCGTCGCGGGCTTCGTTGAGTCCCGTTACGTCACGAATCATCTGCAAGTAATGATTCATATTCCCGATGAGCATCTGCGTCTTAGCAGCACCGCTGTTGCTATTGAGCTCTTGGATAGGGACCTTGCCTTGGTTGTACTCCCCGTCTTGGGTGTACGAGCGCCCCACCACACTACCCGTCTGAAAGTACAGGCGCAAGGCGTCTTCAGGGCTGTATGCATTGCCAGTACCTAGGTCTACCTCGCTAAGTCCGTCGGCATCGATATACACTCCGTCGGGAACAGTACGTGCGATAACCTGCTGTAGCTTCAGGTGGGTGACCTGAATGAGGTCGGCGAAAGGAATCATACGCCGGGTAAGGGACTCGATGACGCCCTTGTACATGCGCGGAGCCGTAGCCACATAGTTCGGCAAAGCGTGCTGAGAAGCGGACTTCGGGCGCACCATATTCTCCGCCACCTCCCACTTCAGCACAATGTTGGTGCCCATCACCATGATGCCGTTGTACCATACGTCGATGGTCTTCTCGACCTTCTCGTAGTCACCCTCCACCATCATCTCTTCCGGCGGATTGAACTGGTCGTCTTTCTCGATGACGCGAGCGCCGTCGCCCTCAAGCTTCTTGCGCTTGTACACAATCTTCTGCGTCGTCTTATAGTTGAAGTACATCAACGTAGCCACGTCGCGGTGGAACATATCGTTCTCGTAGAACTGAGCCGTGTTATAGTAGTCGTACCAGCTTTGGCTGCGCTGACTGATTTCCTCCAAGTCCTCGCTGGTGAGGCTCGGGTCAATCTTCATGAGCTCCGAAATAGGTAGGGTCTTGACCTCACCCCAGTAGAAGCAGTCTTTGAAGTATGGGTCTTCGGTGTAGCTATACACCACGTTGGCGGGGTCTACATACGAAACCTCTACGCCAGAACCCGGCAAGAACTCGTGCTTGGCTACACTGATACCCAACACAGCAAGGTCGTAGTCAAGGCGCTTGCGCGTATCGGTATAGTGGTTGTCTTCGAGGATGGTGTTGATGGCCTCCTCTTCAGCAATCTCGATAGCAGGCTTGTAGTTGAGCTGCATATACACCTTGAGCTCCTCGTCGCTGCTAGGCAAGTCGTCGGGGTTCATGGTGAACGGGTCTACACCCGTCTTCTGCTGGATGATTTCCAAGACGGGCTTGGCTACCATCTGCCCCTCTATCATATCCTGATACTTGCTGCGCTTGGCCTGAGATAGAGCGTCTTGAGCGTATGCCTTAACCTTGAACACGCGCTCGGACAATCCGTTGACGACGATGTCAATAAACTTCGGGAGGATAGGTACCGGGGTCCAATCCAAATTCAAATACGAAAGGTCGCCGTCCACGGCAAGCTCGTTCTTGTACTTGGCTACGCTCTGCTCACCACGAGCATATAGGCGTAGGCGGTTGAACTCCCGCCACTGGTTGTAGAACCGGCATTGGTTACCATCTTTCTTAAACCACTCATACTGAATGGCCTGCCCGACCATCAAGCCATACTCCTCAGTAGCCTTCTCCGCATCAGAAACGAACTGACTCGGGAAACCAGCACTGGAGATATTTATCTTGACGTCTTTCATTTAGTCCAATCTCTCACTACGAAAACCACGGTTGTTGTACCTCGGCAAGTTAATGCTTATAGAACTCTTCTTCTGCTCAGGCATATAGAGGTGTTTTTGGTTTGCCATAACCGCCAAACCACTGCTGATGGTAGCGTCAAAAGCAGTACGATTGCTAATATCAAACCTAGCCCAATCCTCCAAGGTTCGTACGAAAGGCATAGTGCCCATCTCCCCCACGTCTCGGTACGTGCCTTCCATGTCTACACCGAGGTGTTTCTCGATGTAGCTTTCTATAGCTGCGGCATGGGCTTGCTTGACATCTTCAGAGCTGTTCGGGATACCCCCAAGCTCCCTCTCGGTCTTGCTCAGCTTGTTGAAGTTTTTGTCGGGTCGGTTCATGCAATACCCACGGTACCCACGGTTCTTGAAGTGGTATAGCAGCCTAGGCTTGTTGTTCTCAATCAAGATGGGCATACCATAGAAGACGCATGCCATAAGCACCTCTTCGAAGAATATCTCCGCCGTCTGCGGGCGGGCGACATACTCCAAGAAAAACTCGTTGGTAGGCGCGTCGTCCATATGGAACTTGGTCATTCCGTGAAGAGCACCGTTAGAACCACCGCCACCCACAGTGCCACTAATGTCGTAAGAGTCACATCCAAATGAACCAAGGTGTTCGTTACCAGCATACTTAATACCTCTCTTTTCTATAAACCTATTCTGCTGACCCTTGCTTGGGGTCCAAGACACATTGAACCGACCCCTGCGGTCCGGCCTAAAGATGACGCGGCTGTCTTTAATCCCGTTCTCCCAACTGAAGCTTCCGCGAGTGAGATAGTGTTCCTTAACAAGGCTGTCCGCATAGTCTATCTGCTGGTAGATTTTCGTCAAGTTGAACAAACTCTGCTTGCTCTCGTCACGGAATGCATGTGACTCAGTACGAGGAAACTGCCTGTAGAATTCGTTTAGCGCGTCGGGGTCGTTCTTTAAGCTTTCCACCTCCGCCTGCCAGTAGTCTATAGCTCCTCCGCGAATCATCTCCCCGTCGACACCCCTGACGGGCTTCTCTTGAGCGGTAAAAACAGGGTGGCCATACTGGTCTATGAAGCCTTCCATGTTGTACTCCATAGGGATGAACAGCGAGTACATCCCGCTCTTGGTCTGCCCGTTGGCATTGCGAGAAGTGGGGTCGGAGTCCTCGTAGAGCTTCTTGAAGTTCGAGCCACCCTTCGCCAAGGCGTTAGACGTAGAGCCCATCAGGCACTTCCCGATGATTTTACTTCCCAAACGCAGGCACGTCTTGGTTACCCTCCAGTTGTTGAGGATGTTGTTCGGCTTGACCCACTTCCCGCTCTCGTCATGGACCAGAAGGATTAGCTTCTCTCCGTCGTAGGAGTTGTCGTCGGTGTTCTTCCAGTCGATGGTGGTATCCAGTCCGAAAATCTCTTCGTCTTCCACATCGTACATATTTTTCTTGGTAATCTTAGACGCCGGGATACGAAAGGCCAGCTCCGTCTTCGGCTTGTCCATACCATCCTGTATCGGCTTGAAGAAAAACGGAAGTCGGTTGGCGATGGGAACCACTTTATCCGTAAACATCTTCTTCGCATCCGAACCGGTCTTTGATAGTATTCCTACGCGGGAGTCTTTGGCTAGAGTGCCAGTGTTGACACACTCCGAAGAGCCCATAAAGGAGAACCCAGAGCGACGAATCTTGAGATACATCATCCCAAAACATCGGTTGTCAGCTTTGCATGCCTCCCAGAAGATAAAGAACACTCGGTTGGCCTCCCGGAAGTCGGGGTATCCAACGTCGATACTCGTCCACTGCAAGTACATGTAGTGGGCGCCAGTGACATACGTCGGCTTGCCTCGGTTGTAGAACCAATGGCCTTCCTCACGCCTGTCAAACTCAGCCTCGATATAGTCTACCCAGTCCGCCTTAAACCCCTTGGGCATATCGTTCCACTGGAAGATGTTCTGCACCCGGCTCAAGGCTCTAGGGAACTCTTTCCGCTCCCACTTGTCGCTGTCTGTGCTCAAGTCCTTGGGCGGAGGGGGAAGGGCGATATTTAGCCCGTTGATGTTAATGATGTCGCCAATCCTACCGGACTTGGAGATGACCACCATATCGTATTTCTCGTTGTATCCATAGGCCCACGTCTTTGCGCGGTTCTTGTTGGATACAACGGACTTGCTGACCAGACCCTCTACGGGGCGGTACAGTCTATCTTGACCTTCGCTCTGCAAAACCCACCTTGCTTTCCGTCTTGGTGGTGCCCGAAGCCAACTCCAGCTCCTCCTCTTCCGAGTCGATGCGGTTTAAGATTTCAAATGCATCGAATATGGCCAGCTTCTTTGTTGCCGCCGCATTCTTCAACCTGTCCGCCGCAAGCTCGTCGTCTTCGCTAGGCTTCAGTATGTCCTCTTGAGCAACTTTAATCAGTTGCTCAACAGCTACACGCCCCGCCGCGATGATACTCTGCTTTAGCTTCTTTGAATCTTGCATGTAATCTGATGGTCGAACATCCGGTACAACTTCTCCCCGTCCACGGTAAACTCATACTCACTCTCCGGACGGAAAGTCACTGCATCACCAGACTCAATTCCTTGACCCGTAAGATAATCATTAGGAAACCGCATTATACCTACCAAAGGTTCTTCAGTTGTTGGTTTAAAAATGGTTGAATCTTCTGGGGGTACAGGCTGTACGAAGCAATACCTGCCTTGGGGAATCCACTCGCCTCCGGGGGTGCGGTACATATAGAACTGGTCGAAATCTACCAGAAACATGTCTTCACGGAAGAAGCTTCGCCCGCTCTGCTGGCGCCCCTTCATGTCGTTGTAGAACTTAAAGACGTTGTGGTGAACCAGTAGGGTGTCCCCAATGGCTATAGGACCCTCATACCCCAACGGAAGGGCTGCAACCACGCCCTCTCGGTTTGAGAAGCGGTGGTCTTCCTCACTCGTGCTTACGATGAGGTCGCCCTTGGTGTTGTTGTATCTCTTCCCCTGTACGATAAACTGATTGACGGCCCTCAAAAGTTGATGTTGTATTCTATTGAAATAGGCATGGTAGCGTTGAACTCCTTCCAAAGCACCACGATGTCTCCTTTCTCGATGTAGATGAGGATTCCCCCCGTCTCATCACTGTATTTTATTAAATGCACGTAGTGGGACGCCCCCAATACAGGCTGCCCCACCACGTAACACATCGAGTCCTTGTAGTCTGGACCGATACAAACCTTACGAATGTCTCTCACACAGTAATGATACGGTAGAGAACCTCAATAGTCACAGGAGAATCCCCTGTAGTTGGACTTGGGTTAGTTGCCGTACCAAGAATAAGAGGCTGGTCTGCCCCAAGAACCCCCGCAGTAGCACCGGTAGCAGGAAGGAAAGCTGCTGCGGCATCGGCAGAAGAATTTACCGCTCCAAATGGAAGGGTAAATTGGTCCGCTGTAGTTGTCCCCAAAGTAAGGTCGGTACTAAAGGTGTAAGCCGTAGTGCTGAAGTCAAGCTTAAACGTAGCTGAAACAACCTGAATATACTTGCCTGCACCGGGGGAGACAAGGATAGTCGCAGCCGCAGCCCCGAGATTGTTCATCTTTACGAACGTAACCGAAGCGGATGCTAACTGCATGTAATTGGCTTCGACCAAGCTTGCAATACCAGAAAGAGGAAACTGCTTGGTAGCGTTGTTGGCCGCAGAATCGGTACCAATAACTGTATCCGCACCTACCGGAGTGCTTTTGAGCGGATAGCTTGCCGCGTTACCAATCTTAGCCATCTTACTTCTTCTTACGGCGGTCGCCAGTAATAGCAGTAATAAGGATATCGAGATACCCAAATACGGCATTGTCAGATTCAGAAGGAGTGAGATTCACGATGAC
>Ga0181391_1000428_pt1 | contig 12758 bp, 9 predicted proteins | sample 14SPOviralmetaG_FD_130080 | JGI IMG/M metagenome (GOLD analysis project Ga0181391, IMG submission 130080) | Marine viral communities from the oligotrophic San Pedro Time Series (SPOT) site, San Pedro Channel, CA, USA - 14 SPOT_SRF_2010-08-11 | ecosystem: Environmental > Aquatic > Marine > Strait...
GCTCCATCTGGAGTAGTTGTTACTGGTGTTATTACTGCTACTAGTTTTGTTGGTTCTGGAGCATCACTTACAGGTATTGATGCCACTGCACTAGCAGACTCTGGTGGTAATGTAAAAGTACAAGCAAATACCTCTGGTATAGTAGTTACTGGTGTTTCTACATTTAGTGGTAATGTATCAGTTGGCAAAACACTGACTTATGAAGATGTAACAAATGTTGATTCTGTTGGTGTTATAACCGCAAGAAGTGGCATTAAAATTGGTGTAGGTCAAAGTATAAGTGCGGTCAGTGGAATAATTACATATTATGGTGATGGATCACAATTATCTGGAGTTGAGTCTGGTGTATCTAACTTCGTAGCAAGTGGTACTATTGCTAATGGTGCAACAGTAGTTGTCAATACTGATGGAACAGTCTCTGGTGTAAGCACATCCGCTGTTACTGAATCTAAAGGAAGTATAGTAACTTATGAACCTGGTGGTTCAGGTGTTCAGGCACCAGCTGGTGTTAGTATAGGTAATGGTAAAGTAGTATTTGTTTATCAAGATTTTGGCAATAATCTGTATGGAACAGCAGTTGTAGGAACTGTAAGTGGTAGTAGTATTACTTTTGGCACCCCTGTAGTTTTTCATTCACACAGAACAAACTACCCCAGTGTAGTATATGACTCTGGAAATGATAGAATTGTAGTATCTTTTGGTGATGGAAACCAAGGTGGTGCTTCAAGTGGTAATGGAAAATCAAGAGTTGGAGAGGTAAGTGGAACATCAATTACCTTTGGAACACTTACACAATTCCATGGAGGAAATACTGCTTACATTCGAACAAATTATGACTCAGTAAGTGGAAAGATAATTATTGCTTATGTGGATGCAAGCCCCAATGATGGCAAAGTCTCTATTGGAGAGGTAACAGCAGCAACAAATGGAATAACTTTTGGATCTGACACAACATTCAATGGTTCTAATAATTGTCTTTTTGTTGCATCAACATTTGACATAAAAAAGAATAGAGTATTAGTTGCTTTCCGCAATTCTTCTGATTCAAATAGCAGTTATGCTGTAGTGGGTACAATATCTGGAACTTCAATTAGTTTTGGCACTCCTGCAAAATTTACTAATAATGCTATGGGACAGATTCAGGTTGTCTATAATCCTGATGCAAATTCTGGAGGAGGATCTTCCTTAATAGCATATCAAGATGGTTCTGCAAGTGATAAGGGTAGATGTCTTGGTGTCCAAATTGATCCTTCTAATAACTCTATGACTTTTGGACAAATTTTACCTTTTCATGATGCAGGAACTGCATCTATTGGTCTTACATATGATCCAAACGCACAGAGATATATTGTAAGTTACAGAGATACTGATGATTCTAACAAATTAAAAGTTGATATAGGTAGAGAGCAGAGTCCTGGTGCTAATAATGGATATTGGAGAGAGTATCTTGGTGAAGGTAGTGCTTTTGAAATAAGCACCACTACAATTTATAACTCATTCCCAATTTATAATGCACAAGATAAAAACATAGCACTTGGTATAGATGATGATGGAGTTGTATATACACCACCTAGTGTAGCAACTAATCTCACAGCAACCAACTATATTGGTATTGCTGCAGAAGCAATTGCTAATACAGCAACTGGTAAGGTAAACATTCTAGGTGGAACTAATACAGGTCAAACTGGACTCACACCAGCACAAACCTATTATGTTCAGAATAATGGTTCTCTTGCCACTTCTGCTGGTACTCCATCTGTAGTTGCTGGTACTTCTATATCAAATACAAAAATCTTAGTCAGATAAGATATAAATAACTAAAAATATCACAAGATGTCACAATTATTCGTTGACAATATAAAAAATAGAACAGGTGGTGCTATTGGAGCACCATCTGGAATTGTTGTAACTGGTGTTGTTACCGCTACCAGTCTTAGTGGTAATGCCAGCGGACTAAGTGGTATTGATGCCACTGCACTAAAAGACTCTGGTGGTAATATAAAAGTACAAGCAAATACCTCTGGTATAGTGGTTACTGGTGCATCTACATTTAGTAGTAATGTATCAGTTGGTGGTGTTTTAACGTATGACGATGTAACTAATGTTGACTCTGTTGGTCTTATAACGGCAAGAAGTGGTATTAGAATAGGAGCAGGACAAAGTGTTTCCGCAGTTAGTGGGATTGCTACTTACTATGGTGATGGATCACAACTCACTGGTATTGAACTTGGAACACAAAATTTTGTTGCAAGTGGTACTATTGCTAATGGCCAAACAGTAGTTATCAATGCTGATGGAACTGTTGGTATTGCTACTTTATCAACTACTGGTGGTACTGTTGGTAGTGTTGGTGTATTTGAATCTGCTGCTACTTTTTACTGTGCATCCACATATGATACAAACACCAATAAGGTTGTTATTGCTTATGTTGACCAAACTAACTCTAATTATGGAACAGCAGTTGTTGGTACGGTTTCTGGAACATCAATCAGTTTTGGTACTCCAGTAGTTTTTGAATCTGATGATTGCTCTTTTTCACTTTATAATGGATGTGTATTTAAAGATAACAAAATAGTTATTGCTTATACAGATTCTGGCGACTCTAACAAAGGAAAAGCAATTGTTGGAACTGTAAGTGGTACATCAATTAGTTTTGGTAGTCCATCAACTTTCAGGAATGGTACAACATACTTTGTAACAGCAGCACCAACTAATGAATCTAACAAGGTAGTTATTTCTTTTAAGAGCGCAGCTGAAAGTAGTTATGGTAAAGCAACTGTAGGGACAATTGTTGGTAATAATATTAGTTTTTCAAGTAATCATACATTCCATTCTGCAGCGACAAACTACCCTAGGATTATATTACATGCTGCTACTGGAAAATTAGTTATTTCTTATGTTAATGATACTAATAATGACAATGTAGCAATTGTTGGAACTGTAAGTGGTACATCAATTAGTTTTGGTAGTCCAACAGTTTATAAAAGTTCAAATAATGCTAGCAAATTTGCAATAGCATATGACTCCACCAATGAAAAAGTAGTTATTGTTTATGGAGATGCTGGCGACAATGGTCGAGGAACAGCAACTGTAGGGACAATATCTGGCACTAGTATTAGTTTTGGTACAGCAGTAGCTGCTACTAGTAATGGTGTAGCTAACATGTCAGCATCATATGAACCAACTACTGGGAAGGTAGTCATTTTTTATAGGGATAATGGTAATTCTAATAAATTAACAGCAGTTTATGGAACAATATCTGGCACTAGTATAAGTTTTAGTTCTGAATTTGTGGTGAATAATATTACTGCAGATGATCTGACATCTGTATATGATCCTGACAATGGTAAATTAGTTATTACTTATAGAGATACTGATGACAATAACTATGGTAAATCAGGTGTTTATACAATGGCTTCAGAAGTAACCAACCTAACTGCTGAAAACTATATTGGTATTGCAGCAGAAGCAATCTCCAATGGAGCAACTGGTAAGGTAAACATTCTAGGTGGAGTAAACACAGGTCAAACTGGATTAACAACAGCAAAGACATACTATGTTCAGAATAATGGTACTCTTGCCACTTCTGCTGGAAGTCCATCAGTAATTGCTGGTACTTCTATATCAAATACAAAAATCTTGATTAGACAATAACTAAAAAATAATAAATTGACACAGATCACCAGTCAATAGACTAGGTGGTCTTTTTTATGTGCTAAATAACTAGAAAGATTCTAGAAGGATGTCGAGAATTAGAGCTGATAGAATTGTTGATAGAGCAGCTACCGGTGCTCCTCTGTTTCCTAATGGTGTAGTTGTAACTGGTGTTGCTACTGCTACTAGTTTTAGTGGTAGTGGTGCAAACCTAACTGGGGTCACTGCAACCACTGCAACCAATGCTCAGGGATTAACTGGAACACCAGACATCGCAGTCAGAAACATTACTGGTGTTGGTGCTACATTCACTGGTGTACTTACATACGAAGATGTAACTAATATTGACTCAGTTGGTGTTGTTACTGCCCGAACTGGAGTAAGAGTTAATGCTGGTGGTATTGTCGTCACTGCTGGTATTTCTACAATAGGTGCAGGAGTAAGTGTAACTGGACCCTATAAAGAAAACATCACTGCAATGGGTGCATTGGAGGTTGATTGTTCCACAGGTAATTACTTTAGAAAGACCATTAGTGGTAATAGCACATTTACCTTTGCTAATGTACCAACAGGTTGTGCATATGCATTTACATTAGAACTGACACACTCAAGTGGAACTGTAACTTGGCCAGCATCAGTTAAGTTTCCCGCAGATACTGCACCGACCCTAACGGCGGGCAAAACACATCTCTTCATGTTCATTACGGACACGGGTGGCACTAGATTTAGAGGTTCATCATTAGTAGATTACGTTAATTGATATGAGTAACTTAACAAGAGCAATGATGATGGGTGCTGCTGGAGTAGCATCTGGAGATTCGGTTTACGTTGATGATGTTTTTAGCACACATTTGTACGTTGGGACTTCTAGTGCAGGTCATGTCATTACCAATGGAATTGATTTAGATGGTGAAGGCGGAGCTGTATGGGTAAAGAATAGGGGTGCAACTGATCATCATTTGATTACTAATGAAGCAGGAAAGTTCCTTACTCCTTCTTCAGATGAGGCAGAATTTACTAACACTGGTTTTATTTCGTCATTTAACTCTAATGGATTTACCTTGGGTCAGGGCGTTAGAGGATCAAATAATGGTGATGGACAAGTTTCTTGGACATTCCGCAAAGCGCCTGGATTTTTTGATGTAGTTACATATACGGGAAATCAAACAACAAGAACCATCGCACATAATTTAGGTAGTGTGCCTGGCATGGTGGTTGTTAAGAAGACAAGCGGTAGTGGAAGCTGGGAGGTCTATCATAGATCTACAGGAAACGAAAAGACTCTGAGATTAAACTCAAGTAACGCACAAGCAGGTACTACAGCGTGGAATGACACAACGCCTACTTCTACTCATTTCACACTTTCATCGTCTACTGATGTTAATGAGACTGGATCAACTTACATCGCCTACATCTTTGCTCATGACGATCAATCGTTTGGCACTGATGGTGATGAAAGCATTATTAAATGTGGGAGTTATACTGGTAATGGAAGTGCAACTGGACCAACAATTGATTTAGGATTTGAGCCTCAGTGGGTAATTTTAAAACCCAGTTCTGGTTCTGGACATTGGCAGGTATATGACACTATGCGTGGGTGGACAGATGGAGGGAAGGATAAACTTTTGTATGCAAACCTAACTGCTTCTGAGGATGATACAAATACTGATATGATCAAACCATTCAGTACAGGTTTTCAACTTACTGCTAACTTTACTGGCAACAGCAGTGGAGTTACATACATCTACATGGCAATCCGTCGTCCGCATAAGACTCCTGGAGCTGGAACAGAGGTGTTTAACACACATACTGTAACTGATGGTGGTACTAATTATTGGACGCCAGGTTTTGCTCCTGATTTTCTTATCGAAACTAAAAGAAACACAAGTGCCCAAAGAGTTTTTGCTTCAAGAATGACTGGAAATTCTATGCATATGATGTCAGACAGTACTGCTGCGGAAACTGGTGGAAGTAATAATTATTTTGAGTGGGATTCCCCTACCGGTCAAATGAAGCAATCGTATTTTCAAGGTAGTGCTGATTATTTACGTTATACATTCAAACGTGCCCCAGGTTTCATGGATGTAGTTACTTATAAGGGGGATGGATCGTCAAATCGTCAAATCTCACATAATCTCGATGCTGTTCCTGAATTACTGATCGTTAAACAGCGAGATGCTACAAGAGAGTGGGCTGTATATTCTGCAGCTACTGGAGTAGGTAAGTTTCTTAAACTACGAGAGAATGTTGCTCTGACTACTCAGAGTGGTCTATTTGATACAGCACCAACAAGCTCTATTTTTACTGTTGAAACCAACACCTATGTAAACATTAATAGTGGCAATTACATCGCCTACCTATTTGCAACCCTACCTGGTATATCAAAAGTAGGTAGCTATACTGGAACTGGTAACGCAATTAATGTTGACTGCGGATTTACAAATGGTGCCAGGTTTGTACTAATTAAACGAGCTGATGTCGGTGGCGATTGGGACGTTATGGACTCAGTTCGTGGCATCGCAATCGGTAATGATAAGCACATTGCTTTAAATGTCACTACGGCAGAAGGCACAAGTAGTGATTTCATCGACCCACTTAATGCAGGATTTACAGTTAGTGCAGCAGCCCCTAATGATATAAATCAATCCGGCGGCACCTACATCTTCCTTGCTATTGCATAATATATGGAACTAAGGGTTAGAGAAACTGGTGAAGTCATTAGTGAAAGAGATTTACATTATAAGTATCCAAATATCTCTTTCCCTAAACCATTGACACCATATGTTATAGATACATATGGTCTTGATGCTATTCTTGATGGACCACAACCACAAACTACTTCACCATATGAAACTGTTGTAAGACAGGGTATTGAGGAGATTAAGGGTAAGTGGTTTACTAAGTATGTAATTGGTCCTATCTTCAATAATCAAGAAGATGAGGATTCATATAGATTAAAGATTGATACTCAAGCATCTGAGAGTATTAGAAGCAATAGAAATAGTTTGATATCAAAATCTGATTGGATGGGTTGCTCTGATGTTATAATGAGTGATGAATGGAGACAGTATCGTCAAGAACTGAGAGACATTACAACTCAAGAAGGTTTTCCACATAATATAGAGTGGCCTGAAGAACCAGGTCATTAGAATTACTAAATAACTAAAAAGTAATAAGATGTCAAGAGCACGCGACCTATCAAGGTTAAGTAATCCAACTAATTTTACTGCTGACGGAACGACTGGTCGTGTTGGTCTTGGTAGTGAGAATCCAACAGCAAAGTTAAATGTTGCTGGTATTGTTAGTGCAACTGCATTTTATGGTGATGGTTCAAACCTTGAGGGAGTTGCAAGTGCAGGATTAGGAACTGCTCTTTCTGATAGTGGTCCAGGTTCTGTAATTTATTATACTGATAAAATATTAGGAATTGCTGGAAACATCACTGTAGATGTTCCTGATGCATCTAGTAGTAATGTTGCATATACTCAATATGAAGAGATTTCTGTTGAATCAGGAATAGATTTTATTGTTGCTGATGGTGATGATTTTGTTCCTGATATTTTAGGACTATCAACAACAGGCATCACACCATTAGCAGGAACTGGTGGTAGAGTTAGGGCAGATAACTTTACTAACAAAGCAGGAACTGGTGCTCCTACATTTCAGACAGGAGTAGTTGTAACTGGTGTTGCTACTGCTACGACATTTAGTGGAGCATTAAGTGGTAATGCTACCTCGGCAACCACTGCAACCACTGCAACCACTGCAACTAATGCTCAAGGATTAACGGGAACACCAGACATAGCAGTAAGAAACATTACTGGTGTTGCTGCTACATTCACTGGTGTTTTAACTTATGAGGATGTAACCAATATTGATTCAATTGGTATTGTAACTGCAAGATCTGGACTTGAAGTTAGTGCTGGTACTGTATATCTCTCTGGAAAATCAAAAGAAAAAGCAAATGTAAGTAGTACCGAAATACATACAAATCAAACATTTGATCTTAATTCTGGGATGGTGCATTTCAGGAATTCTGGTAATCCTGGTTCTACTACCTCAAATGCTTTACTTACATACTCACCATCAAATGTCAATACATTTATGGCAACTAATGATGTAGTAACAGTAACAATTATGTGTCGTGCCAATTCTGGAGCATATTTTGGTGGATTAAGTATTGATGGTTCCTCTCAGACTGTAAATTGGGCAGGTGGATCAGCACCAACTGATGGAAGTACAAGAGATGTGTATGTATTTACAATTATAAAAACTGGATCTTCAGCATATACAGTATTTGGCAATCAAACTAAAACTGCTTAATAGGAGATAAATAAATGTCTAACTTTGACTGGCATAAAAAAGAAAAACCATTCACCTCTATAACAAGTTTAAGTGGTGGGGTTGGAGGATTTGCTGGTGGTGCTGCTAGTCAAACTTATTGGATTGGAGTTTTAACAGGAAACTCTACTACCCTTAGTGACGTTGTACTTGATTCAAGTAATAATATCTATGTTGGTGGTGATACTAATGCAGCAGGAGCAGGTTCAAATGACTTTCTTATTGCCAAATATGACACAGATGGAGTCATACAATGGCAAAAAACTTCAGGCACTAGTGATAGTGAGAATGGTTACTCTATTGATATAGATTCTGGTGGAGAGATTGTTGTTACTGGTAGAAGATTTACTAGTTCTGCATATTCTGATGCAATTTTTCAATTATTTGACTCCAGTGGAAATACCTCTGGAGGTGGAGCTCAATACAGGGTTCTAGCTGGTTCGGGGAATTCTCAAGATTATTTTAAAGGATCTGCTAGAAATTCATCAAATCAAACATACTTAGTAGGTGATACACAACAAACATCTGGTGGTGCAATGAGAGTTATTATTGCAAAATATAATAGCAGCAATAATATAGATTATCAAAAGATATACGGTGGTAGCTATGAAGCAATCAAAGATAGGGGCAAATCATTAGCATTAGATAGCTCAGACAATATGTATATTTGTGGTCAGACAAATTCTGGACCAGCATCTAATAATGATATTTTTGTAGTTAAGTTTAACTCTAGTGGAGTGATTCAATGGCAACGGGGAATAGGAAGATCAGATAGTGGGACAATGAATGATTATGCTAATGGTATTTGTCTGGATTCTTCTAATAATGTTTATGTTGTTGGAGAAACAGGAGCAAAAGGAGGATATCAGGAAGGTGGTTTGATTTTAAAATACAACTCAAGTGGAGCTATTCAATGGAATCGAACAATGCATGGTCCAGGACAGATTTATTTTTATGGGGTTTGTGTTGATTCATCAGACAATGTTTATGCATGTGGTAGACAGACTGGTGGTGGTAAACTTGTTATTGTCAAATACAACTCAAGTGGAACTATTCAATGGCAACGTTCATTTGATTCAGGAGCAGGTGATTCAATAGGTTATTCAATACAATGTGATAGTAAAGATAATTTAATAATCGCAGGTCATCTAAATGCTAAGGGTGGTGTTTTAAAACTTCCAAATGATGGTTCACTAACAGGAACTTATGGTAGTTATGTATATGCAGCTACTACAGGAAACGTAGATAGTACTGCATCTATGACAGAGGCTGCTTTAAGTTTCAGTGTCAGCAATGGTGGATTGAATACATCAACTCTTTCTAACACAACAAGTACAAGCACCTTAACTCCATCTACTATTACTTTATAGATATTACATATAGCAAACTAATATATCTTCCCCTGCTCTCATTAATACCAGTTATCCATCAGTAGTGGCAGGGACAGCAATCTCAGATACTAAGATTCTTGTAAAGGGATAACCCAAACACATAAATAGAAAAAAAGTCTCAGCATAATGACAAGAGCACAAGGATTATCAGATTTTGCTGCTGGTTTAGGTGATACCCTAAAGATTGATGCCGATAATAGTAGGGTTGGAATTAATAGTTCCATTCCAACTACAACTCTTGATGTTGATGGTGTTGTTACTGCAACATCATTTGTTGGTTCTGGTGCAAACTTAACTGGTGTCAGTGGATTTGCAACTGCATTATCAACTGATCAGACATCACCACTTAAGACATTCTTCAAAACTCCAAAACAGGTGAGTATTGGTGCAGGAACATCTGTAACTGTAGAATCTGATGTAACCTCAGGTAATGTTGCATTTATTAGAGAGAGTATTGTTCATGTAGCAGTTGGTGCTACTTTCCATGTTAATACAAGCACTACGTTAATTACTAATGTGCTTAGTGTATTTTGATAAATAAACATAGCAAAAGGATTTTAGAAACCGATGTCTGAAATTAGGGTAAATAAAATTGTTAATGAGGCGGGAACTGGTTCCGTTGAATTTGCTGAAGGTGCAACTCTCCCTAGTGGAAAGACTCTCAGTGGATCTGGAACCATTACGATGAACGTTAGTGGTAATGTAAGTGGAAGTTCTGCATCATGTAGTGGAAACTCTGCAACAGCAACAGTTGCCACTAACGCACAGGGATTAACCGGAACACCTGACATTGCAGTAAGAAACATTACTGGTGTTGGGGCTACATTTACCGGTATCCTTACTTATGAAGATGTAACTAATATTGACTCAGTTGGTATTGTCACTGCTCGAACAGGTATTAAAGTTCTTGCTGGTGGAGCTAATATCGTTGGAGTTACAACAGCAGCATCAGGTGTTGACCTGAACGGAACTTTAAGAGAGAAAGTTAATGTAACTGCTGGTAAGTTGAGTGATAATCTCAACATTGACCTTGCTAATGGTATGATTCATTTGTTTACCACAGCAGAATCAACAACATCAACACCTAATATTAGAGTAGATGGATCGACATCACTTAATAGTGTGATGTCAATTGGAGAAAGTGTAGTCGTAACACTTGTCACAACTGCAAATGCTTCAGGATACTCGGCACAGGTGACAATTGATGGTGGTGCAGTCACTGAGCACTGGATTGGTGGTAGTGCTCCATCAGGTGGTGGAAGTTCGGGATTCGACGTTCATACTTTTACCATTATTAAACGTGCTAATGCTGATTTTACCGTACTTGCTAATCATAGCAAGACTTCTTCTTGAGGAGGATAAATCATGAAAGAACAACATAAAAAAGAATCACCAATCCTTTCTTTACTTGGAATGGGTGGTGGAGGAACTGGAACTGCTTTAGCTGGTGTTACTTTACCAGCAAAAACATATGTAGATGATGTTTTTAGTACGTTTTTGTATTCACCATCTGCCACACAAACTCAAATACAATCTGGAATAGATTTTGCTGGTGAAGGTGGTATGATTTGGAAAAAATCAAGAAGTTCGGCTACTGGTAATAGTCTATATGATACAGAAAGAGGAAATACAAAAACAATTTATTCAAATTTAAGTCAAGCAGGAACCACAAGCAATAATGATCTTATTTCTTTTAATTCAAATGGTGTAACTTGGGATACTGGTGGACATAGTGGAGACTACGTAAATTGGTCTTTCCGCAAAGCGCCTGGTTTCTTTGATGTAGTTACTTGGACTGGATCAGGATCTGATCAAACTATTTCTCATAATTTGGGGAGTGTGCCAGGTTGCATCATGGTCAAATGCACAAGTCATACCAGTGAATGGTACGTCTATCACAGGTCACTTCCCACTGCAACTCAAAACTGGATACGTCTATCTAACACTGCAGCAGCGAATGGACCTGTTGGGCAAGATGTATGGGGACCGCCCTCATCAACTACGTTTAAAGCAGATACTTATCTATCACATTCAACTGCAGGTCGAACATACGTCGCCTACGTCTTTGCTCACGACTCTCAAGTGTTTGGCACTGATGAGGATGAAAGCATTGTTAAATGTGGAACTTTCTCCACTGATAGTAATGGTATGTTTGATGTAAATCTTGGTTGGGAGCCGCAGTGGTTACTAATTAAAAGACATGATGGGTCAAGTGATTGGCGTCTATTTGACGTTATGCGTGGGATGTCAAATCGCACCGCTAAAGCTTTAGAGTCAAATACTACTGATGTTGAGGAGACTAGAAGTCCAAACGGGTTATTTCCAACTACAACTGGTTTCAGAAATACTGAAGTGCAGTGGTATGGGGGTGGAGATGATTTCATCTACATGGCAATCCGTCGTCCGCATAAACCACCAACTGCTGGGACGGATGTATTTCAATCTTTAACTTATTCTGGTACAGGTGCGGATATTACTCGATCAACAAATATTTTAGTCGATCTTTTGTTTACACAAAGAACTACTGGAGGCAACCCTTATGCTATAGATCGGATGAGAGGGCCCTCTCAATACATAGGTACAGACTCCACCAGCGGTGAAGGGGAGCAATCGAGTGGATTTGAGGAGCTTGGTAATAATTACATTGAAATGGGAAGTGGACCAGTTGCAAACAGCGGCAGTTCTAGTTATCTTTTGAGTATGTTTAAACGTGCTCCAGGTTTCCTTGATGTAGTTGGCTGGGTCGGAAATGCGTCTGGTAATCGTGCTATACCTCACGCTTTGGGAGTTACACCAGAACTATTAATATTAAAAAGACAGGATAATAGTGATCAATGGTGGGTTCAGTACACTAGCATCTTTGGATCCTCTACCGCACTAGCACTTCAGAGTACTAGCGCATTAAGCACTGGCGTATCTGCATTTAGCAACACCTCAGCAGCCACTGCTTCTAACTTTTATATTGGATCCGACAGTTCTGTTAATGGGAATAATGAAAAATATTTTGCATACTTATTCGCGACTCTAACCGGCATATCTAAAGTAGGCACCTATACTGGAACTGCTAATGCAATCAACATCCCTTGTGGATTTACTAATGGTGCTAGGTTTGTATTAATTAAACGCATAGATGGCACTGGTGATTGGTATATTTGGGACTCTGTTCGTGGCATCTCTAGTGGTAATGACCCGTATATACTGTTAAATAACGCGGCAGCACAAGTAACAAACACAGATTACATTGATCCACTTACTTCAGGATTTACAGTTACTGCATCAGCCCCTGCTTCTATTAACGCAAATGGAGGCAATTACTTGTTCCTTGCTATTGCATAATTATCATATAGAGACCACTCCATAAACTGTCCACAA
>Ga0181391_1000447_pt1 | contig 12544 bp, 18 predicted proteins | sample 14SPOviralmetaG_FD_130080 | JGI IMG/M metagenome (GOLD analysis project Ga0181391, IMG submission 130080) | Marine viral communities from the oligotrophic San Pedro Time Series (SPOT) site, San Pedro Channel, CA, USA - 14 SPOT_SRF_2010-08-11 | ecosystem: Environmental > Aquatic > Marine > Strait...
ACGCCGGTACCCGGCGCAACGAAGTTGCAGTCAGCTAATATTACTATAGTGCAGGTGTTACAAAAAATATAAACAAAGTTTTTACAAATTTTTTTATGTTTATTGAGAAAATTTTTTAAAATCTCTATAATTAATATATGTATAATAACTTTTCTTATATTTGTAGCGTACCAATTAAAATGATATTTGCCACAGACGTTGGTTATGGTATTGGTGTAAATAATAATTTACCTAATTGGAAATTGAAAGGTGATTTATCACGATTTAAAAAATTAACTATTGGTAAAGGTAATAACTTCGTTATTATGGGACGTAATACTTGGAAATCTATTGGAGAAAAACCTTTTAAAAACCGTCACAATATTATTTTATCTAAAACTATGAGAAAAAATACAAATGAAAATGAAATTAATATAGCAGAAGACATAACTCAAGCATTTCAAATTATTGATAATTTAAAAAAAACAAATTCAGAATTATGGGTTATCGGAGGTGCTCAATTATATGAAGACTTTATACCATATGCGTGTGAAATACACTGGACTAAAGCTATGAATATTTATGAATGTTCAACATATTTATCCAAAGAATTTATTAAATCAATGATCACAAAAATATGGTCTATTGAACATATAGAAAACGAAAGTAATGAAAGTGATAGTTATATTTATTCTGTTTGGAATAATAACTAATTTTTTTATGTTTATTGAGAAAATTATTTAAAATCTTTATAATTATTAATATATGTACGAAAACTTTTGTTACGTTTGTGATAAATATTGTTTTGAAATATGTCCTAAGACTGGATATCCTATATGTAAATTATGTTTGAAAAAAACTTAAAAGATATAATACATATTCATATATACTAAGAATATATGTCTAATTTATTCATTGGATTTATTCACGCGATTGTTTTAGCTATTTTGTGTTTTTTAATTGGTTTATTTATTGATACTTATATTAGATTTATTTCAAATCGTAGATTTTGGTGGGACCCTGCTGCATTATGTGAATAATTAACTATTGATAATGATTGATAAGTTAAACACTATCTTCTCTAAAACGGTAAAAATAAAAATCTGGAAATTCTTCTTTTTCTATTTTTATATAATATTCTTTTTCTTCACTTGGAAACTCTAATATAGAAACATAATGTAAGGGTATTGAATCTTTTAATATTGTCTGTTTCACTGAAAACCAATTCATTATTATTTCTAATTGTTCTAATACTTTTCCATAAGATTTCTTATATCTTCCATCATATTCATATATTTTTGATATTATATCATCTGGTAAATTTTTCATTATATATATGTATTATTTAATATTATTGTAGTTTGAATTTCATTCATATTATATTTATTATTTTATAATATGAATAAAGATGACAGTCCTTTTTTTGAGATAACTGATAATATTTCTGTTCTAGTTAATCCCACCTTTTTATTTAATAATATTCAAGTTGACCTTTCTGGTAATCATTTAACTTTACCTGAAAAACAGTTTGTTTTTTTCTATACTCCTACCTATAAGCGCATTATCTCTTTTTTTATTGAATATATTAAATCTAAAAATATTGATAATAATTGTTGTTTAAATTTTAAACAAAATTTACCTTGTATCTGTAATAATAGCTTGAATAAATTAGATATTCTCATATTATCTAACAATAGTAATAATAAAACTTGTTTTGATTTAGAATATTTTATTGCTTGTTGTAGATCTGATAATATTTATTGTATTATTAGAGCTTTTAATATGTTTATTCATTTATTACCTCACATATACATACATATTCCTTATCTTATACCTCAAGAAGTTTTCTTAAAAAAAAGTGATATTAAACCTACTCTTTTTATTAATCTTTCTCAATTTGATACTTTTAAAAAACTTGAAGATGTCTGTCTTTCTATTAAATTAGTTCCTACTACTAATTACGAATTAATATACATTTTACACACTTATATTCAGGATAATTCTTATTTACAAAACATTATTAATGATTTATATAAAGATGATGAGGAATTATTCAAAAGTATTATTTAATAATGTTTTTATTTTCTCCAATCCTGCTGTTAATTTTGATTGAGTATTTAAATATACTAAACTTATTACTGCTGCTTCTGCAAACAATGGTGCTGTTCCTTTATCTATCTTATAATCTGTCATATATCTTATGAATAATGGTAAATTTTTTACTAATCTTCTTACTAGGTATATACTAAAAACTATTATTGTTACTTGAAATATTGTATATAATAATAATTCTATCATTGAACTAGAATTTACTGATTCTGGTAGATATTTATTTACTAAATATGCTAATGGTATTCCTATTATAGTATAAATTATTACATTCTGAAACATATGAAAAAATTTATGTATTACAATATTCAATTCTTTCATTATATATTTTATATTTATATTTTATTTACTTCTCATTCTTTGTTTTCTTCTTAAACGCTGTAGTCTCCTTGTTCTCTTTTTCTTCCATTTTTTTCTCATTCCTCCTTTTAAATCTATACTTAATGATATCATTTCCTCATCTTCTACTACGTTCTTTAATATTCCTTCTTCTAGTATCCTTGTTCCTACTATTAATGTTTGTAAATTTGATGGTATAAATTCTATATCTTCTATTTTTTCTCTCAAATCATTTGTTGAATCCTCTTCATTTATTTCTAATTGTATTATTTTATTAAAACTATCTAAATATAACTTCATCACTATATATATATATTTAACAATTATATTTTAGTATGTCTTTTATTACGTCTACTAATAATAATAATAACTCTAATCTTAAAATAAATACTGATTTTGATACTAAAAAAAAACAACGATTTTTTAATAGACTAAAAAAATATAAAAATTCTTGTAATAGCCTCAATAGTTTTGATAGTGTTTCATCTTTGTCTAGTTATAATTCTTTAGAATCAGTTGATAAACAATCTAATGATGATAAAATTATTACAAACATTGAGAAAAATATTTCTAATATTTTTCTGAAAAGAAGATTAAGAGATGATAATTATTCAACATTTAGAAATTTGAACAATAAATCTCCTAATATTTCTGACATTAAAAATATCATATCACATAGAAAAATGTCTATTGATAGTGTTGATTCTAATATTGGTCTTAGTATAGATTCTTAATTATATAAAATTGAATTTTTTTTTTCTTTTTTATTCATATTACTTTTTGATGTAATATGGATATTTCTTATATTAAAGAAAATTACAATTGTGGAATTAATACATGTTCTGGTAATCTTACATATTTTGATAAACATTCTAATTCTTTCTATGATATACATAACCTCTCTAAGGAACATTATCAAAATATTAAAAATAAAGTTGAAAATTTAGATGATCAAATATATAAGTCTAGTATTACTTCTAAGATTGTTAATTACTTTGATAAAATTAATTCTAATAAAAAAGCTTTTGCTCCTGTTTGGCATTATGTTACTCGTATGAAAGTTAATGGTAACACCGAAAAAAGAATTAGAATCATCACTGATAATGCACAAATCATTATGGATACCAATATGAATAATATTATTGATATCTCTTCTCCTAAAAATAAAATTTCTTATTCTAAATTTAAAAAAATTAAAAAAAACAAATAAAAACAAATAAAAACAAATAAAAACAAATAAAAACAATTATTACTCAAATAAATCTTTAAATTTTTTATCATTATATAATCTTTTTAATGAAAAGAATGTAACTGACAGTATATCAATGTTTTTATCAGGATAAAATTTACTTTTTAACAGATTGTTATCAAAGTATAGATTATTCAATCCTGACATAGTCCCATGAGTATTACCTTCTTTACTCCATACACATAATCCATTTATAGAATCTGGTTTAATATTATTTCCAAGAATATTAATATCTTTATAATCTCCGTTATTTTCAATATAAATATAATAGCTAAATAAATCTTGCAAATCATACCTTAATACTAAATTTTTGTTTCTTATTTTATCTAATGTAGCCATTAAATTATTATATAAATTTATATTTAATTTCCAAAAATTTCCTTGAACATATCTATTTCGTGGGACTGTAATACTACCATCATTAATAAATAATCTATTTTTATTTACACAAGTCCCCCCATTCTCAATAAATATATTTGATAGATCATTTATATAACTGATGTCTTGGCATATAACTGTATCTAAATCTATCCAACAAAAATCCTTATTAAATTCATCGTATAAATCCTTATAAATATTTATTTTATTAAAGGATAAATTAAGCCAAGAAGGCTGATCTCGGGATCCCGGGATCCTATGTGAATCATATAATTTAATTTTTTCTTTATCATAATATTCTCTAAATTCTATATTATATTTTTGATTGTTTTGTTCATTTAATTTATTTCTAAAATTTGTAAAACACAATATTTTATAATTAGGAATTTTTTTATGAATTGAATTCAATAATATATTTAATACCTTAATTAAGTCTGATTTGGAATGTCTTCCAATATCGCAGCAAAATGTATAAAATAGTACACTTACATCTAATGTTTCCTCTTCCGCATGAATTACATTTGGTGTATCAATCATTGTACAAATTTCTTCAGGAATATTTTCAGGTTCTTTTTCTACGGCAAACATTATTATATATATATATATTATTCTTTTATTCTACTGTTACTACTTTTGCCAAATTACGAGGCATATCTGGATTTAATTTACGTTCAAGTGAAAGTCTATATGCTAATATTTGTAGTGGGATTATACTCAATAACTCTTGAAATGATTCATTGTATGTGATTTTAATCATATTATCTCTATTCACATTCTTATCTGTAATAAAAATTATGGATGCGTGTCGTGATTTTATTTCTTCATATGCATTTTCATTTTTTTGATAATGTTCATTATCTAATGCTAATAATATCACTGGAAAATCCTTATGTAACAATGCAAATGGTCCATGTTTCAAACTACTTGTACTATATCCTTCTGCATGTATATATGAAATCTCTTTAACTTTTAATGCACCTTCTTTTGCTACTGATTCACATTTACCCTTTCCTAATATGAAACAACTATGATGCTTAAACAGTGGTACTATTTCCTCCATACTACTTTCTGATAATTCTATTGTACTTCTAATGTCTTTATGTAAATTCCTTAAATTTTTTATATATTTCTCACGTAAACTATTATTAATGTTTTTCTCTTGTGAAAACCAAATCGCTATTAGACAAAGTAATATAATTTGAGATGTATATGCTTTGGTAGAAGCAACTGCTACCTCACGACCAGCATTCAGATAACACCCACAATCTACTTCACGTGCAATTAATGAATCTACTACATTTACAACACCTATTATAAAAAGTCCTTTACTTCTACCTATTTCAATACAACGATGTAAATCTTTTGTTTCACCCGATTGTGAAAGTAATATTAATCCTGTTTTTCCTTTTTTTGGAATGTCATTACTATTGAAATCTGCACCATCAAATAATTGTACATTATTAAATAATTCAAACTCTTTGAAATATTGTAACCCAAACATCCCTGCATGATAAGATGTTCCACAACCTAATAATATTATATTATCTAATTTTAATAACTCCTTTCTTTTTTTCTCCAAACCTCCTAATTTAACTTCATTATTTGACATTAAACGTCCTCCTAGACTTATTGCACGTAAACACGATTCACTTTGTTCATTTATTTCTTTTATTGTCCAATGCGGATACGGTTCAGGATTTAAAACTATTTCTTTTTTTTCTATTGATTTATATTTGTATATTTTATTTGTTAATATATTTATTTCCTCTTCATTCCTTTGAATAATAGCTATATCATTATTTTGTAAAACAAAATAATTTGTAGCTAAATTACAAAATCCATTATTTTCTGATGTTATTAATACTCCATTATCATTCATTCCTATCAAAATAGGACTACCGTGTCTTGTTGCGTATAATTTATTTGGTTCTTTTTTACATAATATTGCTAATCCCCAAGTACCTTCCAATATCTCAATACTACTTTGAATTGCTTTTGTTGCATTTTCTCCATTTTTATTATAAAAATATGATAATAAATTTACTACAACTTCACTATCGGTTTCTGATTTGAAAGTGTAGCCATTATCCATTAACATTTTCTTTATCATTTTATAATTTTCAATAATTCCATTATGAACTAATGTAAATAATCCATCGCTAGAGATATGAGGATGTGAATTTATATCGTTCTTAGCACCGTGTGTTGCCCAACGAGTATGACCAATACTTAATATTGATTTATCATGTTCACTTTTGTATATTTCTAGTCTATCTAATGCTGATTTTTTGGTTTTACTTGCAAATTTATAAATTTTAAAATTTTCATTTAATAAACTACAAATTCCTGCGGAATCATATCCACGATTTTGAAGTTGCTTCAATGAATCTATACAAATATTGTATGAATTAGAACTTCCTATATATCCTATTATTCCACACATACCTTAATAATAATAATATATATATTATTATTACTTTATTTCGCATTAATTTATTAGTCTTCTGATAATTGTTTATTCTTTATATATACAATATAACTCAATATTATTATACAATTAATTAATACTGAACCATCTGATATTATCACTGGAATATAACTATGATATATTCCATATATACACATTAATGATGACGATACTATATTTATTGCCATAAATGAATAGGATATATCACTCACTTCTTTTTGTTGAAGGGTCTTATATGTTTGAGGAATAAATGATATTGTTACTAATACTGAACCTATCAAACCTAATATATTTACTATTTCACTCATTATTATTATTATAATTAATATTCTTTAAGTACTATTAATTTTATTTCTTTAAGTATAAAACAATTTATTATTTAATTCTATTAACACAAAATAAAATTCATTTTCACTTTTCGAAATTGGACATTTTTAAAAATGTCCATTTTTATATTTTACAAATTAAATTTTTTTCGAGGATCCTCGTTTTTTCATTTCTTACCAAAATGCTTTAAATCATATTTTTTCAAAAAATTTGTGTTACCAAACATTTTTTTTTTCGTTTAAAAAATAGGATTTTTATGTCATCATTATTTAGGAGATTTGGATGACATTTTCGATGACAAATGATGACAAAAAAGAATCAAAAAAAAATGACAAATATTTTTGTGAATGTTGTCAATACAGTACGCAGTATAAAAAAGATTACATTAAACATTTGTCCACTGCAAAACATAAAAAAAGGACAAAATTAGAAAAAGAGGTAAAAAGAAATAAGTTTACTTGTGAATGTGGAAATAATTATATGTCTAGACAAGGTCTTCATAGACATAAAAAAACTTGTACTTTCATTATAAAAGCAGTAATACAAGAAAATAATGTTATCAACGATACTAATGATAGTAATGATACTAATGATACTAATAATAATAAGGATAATACTGATTATAAAGAATTATTTATAGATGCAATGAAAACTATGAAAGAACAACAAGAACAAATTAACAAGATGATTCCTTTGATAGGTAATAACACTACTAATAACACTACCAATAATACTACTAATAATACAACTAATAACTTTAATCTACATTTATTTTTAAATGACACTTGCAAAGATGCATTAAATTTAACCGAATTTATTAATTCTATTAAATGTCATTTAAAAGATTTAGAATACACTAGCGAAAAAGGACATATTAATGGCATTACTAATATATTTAAGCAAGCATTATGTAATTTAGAAGAAACAAAACGTCCAATGCATTGTACTGATTTAAAAAGAGAGGTTTTATATATAAAAGAAAATGATGAGTGGCATAAAGACGAAGAAAAGGAAAGTATTAAATCTGCTGTAAATAAAGTAGTTAATAAAAATTTGAAAAATACTAAAGAATGGTTAGATGCACATCCTCAACATTTAGATACTGATTCTAAAGATTTTGATAATTATATACAAATGACTAGTAATAGCTTAGGTACCGGTGCTGATTCAGAGAAAAATAAAATAATTAAAAATATTATGAAAGAAGTTAGAATTGATAAAAATATTTAATTTTTTCCTCCTCTTGTATAAGATACATATGCTGTCCATACTGCACTTACAAATGCTACATATGGTACACGTAAATGAATTGGAGAAAAAGCAAAATTTATAGTTTGTGCAGGTATCCATATACTCCAACAAGCTTTTAAATCATCCCAAAAATTTTTTTTATATGTTTTTAATCCATAATATATTGATTTATAACATATTTTTTCTCTATTTATTGATTCTTTTATGGTATAAAAACAAGGAAAGAATAATAAGGGATTATTTATTCCATTTTCTATAAAATTTTGAAGTAAAACACCTTTTATTCCTTTTTTATCTCTTATTTTGTCTGTTAAATTCTTATTTATAAATGTTAATGTATTTGGTGTTATTTTTGGCATTATTATATTGAATAAATAATATTGCCACATACCTTGATAAAACATACCAAAACAACCAAATGTCATATTTCTTTTCCAGTCTACACTGTTTTTTTTTTCTATGTAATATTGTACTGCTAAATCTACACTACAAGTTTTCATAGTTGTGATAAAAACTCCAAAAATAAATGGATGTTTTTTAGGTATGGACATTAATCTCATTTTACTTATAAATTAAATATATTAAAAACAATACGATATCTTTTTATATTATGAATGAATATAAATTAACGATTGATAATAAGATTATTTTTGATTTTTATAAAAATAATCCGAATATAAACTTTGAAAGTGTTAACTTATTATTTATTAATCTATTTCAAGAGCTTTTTAATAACGAAACGAACAATAATATTTATAATTCTCATATTTTATCTACTATTAGTGAATTAAAACAAGATATAAATCTTATGAATAATAATGTTAAACAAATTAATAACGAATATACAAATGTTTTTCAAGATCTTTTCTCAAAATTTAAAGAAACTATTCAAAATGATACAATTTCTTCTCATAATGATAAGGATGAAATTATACGAAATCTATTTTATCAATTTGATTCACGTTCTTCTGGTTTATTAACACCCATTTATGATAAATTATCATTTACTGAAGAAAGAATTAATAATAGAATATTAAGTATTCAAAATAACACACAATCTGTAGAATTAATGAATAACTTAAATGAATTCTTAGGAAAGTATAAAAATTCTAGTTTGAAAGGTCAATTTGGAGAAAATTATTTACAAAAAGTTCTCAATGAAATGTATCCTTCTGCTGATATTTTAAATACAACTGGAATCAAAGAATCGTGCGATTTCAAATTAGATAGATTAAATAATAATTCTATTATTTTATTTGAAACAAAAGAATATGACAGAAACGTTTCTATTGATGAAGTTAAAAAATTCATTAGAGATATTGATATTCAAAAACAACACGGTGTATTTTTATCTCAAAAAAGTGGTATTACATCTAAACAAAATTTTCAGATTGATATACGAGGATCTATCATATGTGTTTATATTCATAATGTTAATTATTCCAAAGAGATTATTAAAATTGCTATTGATATAATTGATTCTTTATCTAATAAATTAAATGAATTAAACGTAGGTCTACTTGAAAATGTTATTACAAATGATGAACTCAAGGATATTAATCTAGAATATAGTAATTTTATTACACAAAAACTTGCTATAATTAATCAAGTAAAAGATTTTAGTAAGAAAATGCAGTCAAGTTTAGAACTTATTAATATGCCGTCTTTATCCAAATTATTAAGTAATCGGTTTGGTTCTCAAATTAATGATAATAATACTAAAATTATTTGTGATATTTGTAACGTATATGAAGCATCTAGTAATAAAGCTTTAGCTTCTCATAAAAGAGCTTGTAAAAAGAAAAATAATACATAATTATTATATATAATGAACATTTCTGCTGGATATTTAAAAGATGCGGGTGCATCTTTGATGTTCTTATTTGCTATATTCTTTATTGTATTTTATTATGATAAATATAAGTCTTTACCTCAATTTAAAAGTTTTATTATTTCTGTACTTTTATTGTGCTTTGCTGTAGATTTTACATATACAATATTTCCTGAATATCATAATACTGAATTTGGATTAAATAGACCAACCTATTTAGTAATATTAGCTTTTGTTACTGCTATTTATTTATTCTTAATTTATATATTAAAATAGATATGTTCTACGAAAGTGAAGAAATGATTGAAACATTCTTGGGTACCGATGAAGAAAACGAGAAACATGATGAAGAAGAAGAACTTGAAGAACCAGAAGAAAACAGTTTTTTAAGCAAAATTAATGAACACGTCTGCTGTAAAGAAGAAGATATGATGGATCGTGGTGAAGATTGTTTAGTTTATGATTTTGATGGAAAAATTGTTCATCTTATAGACACAAAAGAGACATATTCTTTTGACGGAGATTATATTCCACCCAGAGAAGCAGAATGTTGTTTTAAAATTCCAGCATTTGAATGTTTTATTGATATCATAAATTGTTTGAAATAATGATTTAAATATTTATATTTGTTATATATAAATGTTTCAAGTTGTAGCAGCAATTGCAATATATGTGTTATTATATAATAAATTAAAGTTACATAATCCTATGTTTTTTTTGAAAAATAAAGAAAAATTTGACTATTTAACTTGTGATGAAATGATATGTTTTCCAAATCAATAAAAATATGTAAAATTGAATTAAATTTTTATTTGTATTTATTTCCAAATAAATATAAACATTATATTATTATGAATAAAGCCAAAGTTATATTGAATCATATTCAATCTACTAGTAAATTTAAAAGTATTTATAAATTAATTAATCCACAATTATTTGATGTAACACTTAGAGATGGTATTCAAACTATGAAACCAGAAGATATATCATATAATGAAAAAATAGATATGTTTCAAGATATAGTAAAACATATGCAACCACAAAAAATAGAAATTGGTTCATTTGTTTCTAGTAAGATTTTACCTATTATGAAAGACACTGAACAATTATATCAAGAATGTAGTCAAATATTAGATAATTACAATCCCTTACCTGAATTATTATCTTCCTCTGAAATGCAACCTTATTCTATTCCAGAATTATATGTTTTAATACCTCCTACTTTTGAAAGATACAATCAAGCTTGTTTAAATGATGTTAACAATTTAAGTTTAATTACTGCTGTGTCAGAAGAGTTTTTAATAAAAAATACTAATATAAATGAGAATGATACTGTTCGTACTATTTCAAAAATTAATCAAATATCTGATAAAAAAATTAAACTTTATATTTCTTGTATAAACGAGTGTCCTATACAAGGTATATTGGATAATGATATAATTATTAACAATATATTATTTTATCATAATGAGAATTTTGACAATATTTGTTTAAGTGATACTTGTGGAACCCTTTCTTTTAAAGATTATAAATATATTATTGATGAATGTATCAGTTTTGGAATTAAACCTAATAATATATCTTTACATTTACATATTAATAAAAATATAAAAGAAACTGTAAATATTATTCGTTATAGTCTTAATAAGAAGATTAATAAATTTGATGTTTCCGCTATTGAAAATGGAGGATGTAGTGTTACTATGGATAAAAATAGAATGCATCATAATCTAACCTATGATGTATTTTATGATATATTATTAAATTATATTGTTGACCTTACAAATAAACCAAATGACCCACCACCTTATGGTCAAGGTGTTATTTCTTTACAATCAGTACTTGATACTAGTTTTAATTCTTATAGTGATGATAATAATAAACTCATGTTTGCATAAATATAATAAAATGTTTATTTTATTTGTTTTTTATTTCTTGATTTTAAACGGGTGAAATATTTCAGCATTTTTTTTATTCACGTCATTATCTGATATATTATAGAAGTTCATACCTGAATCATTATTAGTAATTACATTTTTGCTATGTTTTGCTAATAAATTTGTATGATTTAAATGATAATAATTTAATACATAAGGTACAAATATTTCATGATGACTAGCAGTTTTACTTTCTTTTAAAAATTTACAAAAATTGTTACTATATTGTTTACTATATCTACATACATATAAATGATATATTGTAAAACCGTGTGCCTTATCACCAATTCTCCAATTACCATAATACCAGTTTGGCATATCGTTGGCTGATTTACATATTATATCATTTTTCATATTAATATACTCATCTATGAATAAATCAAAATTTTTACAATATACATCATCTTCTATATACCACATATATTCATATTCTGATTTATTAAACCACTCTATTGAACCTAATTTTGACGGATTTTGTTGCCATCTTCCATTAAAATTTTCTATTTTTTTTCCATATGATTTTATTAATTCGTTATTATCTAAATATGTCTTAGGAATATTTATAAATTTATCTATATCAGTATTAAGGTTTTCTTTAATATAATCAGAATGTTTTTTTATATCATTATTAAATTCATTATCATTTTTATAAAATTTATTATCAATTCCTATAATGC